>OMEQ01001032.1_pt1 | contig 14665 bp, 19 predicted proteins | sample 1645451 | NCBI WGS metagenome assembly OMEQ01 (sample SAMEA103958142, study PRJEB25191) | human gut metagenome | biome: human-associated habitat [ENVO:00009003]; feature: intestine environment [ENVO:2100002]; material: feces | place: Germany | collected 2013/2015
TGGCCTCGATGTACTTCGTCAGATACTCGTCGAAGCTGCCGAGGTTCTTCGTGATAACCCGCTGCGCCTCCGGCGCGATCGACGCCTTGACCTCATCAAAAACCTGTTTGCCCAGCGCGACCAGCTCCTCGCGGCTTGCCTTGCCGCCCTTGACTGCCTCGCGCAGTGCCTTTGCCGTGGTCTGCTCCATCGCGCTCACCGACAGCGTGGCGAGGTTCTCAACATCCTTCAAGGCGTCGTCCAGCACCTTGCGAGTGGATGCGTCCTCGATCTGCGCGGTCTGCGCTTTCAGCTTGGATGCGCCGAGCCGGATGTAGTAAACTGCGTAGGCTCCGGCGAGGGCCAGTACAGCGAGCGCGACGTTGAGCAGCATCTCAAACGCCGCACTCTGGATGATGTCCATGTTCATGTTTGGTGTCCTCCTTTGAGTATAAAAATAAGACTATGAGCATAGCTCATAGTCTTATTTTACCGTCCCTTTCGGGAACCTTATATGTGTACTACTTCTTAGAAATGTTGTCTTTAGAAGTCAGCGGTTTTTGGCTCGTCGCCGTAGTCGAGAAGGCTCATCTGTCCCTCCAGCTTCCCCTCGCCGCAGAGCTGCCGCACCCATCGCTCCGTTACGCCGTACTTGCGGGCGAGCTCCGGGTGGTTGTAGCCGTTGAACTCCGCTTTAATGTGAGCGTCGCGGACGGGGCGAAGGACACTCTCCGGCTTCTGGAGGTAGATGGTCGAGCCGCCGACGACCGAGCACAGCTTGTAGTAGTTCTCGACGCCGATCGTCTCTGCGATGATGCGGTTGTCGCCGTCAGGAATCATGTCGATCGTCAGTTCCTTTACGAGGTCTTCCATGTCCCGCCCTCCGCGTCCCTACTCGGTCACTTTTGTGAAGAGCTTCCCCAAGATACCGAACATCTCGCCGACCGTCACCTGTTCGCTGAACTTCTGCCGCCAGAACTCGGGGGAGTTGATGACGCCAGCCTCCACGAGCGTTTCAAGCCCCTCTAACTGATACGCCGGGAACTCCGGCTCCTGCTCCTCCGGCTCGCTCGGCGCGGACGTCTGCGGCACCTCGAACGCCATGATCTGACCTAACAGGGCGATAATCTTGCTGCCGTAGCCCTTGCCCGGTACGGCCCAGCCCTTGCCGTTGGGGTTGTCGCTTGCGCCCAGCCATTCCACATACTGCGCCGAGCCCCGTGTCACGAGGGAGAAGCGCGGGTCGACGCACCCGTTCGCGAGCGCCTCCTTGGAGGCGTATGCCTTTAGGTGCTGGATCTGCGCCCGGACACCCGTGCGCGGGTCGGGGAAGGTCGCCGCCTGTCCTTTGGCGTTGCCGTTCAGCGCCCCGATGCCTGCGTAGTTGTTCTGCGTGGGGAGCACGATGCCGCCGTACTTGAAAAAGCCCGTCTCGTGGAGGCTCTGCGCAAAGGCGACGTCGCCGCGCACGCCCTCGGCCTCGCCCTCTTCGAGGAAGAACTGCGCCAGCTGCTCCAGCGAGCACGCCGGGAGCTGCGGCTCCGCGTTCTTGGATCGGGCGAACAGCGCCATCTGCTGCGCGCTCGCCTTGGCCTTGCCCATGATCTCCGTCTTGCCCGTCTCCGTGGTGGTCGCACCACCGTTCAGCTCCGCGAGCTTCGCGGCGACCTTCTGCTTGAACTGCGCCCAATGAGGCAGGATGTACAGCGGGCAGTTCTTCCTCGCGCCCTGCACGATGGAGTCCGGGTGGCCCATCCAGTGGTTGTGCGTGTACAGCTCGTTCACGCTCAGGCCGTGCTTCTTCAGCAGCAGCGCCGCCAACAGTGCGCCGTTCTCCTCAGCCTTGCGGTCTTCCTTGCTGCCCGTGCCGTCCATGATGATCTCGATGGAGAGCGTCGTCTCGTTGCCGCCCGTGGCCTTCCGGCCATCGCCCGCGTGCCAGCCCACCTCGTCCTCTCTCAGGTTCTGCCATGCGTTGATGTCGTCGACGTAGTAGTGGACGCGGGCGTCGTTCATGTTGCCGTTAGGCCACGTCGCACGGGTGTACTGCTCGGCGTCCTCCTCCACGTTCTTCAGGTCGTTGGTGTTGTGGATGGTCACGCCCTTGACCTTGCCCGTGCCGCCCGAGAGCAGACGGTCGGCCTTGTACTGTGCGCCCTTCTTGTATGCGCCGGAGTCCTTGGGCCAGACCGCGCCCCACGGGATGATCTTCTCGTTGATGACGAGGCCATGCTCCGTCCTCGTCGCGTCTGGTGTCAATTTTGCCATGATGTGAATCCTCCTATAAATTCATGACCGGGTTGTAGACCTTCTCGACATACTCCCCGATGCTGTATTGCTCGCGCCCCTTTTTTTTGAGTTGCTGCATGAACCGATCGGTCTCCACCGCCAGCTTCATCAGCTTCAGGATGCCAACCTGCTCCGATGTCACTTCGTGCAGCTCCGGCCCCACCGTTGCCATGATCGCCTTGCGGAGGTAGAAATCTGCGGTGTAGACATCCATCTCGCTGAAATCCTCCCACACCTCCCGGGCGAACTTCTTGCGGTTGAGCCGGGGCTTATCAGGTGGGAGAACGCCGTCCGCTTGGAGTTGCTTCTTGATCGCCGCACGCTCGGCCTTCTCCCGCTGCGTGAGGCGTTTCTTCCCCTTTGGCATTACATATCACCTCCCGCTGCTTCCGCGCCGTCTCCGCCCTCCTGCGGGCCGTAGCCGAGCCTTGCGCGGTAGACATTCATCGCCCGCATGACCTGTGCGGTGGCTGCGTCGCTCGCCAGCTTCTCGCCAAGGCGCTGCCGATCCTGCGCCGTACCCTCCGTGGAGGTTGCGCGAGGGATCTCCGCCATGTCCTCTGCGTGTAGCTCTGTCAGGCGGCGGGCAACATTGGGAGGGAGTTGTTCATAGTAGACCCGCAGGAACACAAGCCCCGTGTCCCTGCAGATGTCCATGCCGCTGCGGATGCTGTCCTGCATCCGCGCTATGCGTTCCAGCGCCGCGAGGATCGCTCGTTCCTCTATCACAGCTCCGCCTCCTTCCGGCACTGCCGTGCGAGGATCGCCTTGAGCCCTTCGATGACCTTCTCGCATTGCGCCATGTTCAGCCATTCGATGCGGTCGACATGGGCCACGCGCTTGACAAAGCCTTGAATGCGGCGCGGGTCGTCATTCCAGCCCAGCGCCTCGCACAGCGCGTAGATCTTCCGGCGCTGCGCGGTGGTGCGGATGTCGCCGCCCGTGTCCGTGCGCTTGTCCCGCACACTCCGACTCACACTGTCCTTCATGTTCTGCAGCACGCGGGCAACAGTGTTGACCTCGCCCTGCGTCAGCATCTTCATGGACTCCTTGCCTGTCTCGCGGTAGACAACCGCGTGCAGGTCTTCGTCCGTGAGGTGCAGCTCCGGCGACTTCGCGATCGCCCACAGCGTGCGGATGGAGGGCTGTTTGCGCCCAGTCCTTGCTGCTGTCATTCCGTGAGCCCCCTTCCTCAGTTGCCCGCCTTGATCTGCTCCAGCTTGGCGATGTTCACCTCATAGCCGAACACGTCGCTTTGTTTCCACGTTGCGCCCACGGCGTTCACTGTGTCCTCACCGTACTTCTTCAGAGCCTCCTTGCTGACCTTCTCTTCCACCACGATGCAGTCCGTCATCTGACGGGACTTGAGGCGGCGGATGATCTCCTCCAGCTTCTCCTTCGCCCGGGGCAGCGAGACGGATGTGGAGAGCCGGAAGCCTACCTCGCCGAACGTCAGCACCATCGACTTCGTCTTGCCCATCTCGTCCCTGTGGTCGGTGACGAAGCTCTTGATCTCGCGCTCCAGCTTGGCCACATTGTCGTTGAGCGGCTTGCTCTGCTCCTCGGCGACCTTCTGCGCCCCTAAGATTTGCTTCTGCATATCGCTCTGGATCTCGCCCAGCGCGATCTGCGCCTCGGCGATCTGACGGAGGGCGTCGTTTACGTCCTCCCATGAATGGAGGCTCGGGGCCTCGACTACTCGTTTCCTTGCCATGTTTGCGGCTCCTTTCAATTTGTTAATGTTGCGGGCTTTACGCCCGGTAGTCTCGCTTGGTGCGCTTGCCGCGCTCCGGGATCTCGGTGAACAGTGCCACAAGACCCATCGGCAGCGTCAGGAGGATCGCTGTCGCGTCCCGATCCTCCGGCGTCCCGCCGTAGGCTGCCATCAGGAGCAGCACGCCGGAGAGCAGGATGAGGATCGCTCCGCTGATGCGTTCTATTCTCATATTCGCTGTCCCTCCTCAAAGCATCATCATGGACGACGCCTGTGCTATGGTCTTCACCGTCACCGTCTCCTCGCCCGTCTCCTTGAGGATGCGTCGGACGTTAGAGAGCGTGCGGTCGAGCAGTCGGAAGCACCCGGTCTGCATATTGCACGCCCGCGCTTTCAACTCCACCAGCGCCTCCGGCTCGATCTGGAAGTCCGTGAGATAGCCCTCCACCTCCGAGGGGGAGAGGCCCCGCAGCGAGGCATAGAAGTCCACCCGGTTCGCCATACGCACGAGGTAGGTCTTGATCTGTGCCTCCAGTTTCGGCTCGCCCGCGATCACAAGACCCACGTCGCTCTGATCGAACACCGCCCGCAGGATCTCCATTTTCTTCTGTGTGTACTTGCTCACCAGCTTGTCCGCCTCGTCGATGATCAGCAGGTAGCCCTTGTTCGTGTTGAAGAACTCCCGGATGCCGTTCACCCTGCGCCAGATCGTGCCGTAGCCGTTCGGGAGCCCGATGCTCCGTTCAATCGCCTCCACAAGGTCGCGGCTGCTCATAGTGTCGTCGCACTCGATGTAGGCCACGCGGGAGAGCTTCGCGTACTGCCGCAGGGCGTAGGTCTTGCCGTAGCCACTGCGGGCGACTACGATGCCGAGGCCAATGTACTCTTGACAGCTCTGGCATACACCGAGCACGGCCTTCGCGTCCCGGCTCTCAAAGAATACGGGCGTCTGCCACGTCTTGCCCTCTGACTCCGCCAACGGTGTCGTCAGGTCGACCGCCTCGCCCGTCTGCCGGGTGAGGAAGTCCGTCAGCTTGCTCTCAAGGTCGTTCGGGTTGCTGTCATACTTGCCCGTGAGATACCGGGAGACGGTGGTGCGGCTGTAGCCGATGTCCTTGGCGACCGCCGCGATGCTCGAGTGCTGCGTCTGGATGTAATTGTTCACGCGCTGCGCGAGGGGGCTGATGTTGGTGTAGATTGTGGTGCGCTCTGCTGCTGTAACTTCCATGATGTACCTCCGTTATCATTCGTTCATCGCTCTCAAAAGGGAGAGCGCCTTGTCGCCTTTGGCGTTGAGGAAGGTGTCGTCCGTGACTTTCTTCCTGCTCGTCTTGCTTGCCTGTTCCGACCGGAACATTCTGTCCTTGGGTAGGGAGACCAGCTTCTGGCTCGGCGTGGCCTTGATGGTCAGGTCGATCATGCCCACTGCATCCGAGGGCCTTGCACCGTCCTCGAGCCGCAGCTCGTAAGGGCGGACTCGCTCCTCCAGATACTCCCTGACCTCTCGCTCGTTTCGTTTCTGATCTCGCAGATGCTTCTCCAGTGCCGCCTGAGAACAATGCGGGCCGAAGGCGAGCAGCTCGGCGGACACCGCCTCACAGATCTTCTTGCCGTCCATGTCGTACACATAGAGCTTGGTGACATCGTCGATGTCCCACTTGATGTTGACTTTCTGATTGACGTAGTAGGCGAGCTCCGTGTCCGTGTAGAGTGTGCCGAACTTGTTGATGCCTTGGTTTGTAACGCGGGCGGTCGCCGCCTTCATCAGCAGCATCGCCGCGTACTCTCGGGGTGGAGCTGCCTTTTCATAGCGCGGGCCGTTCTCGAACATCTCGATCGGCGTAACCCATTTCTCGCCCGCGTCGCTCAGGCCGCGATGCTTGCAGGTGTGATACTTGGTGTTCTTCCACTCCGTCCAGACTTCGAAGAACTCCTCCATCGTCAGCAGCTCCCCGCGCTCCAGCATCTGGTCGATGTCCTTCTGCCGCTTGGCGTAGGTCTTCGAGCCTGTCAGCGTGCCCGTGTAGCTCTCAAACCACTTGGAGAATTTCGAGCAGACCGTGGAGAAGAAGCGTTCGATCGGTTTGTCCCAAGGCTGATACGGCAGCGAGCGTCCGACCTCTTGGATGCCGATGCTCTGATAGAAGCCGACCGTTTCCGAGTCAAACGCGAAGTCAAGGTCGATTTTGCGGTGCTTGCGGTTCTTGCGGTTCTCCCCGGTCATGACCTCGGCAGTATAATCCTTGCCGTTGTCGACGTGCAGGATGTGGGGAACGCCGCCCGGATTGCTGTAGATCATTTTGACCAGCGACTCCTTCAGCGTCTGCGAATTGGCGTTGACGCACGCTACATCGCCGATGATAGCGCGGGAGCGCATATCCAGCCACGCAACCAGCTTCGGGCGCACGGCCTTGATCTTGCCGTTTGGAGCCGTCCACTGCACCCAAAAGTCGAAGGTGTGCTCGTCGCCGACGACATACTCCATGACTTGAAGGCTCGTCGCGTCGCGCTTGCCCTTCATCATCCGCTTGTTCTTCCACTCCCGCGTCCCGTTGGCGGCGAGGAACCGGGCAGACTCCGCGCCCCGCTGTCCCATGAGGAACTTGATGTACCGGGCCACCGTCTTGATGGAGGGATACTCCTCCCACTCCCGCCGCTCCGCCTCCAGCTCAAACCGTTCATAGAGCATCTCGATCGTGCCGAGGTTCGCCGCGAACCGCTTGTCGAACCAGATGTTCTCAATGATCGCCTTCTGCTCGTCCGTCAAGCTCGGGAATGTACCCGTCTCCTTTGGCTTCCGGCACAGCGCCAGCGCCCGGAAGTAGTCCCGGCTCTTGCCGTCCTCCTTCTCCAGCTTCAGCGCCCATGCGTTCGCCTCCAGCACGTTCTTCATGTAGCGGTACAGGCTCTGTGGGCTGATCCCCAGCCCCAGCGCGTACCGTTCGGCGTAGCCCGTGCGGTCAGGGCCGTCATAGTCGATGAAGTCCTGCACCCGCGCCGCCAGCTCTACCGCCTCATAGAAGCGCTTCTTGTTCGCCTCCGTGTACTGGTTCAGGTCGGCGGTGACGTACCACGGCACGGCCTCCTGTGCTCTCTTGTCTATGATGACCTCACTCCCTTCCACCTTCTGCGCGGCTCGCCATGCCTTCCGCGCCTTTGCCGAGAGGGAGCTTGTCGAGATCAACACCTGATCCTTGCCGCCGCCCTCCCGGGCCTGTGACTTTACGTTATGCTGTTCGGGGCTTCTTTGAACGCGCTTCTTCATGGCCTCGTAAGTGATACCTTCAAAAGCCGCTGCCTCCTCCAGCGTGATGAATACGTCCGGCACTCCGTTCCCTCCCTTCCGTGCGTCATGCCGCGATCGCCCGCTCCGCCTTCTTCGGGTCGAGCGCGAGGGCGGCGATGATCGCCGGGAGGTACTTCTCACCCGAGCGTGTCCCGTTCAGGATGTAGCTCATGTACTGCGGGCTTGTGCCCACCGTGGCCGCCAGCTCCGCCCGACTCATATCCCGGTCAGCCAGCGCCTTCACCACCATCTTCCCGAACGGCGTCAGCCGTTTCTTCGGGCCTCTCATCGCTTGCCCTCCTTTCTCATCGTTCTTAGACTTACTTCCGAATGACCGCCCAGCCCAGCGAGACTGCCACACCTATAAACGCGGTGACGCTCACGGCGGGGACGGGGCAGCGCATCAGCAGCAGCGCCGCCGCGAAGCCCAGCGTCGCGAGGGTGATGAGTCCCGCCGTGATGAGGAACGCCGCCGCGCTTTGCGCCGTGCGCCCCGCACGCTTTCGCGCCTCCCGCTTCACTTCTCTCTCAAGTAAGTTGAGAACGAGGTCGTAGCTGCGCACGCTCTGCGCCGCTTCAAAGAATTGCTGCTCCATCCCCGGCAGCGCATGGAACGGGTCGCGGGGGTTGCCCGCCTCCCGCAGCCGCGCCGCCGCGTTTCGCCGTGCGATGACGGTCGCGCCGATCGCGGTCTTGAGGTCTTCTGTGCTGAACATTCTGCTGCTCCTTTCCTTTGCCCTCCTGCTCGTGTATAATGGAGCTGGGCCACTGCCCGGGGAGGGGGTGTTGTCTGTGATTGATGTGCAGAAATTCTCTAAAGAGGTTGTCGATGAAGTGAAGGCTCGGTTCCCGGAGCGGTTTTCCGAGGATGCCGAGATCGCCTCGAGCCTTCTCTCGCTGATCGCGGTAGTTGCAGCTACCGCGATTGCGAAGTACGAGAAGGAGAGGAGTTGACGTATTCCCCGACCTCTTTGAGAAGTCTGCCGAGCTGAATAAGCTCGCGCTTTTTGCCCTGTAAGGGGCACCCTCCGCACGGGGCCGTCTGTTCATCGGACGGCCCTTTCTCTTCGGGCGGCTCGCCCGTCAGCCATGACAGCCAGCACGCGCGGCAGCTCACGCCGTCGCAGTGGGCGGGGATGGTGGGCGGGCACGGTGCGGAGATGATGTCCGCGATCTCGCCCGCCGTGGCCTCCGGGGCCTTGAGCAGTTCAAGTCCTGTCATGCTGCGCCTCCCGGTATTTCTTCACCGCGTGGTTCATGGTGTAGAGGTGGTTCAGCTCCCGGAGCAGCCACTCATACTCCCGCTGCATCGTCTCCCTCGCGTGGCCCGTCAGCTTGCCCATCTGCCCGTCGACGTCGACCGCCATGCGGAACACGTTGCGGTAGATCGTGCAGTCGTTCTCCGGGCACTCGCCGAGAAGCGCCGTCCCGAGCTGGTGGAGCTCCTCCAGCCGATGCGCCGGGATGCGTTCTGTCTCGTGCCGGAAGCCGTTAAACGGCTCGCCGCTGTTCTTGGCGTCATCATCCACCTCTTGAAGCAGTTGCCGGAGATGTTGGACGCTCTCGATCTTGAAGTCTGCGGGTAGCTTCAGCGCCAACCGCTCCGCACCCACCTCGGCGATCTGCGCCGCATAGTGCTCGCACTCGTTCTCCTGCAGGATCTGTCCGTCCCGCAGCGCCGCAAGGTAAGCACGCGCCTCATTCCTGCCCAGCAGGACGGTCGCGGCGTCCTCGACGTACCTCATGACCTCAATGTGCTCCCGCAGCACCCGCTCGCTCCTCTCCCGGATGCGCAGGTCTTGTGCCTCCGCGTCCTCGTAGAGCTGTCCCAGCGGGCACTTCGCGCAAATGGCGTCCAGCTCCTCCTGCGTGTGTCCGGCCCGGTTCTTGCACCGTTCGTCGCACACGAACGCCAGCAGCTCTTCGGGGTTGCGCGGCATGGGGCCGTCCAACCGTCCCGCGCCGAAGGTGTCCGGGTCGGTGATGACCTCGCTCTCCGGCAGGAAGCCGATCTGATGCAGCGCCATCTTGAAGCCGTAAAGCTCGTGCGCGGCGGTGCGCGGGTCGGTGTCGGGGTAGTGCTTGCTCTTGACCCGCGTGGCAAGGCGGCGCGTCCAGCCCTCGATCAGGGCGGCGGGCTCCACCGTCTCCTCGGTATAGCTCTCATTCGTTTCCACGGCGGCGGTGTAGGTGGACGGCTCATCCGTGATGTCCTCCTCGGACTCCAGTCCCCGTGCCAGCTCCACGGCCACCTCCAGCGTGTCCGCGTCGTCGTACTCCATCGCGCCCCGGTCGATGTCCAGATTGCCCGTGTAGACCTCCGCGTCGATCACGCCGTACTCTCCGAGGGCCGTGCCCTCGTACTCGCGCTTCTCGCGGTCGTTGAACTTGACCACGAGGAAGCCGTTGATCTTCTTGATCTTTCTCATGCTGCCGTCATTCCTTTCTGCCCTGCCATCTTCAGACCGGGTGGGGCAATTCCCGGTGACGCCCTTCCGGGCGTTTCGGCTTAGTGGTGGGTCGCTTCAAAGTTCTCGATCGCCCAGCGGTTGCCCGTGGCGTACACGGCCCGCCGCGTCCGCTCCTGTGGCGTTTCCCGCCTCGGCATAGCCGCCAGTGCCTCCATCATGCCGCACCTCGGGCAGATGTCCGTCTGGTTGTCCGCTCGCGACAGCGCGGGCGGCTCGTCGTATGCTCGCCCACACAGCGGGCAGATGCGCGGTTGCTCCTTCATGCTGCTGCTCCTTCCTGCAAAGCTCATCCGGCCAGTGGCGGGATGACGCGGATCGTGTCGTGGTACTTGTTCAGAATGATTAGCTCGCCGTTTGCTTTCTGCTTCACGACCAGCCAGTTCTCCGGGGCGAGGCCCGCTTGCCCGAGCCGGATCTTCTGCTTGCGGGTGGGCTTCTTGCCGCGTCTCATGATCTGCCTCCTTTCCTTTTCTCGGCGTTTGTGGTAGAGCAAAAGCGAACGGCGGTCGGCGGAATTAAATCTAAGAGTCGCTTAGGTGTTGGTGGGCTTTAGCAGTCCGTCAGGGTGTCGCCCTTGACCTCGTAACGATTGGGGCCGATGATGACGAAGGCCAGCATATTGGTCGTGCCGTCATGGTTGACCTGATTGATCGCCTCGTCCAGCTTGCCGTTGGTGACGTGGACTTTCTCCATGCTGCCGGCGCCGGTGTCCAACAGGCCGAAGCCGTTGGCCTCCTCCGGGGTATCTCCGACAGTGGTGAGGGCCATCTCGTCGGGGGTGATCTCGTTGCGGCCCGGTTCCAAGTTGAAACCCGCCTCTGCCTCCTTCAAGGCGTCGTTCGTCTCTTCCAGTGTGGCCTCGCCAGTGGTGTACTTGAACAGGATGTCTGCGATGTCGTTCTTCATGTTGTCGTTCTCCTTCTGAAAAACGCCTCCGCCGATCGCTTTTACTCTACCGTTCGCCGATTTGCTATTTCCTTTTCGGTCGGGGTGTGCTATGATTTATTTTGCTTTATTCATAAACCACTTTTCGCACTTAGTATAGCTCGCATTTACGAGTTTGTCAATAGTTTTGCGTGTGAATTACCCGCAATTTCGAGGAGGTATTTTTGTGTTCAGTGCCCTACTAAAAAAACTACGCTCTGAAAAGAACCTTACCCAAGGCCAGCTTGCGAAAGAAGTTGGCGTTTCTCCCGGAAACGTCGGCGATTGGGAGACTGGGAAAAGCAAGCCGGGGTATAATGCGCTTGCTTCGCTTGCCCGAATTTTCGAGGTGTCCGCCGACTACTTACTCGAAATTGAACCGTCCCCCGCAAAAGCGAGCGACGACCTCTTCGCCCATCAGAAGACGGCGGGTTTGATCTGCGACGGCTCGCCGCTGGAGGGCGAGGAGGCCGATCTGATCGCCATGTATCGCCTCCTGCCGGAGGAGCAGCGGGAGGACATTTTTGACCTCGTTCATCTCAAATATCGAAAGCACGTCGAACGGAAAAAAGAGTCTATTTACTGGACGTATCACAACGGCAGCTCCGCAACAAAAAGCGGCCCCGCCGAGGACGCTGAAGCCCAAGGTGGAACCGCTTGATTTTTTGCGCTGTTTTGATTTAGTTGTAAATCTGTTTTCTGTCCCATTGATGAAGCGGCGAAAAACGAGGGTCGAAAGCCCGAAAACCCTTGAAAACAGGGCAATGGGACACAGTCCCATCGGTTTTGCAGATTTGTCCCATTGCTCGCCGCCTGTTTTGCCCCGCTTCGCCGCCCCGCCGCGCACGCCTCGCACGGCCAGCGCACGCCCTAATCCCCGCCGATCCGCACCGAAAAGCCCCGTTTTCCCCAAAACTCGCACGCTCTAACGCTCCGTTAGCACGCTTGCCCCTCTTGCAATCCGCCGCCGCGTCTGCTACAATAGCAGCATGAGCCGCGAAGCTCTCGTCCTCTTGGTCTGCTGCTGTGACTTCCGGGACGGGGCCGAGCGGCTCATATCATCTAAAAGCCTCGGAAATGCCGTTATACGGGCGTTTCCGGGGCTTTTTCGTATTCTGCGTATGTGTGCGCCTCGCCGCGCCGCCGCCGTTGTGCGGCCTCGTGAGCATAAAAAAAGCGCCGACCGCCGCCGACGCATCCTCATCTCAAGATTGTTGATAATTCGCGCCTCCGTCCCGCGCCGAAAGTCGCCGTTTCCCGCGTATTTCAAGGGTTTTCCCGCCGTCTCCCTCCTCATCCCGCCTTATCCCGCATTTCTCAAATATCCTGTCTCCCCACAATCGGTCCGAGCTTTATCCGCACCTACTACGGTGCCAAGGATTTCCGCACCAATAACGGCATCAGTGCTCTGACGGTCGTTCCCGGGAACATGATCGTCACTGCTTCGATCGGCTTTATCCGCACCAGCGCCGGCAGCTACCTGCCCTTTTTTGCCTACGCCCTGCCGGCGACCGTTCTGGCCACACTCATGTGTCTGGCCGTGTTCACGCCGAGGTTTCGGTCCTATCGTTCATAGTCCCACACCGGAGGAAGGAGCTTCGTATGCTCGAAGAATTTCAGATCCGTCCGATCCCCCTGCAATACGATGCCTCAAAAGAGGAGCTGCGCGCTTTTCTCCGGCGGCACGAGCTTGCGCTGGAGGACGACGTTGAGGCCGCCTTTGGTATTTTCAACTCCCATGACGAGCTGTCCGGCTGCGGCTGCGCCGCCGGCTCTCTTCTCAAATGCTTCGCCGTTTCATCGGAGCTGCGCGGGCAGAACGCGCTCGGGCTTCTTCTCTCCGCTCTGGTGCAGGACCGTTTCCTCGCCGGGCTCTATGACCTGTTTGTCATCACCCGCGCGCATAACGAGACGCTGTTCGCCAACTGTGGCTTTTTCCCCGTGGCGCGAACGTCCGCGCTCGTCATGCTGGAGAACCGCCCCGACGGTCCGGAGCATTACGCCGCGCCCTTTGCGCAGGCGGGAGACGAGAAAAAGTCCGTCGGTGCGATCGTGATGAACTGCAATCCCTTTACGTTGGGACACCGCACGCTGGTGGAATACGCGGCCGCGCACTGCGACGTTCTGCACCTTTTCGTAGTGGAGGAAAACCGCTCCTGCTTTCCCACACAGCTCCGCTTCCAGATGGTCGCGGAGGGCACGGCCGACCTCCCGAATGTCCGCGTGCATCTCAGCGGGCCGTATATCATTTCCTCCGCGACCTTTCCGACCTATTTTCTCAAGCGCGGCGAGGACGCGGCCGTCCTGCAAAGCGAGCTGGACATCACGCTCTTCGCTTCGCGCATCGCCCCCGCGCTCCACATCACGCGCCGCTTCGCCGGGGAAGAACCCCTCGACCCGGTGACGGCACGCTACAACGCCAGTATGCGCTCCATTCTTCCGCAGTACGGCATCACCTTTTGTGAGATCCCCCGCATTGCGCAGGACGGTCAGATCATCAGCGCCTCCCGCGTCCGCACGCTGCTTTCCACCCTCGACGGACGCGAACAGGCGCTCGCCCTGCTCCCGCCGACCACGCGGCGCTGTCTCTTTCCGGAAAAGGAGGGCTGAGCATGGACATTTCCCGCATCTATGACGCCCCGCCGGCCAGCGCCGGCGAGATCCTCGAAAACCGCGAGGCACGCGTAGCGCGCCAGCGCGCGCTGCTCTCCGCCAGGTATCCCTGCCTCGTCAGCTTTTCCATGAATATTCCCGGCCCTGTCAAGCAGTTTCCCCTTGCCCGTCAAGGCTTTCTTGCCGGCCTTACGGAGCTTCGCCGCGTCTTTCCGGCGATCGGGCAGGAACAGCTGACGGATGCGGTCACGGGCAGCGAAGCTTTGCTTGCGCTGCCCGTTTCTCCGCTGGAAGCCAAGCAGCGAACCGTTCAGATCGAAGAAACGCACCCGCTCGGGCGGCTGTTTGACATGGACGTGCTTGACGGCTCCGGCGTCCCGGTCAGCCGCACGGTGGTCGGAAAGTCTCCCCGGCGTTGTCTGCTCTGCGGCGGAGACGCCAAGGTGTGCAGCCGCAGCCGAGCGCACGCACCGGAGCTGCTGCGCTTTCAGGTCGGCAGCCTGCTCAGCGACTATGTGCGCGGCACGTTTGCCCGCCGTTTCACGGCGTGCGTCACGCGGGCCATGCTGCACGAGGTCGCCGCGACGCCCAAGCCGGGTCTTGTGGACCGCAGCAACGCCGGCTCCCACACGGATATGGACTTTGCGACGTTTATGGACAGCGCTGGAGTGCTGTCCCCCTGGTTCACGGAGATGTTCTGCGTCGGCTGGGACTGCGCCGGCCAACCGGACGAGGTTCTCTTCGACCGGCTGCGCGCTGTCGGGCAGCGCGCAGAGGACGCCATGTTCACCGTCACCGGCGGCATCAACACGCACAAGGGGCTGCTTTTTTCCTTCTGCGTTCTGTGCGGCGTCGCCGGCTTCCTGCTGGGCGGCGGCAGCGGCGCCCCACTTCCGCTTAGTGAGCTTCTCTCCCTTTGCCGCGCGCTTGGGCAGCTCTCTCTGCGCGACTTTTCCGATCCTGCCCAAGCTGTGTCCAACGGACAGACGGTCTATCGCGCGCACGCGCTCCGCGGCGTGCGCGGCGAGCTGGCAGACGGCTTTCCGTCTGTTTTCTCCATCGCTCTTCCGACGCTCGAGCGCTATCTGCACGTCGGATATTCCATCAACGACGCCGCCGCCCTGACACTCCTCGCCCTGATCGCGCAGACCGACGACACCAACATGATTCACCGCGGCGGGCTGGCGCTTGCCTGGCAATGCAAGGCAGAAGCCGCCGTGCTGGAAAAGAGATCTCCCGATGAAATTCTTGCCGCGCTGCCCGCGCTGGACGCCGCCTATCAGGCGCAGCGCCTGAGTCCGGGCGGCTGTGCGGACCTGCTCTCGCTGTCGCTCGCCGTCCACTTTGCCTTGGCCGACAGGCTGCTGGCAGCGGACGATCCATGACCAA
>OMEQ01001037.1_pt1 | contig 14602 bp, 10 predicted proteins | sample 1645451 | NCBI WGS metagenome assembly OMEQ01 (sample SAMEA103958142, study PRJEB25191) | human gut metagenome | biome: human-associated habitat [ENVO:00009003]; feature: intestine environment [ENVO:2100002]; material: feces | place: Germany | collected 2013/2015
AGAAGTCGCGCAGAATCTGCTTCCAGTCCATTTCGCCTTCTTCCACCTTGTCCAGCTTGTCTTCCAGCTCGGCGGTGAACTCCACATCAACGATGTCCTCGAAGTACGTTTCCATCATGCTCGTTACCATGCGTCCCAGCTCGGTGGGATACAGGCGCTTCTTTTCCCGGCTGACGTAACCGCGAGAAATGATGGTCGTGATGGTCGGCGCATAGGTAGACGGGCGTCCGATGCCCTTTTCCTCCATCATGCGAACCAGCGACGCTTCTGTGTAGCGGGACGGCGGCTGGGTGAAGTGCTGCTCGCTGGCGACATCGGCAACTGCCACAGCGTCACCCTCGGACAGCTGCGGCAGCGTCGTTTCGCTCGACGCCACGTCGTCATCCGTGCTTTCCTCATACACCGAGGTGAAGCCCGCAAACTTCTTGTGTTCGCCGTAGAAGCGCATTCCCACGCCGTCGCCGCTGATTTCCATCGTCATCGTTTCGTAGAGGGCGGGCATCATCTGGCTCGCCAAGAAGCGGTTGTAAATCAGCTTATAGAGGTTGTACTGCTCCTTCGTCAGCGACGGCTTGATGCTGTCCGGCGTGCGGTGGACGTCGGTCGGGCGGATGGCTTCATGCGCGTCCTGCGCATTCTTGCGCCCCTTGTACTCGTTCGGCTTCTCCGGCAGATAGTCGCTGCCGAAACGCTCCGGGATGTACTCGCGCAGGGCATTCAGAGCTTCATCCGAAATGCGAACGCTGTCCGTACGGATGTAGCTGACAATACCCTGCGTGCCCTCGCCCTCAAGGTCAATGCCTTCGTAGAGCTGCTGGACAACCTGCATCGTCTTTGCCGTCGTGAAGCCCAGTTTTCTGCTGGCTTCCTGCTGCAAAGAGGACGTCGTGAACGGTGCGGCAGGCATCTTGCGCTTTTCGCTCATTTTGATGCTGTTGACCGCAAAATGTGCTTTCTGAATGCGTTCGACTGCTTTCTGCGCTTCCTCCGCATTGGCAATCACCGCTTTCTGCCCGTCGAGCGTGGCGAGGCGCGCCGTGAAGTGCAGCTTGCGCCCATGCGCCTGATGCGCCAGCAGCTTGGCGGAAATCTCCCAGTATTCCTCCGGGATAAACGCCTCGATTTCTTCCTCGCGCATCACCACCATGCGCGTCGCGACGGACTGCACACGGCCGGCGGAAAGCCCCTTCTTAATCTTCGCCCACAGCAGCGGACTGATTTTATAGCCGACGAGACGATCCAGCACACGGCGTGCCTGCTGCGCGTCCACGCGCCCCATATCCACCGGACGGGCGGACTTCAGCGCGTTCTGAATCGCCTTTTTCGTCACCTCGTGAAACTCAATGCGGCACGGCTGGCTTGGATCCATGTTCAGCACATGACTCAGATGCCATGAAATCGCTTCTCCTTCGCGGTCCGGGTCAGTTGCGAGGTAAATCTGCGACGCGGTGCGCGCCTCTTTGCGGATGCGGTTGAGAATTTCGCCGCGCCCGCGGATCGTGATGTATTTAAGGGCAAAGTCGTTGTCCACGTCTACGCCAATCTGGCTTTTGGGCAGGTCGCACACATGCCCCTGCGAGGCTTCGACCTTGTAGCCCTTGCCCAGAAATTTGCTGATAGTTCGCGCCTTGGCGGGAGATTCGACAATAATGAGTTTCTGCTTGGCTGCCGTCATGGTTGTTTACCCCTCCGATAAATTTGGAAATGAGAGAAGGGCTATTCTGTCGCCCTGCAATAGCTTTTTCCGGGTAGTGCCTTCACTGCACCGAGGATTTGCAGCATAGTCAGTGATGCCATCAGCCTTGATGCGTCCAGCCCCGTCTGCGAAGCCAGCTGATCAAAGGAGCGCTCACCGTCCGCCAAGGCATCGTAAATCCGCTTCTGCACGTCGTCCATCGGCGGCAGCGGGATTTCAGGCGCTTTAGGCGGTTCCGGCGGGGGCGCTTTCTGCTCCATCACAGGCGGAGCTTTCGGTGCTTTGGCCGGAGCGGGCTGCGTTTCCCTTTTCCGGGGTGCGGGGCGCGGCTGACCCGTATCCTGCCGCTTCGGGATGCTTGCGGCGGGCTGCCAGTCCATGTCCTCCAGAATATCCTTCGCACTTGTGAAGTAGACTGCGCCTTCCCGCAGGAGTTGATGCGCCCCTTCGGACATCGGCGCGTCCGGAATGCCCGGATAAGCGAACACATCCTTGCCCTGATCCAGCGCGTGATGCACGGTCAGCATACTGCCGGAGCGGATGCGCGCTTCCATCAGCACCACCGCATGGCCGAGTCCAGCCAGGATGCGGTTGCGCACCGCAAAGACGTACTTGCTTGACTGCATATCCGGCGGATATTCACTCAGCAGCAGCCCGCCTTGTGAAAGGATTCGTGATTTCAGCGCCACGTTTTCCGATGGATACGGCACGTTCAGCCCGCTTGCCGCTACGCCGATGGTCGGGCTGCCGCCGTCCAGACACCCGCGAACCGATAACGGTGATGCACCTGCCCTCCGCCGCGCGCAAATCCCCCTGATAGAAGAGCATGTACGGTGGTTCGGGAATGTTTCGCAGGGATTCCGGATACATATCGTCCGCCATCGAGACAAGCCCCATATTCCACTTCCGCATGGTCACGAGCATATCATGCAGTTTCTCTCGCGACGCGCTTGCCCGCAGCAGCGACAGGCTGTAATCCGAAATCCGGTTCTGCAAGGATGCGCCGTGGTCGCGCTGAAAGGCATCATACGCGGCTTCTGCGCTGCCGTATTCATCCAGCAGCTTTTTCAGTCGTCTGCTGCCTAACATTCCCTGCGCCAGCCACGCCAGACAGGCCTGCTCGCGGGTATATCGCATTTGCCACGCCTCCTTTGCAGAAAAGCCAGATTCTGGTGCTGCCAGCCGTTTTGCATAGTTCTTTAAGAAAAACACCTTCGCAGCACATTGAACAATGCTATCACAACTCGGATGAAAAATCAACGGGCAAATGATGCGCATAAGGAAACTACTTTGATTTTCGCCAAGAAATCATGCTGATTTTTATGCATTCTGTCTTATTTCTGCTACTCATTCTGCTTCTGGAAGCAGATATGGCGTGAACATTTCCGCAATTTTCACATAACCTTCCGCGTTCGGATGCAGCCCGTCACTGAGCAGTTCGGGGTAGGCGTATTCGCCCGCTTTGGGGCAGAACGCGCTGTACGCATCCACAAACGTCACGTTTGGTGTCTTATTTGCGAACCGCTTGAACGCCAGATTCAGCAGCGTAATTTTCCCCTGCTGGCCGCTGTAAAACGCACTCGTCGTGGGCAAAGTGCTGAGAATCACAAACTGGCAGTCCGGGTTGCTTGCCTGCACCGTCTCAATCATGGCGGCGTAATTCTGCACGATTTCTTCCTTTGTATAGCCGTGTCCGATGTCGTTAATGCCGCAGATGAACACAATCTGCCGATAATTGCGCGCCGCCAGTTCCCCAATACGCGCGCGGCACTCCAGCGTCGTCTGCCCGCCGATGCCGTAATTCGCGCAGTCGCTGCGGCCAAGAATCGTGTTCCAATCACCGTAAAGCAGCTTCGCGTTCTGGCAGATGCTGTCGCCAATGAAGGCAATGCCGGTATCCGGGCGATCCCAGCGGCCGCCGGACGTATCCACCACATCGCCCGTTCCTGCAAAATACGCCAGCTTATGCAGCGTCACGGGCTGTTTGCCCGACGAATACACGCTAATTTGATCCAGCCGGGCGAAATTCGACCCGAACGCCATTGCCATCGCGCTTTCATCGAAATACGCCCCATAGCGCCCTTCGGACACCTCCACCGTCTCCGAGGCATTCACCTTCGCCCACTGTGTCGCGCCGGAATGGCTGGAAAGTGCCAGATACACACCGTATTTCGCGCCGCTGTACTCGACGTAAAGCCGGCTGTCCGTACGCATCTGCGACGCATCGAATGTGCCGCCGACGTGCTGCGTGAATCGGAAGACAAGGCACTCATTCTGTGCGGTGGACGTCGCCGCACCGCTGAACAGCACCTCATCTGCGCCCAGCGAATCCGTCTGCGCTGCCCCGCACCACGCAACCTTGTGAATCACCATCGTCTTGGTGGATACGGACGTGCCGACGCAGATTTGGTCTGCTGCTGCGAAATCCATGCTGCCATACGCCATCCGGCACTGCTCAAACGAAAAGACCGCCGTGTAGAGTCCATCCGTCTGCGTGCAGGTGGACGGCACGTTGATTTGCGCCCACACGCCGCCTTCCCAGTCGGACAGTGCCAGATAGACGCCATTTTGCACCCCGTCATACGTCACGGCAAAATACCCGTTTTCGGAAATCAGCGACGGGTCAAACGTGCCGTTAACGTTCGTTGTGTCAATGGTCAGCGCAAGATTCCAGCCGCCCGACGCGGGCTGGCTGCCTTCAAACAGCACCGTCTCCGTCATCGGCTCTTCTGCCAGAGCAAGACCAAACAGCAAACAGCAGAGCAAACATACCAGCAGACACTTTTTCTTCATGGTTGCGACTCCTCTTCTCGGTTATGCTGCTTTGATTATACGCTGTTTTCCCGTTTCCTGTCAAGCGTGGAAAAATGCCCGATCCGCGCGAGCAGACCGGGCAAGCAATGGTCAAACCGTACCCGTAACGACAAGCGTTGCCGTGCCGGGCGTAACCGTCACTTCGCCCGTCGTCGCATTGCGGGTGTAGGTGGCGGCGGGAATCAGCAGCGGTGTCAGCGTGCGGAAGGTCGCGCCGTCGTAGGTGTAATCCGTGCCGGCAGTCAGTGCCGTGCCGTTCAGCGTCACGCTCGTGATCGTCAGCGCAGGCGTGAACGTATCCGTCAGCGACACGTTGTCCGTCGCCGTCGTTGCCGTTGCGCCACGGTTTTGCAGCGTGAAGGTGTACGTCAGCACACCCGCCTCCGTCACCGTCGTCGGACACATGGATTTGATAACGCTCAAATCCGGCGCGGGATCGGCATTCACGGTTGCTTCCGCCGTCAGGGGCGCCGCGAGCCCGCCGCCTGTCACGGTTGCGGTGTTCGTCACGCTTTCCTCAGCGCCGTAGGGCGTGAACTGGTTCGTCTTGACGGCGTACATCAGCGTGGTGTTGCCGCCCGCGGGAATCGACAGTCCTGTCACCGTCAGCGGACTGGTTGCCGCGACGGTCGGCGTCGCCTGCAGGATGCCGTTGCGGTAGTAACGCAGCGTATCGCTCTGATACGTCATCGGAACGACCGCTGCAGTACCCGCCGCAGGGGTATACGCGCCCAGGTTATCCGTCAGCGTCAAACCCGTCAGCGCCGCCGTACCGGAATTGACAAGCTGCACGGCGTAGGTAATCGTATCGCCGTTTTGGTAGGCTGCCGGAATCGCGGTCTTGCTTACGGACAGCACCTCGGTCAGCACGCCCGTCACCACATTGGAGGGAATCGACTGGTTGTTATAAGAAAGCGTTGCCTGATTCGTGAACGTTGTCGGCATCGCGAAATTCCTCCTTTCCCGGCGCTTTCAATCAGCTTTCCGGGGCACTTTCAAGCTATGCCGGACGTTTTGCGTTGGTGCGCAAAAAAAACGGCGCGCTCCGCTATGGATACGGAAGCACGCCGCAGGTTTATGCTTTTTTCTCCGCCGATTTGACCAGCCGCGGGTCACGGCGCACCCATTCGCCCACCAGCCGATACAGCGCCGCCGTCAGCGGGACAAACAGCACCATGCCGGAGATACCCATCATACCGCCGCCAATCAGCACTGCCGCCAGCACCCACAAGCCCGGCAGCTTCAATTTGCTGCCGACCGTGTGGGGGTAAATCAGGTTGCCCTCGACCTGCTGGAGCAGGAAGAGGTAAATCAGGAATTCCAGTGATTTTGCAGGCGAAATCGAGAAGAGCATGATGCAGCCGACCGCTGCGCCAATGTATGGGCCGATAATCGGAATCAGCGCCATCATGCCGACGAACGTACCCAGCATCAGCGCGTAATCCAGCCGCAAAAGCGTCATGCCGATGGTACAGAGTGTGCCCAGAATCACCGCTTCGGTGCACTGACCGACGATATAATTATGAAAGCAATCGTCCAGCGTTGAGATGATGTGCATCGCACGCGCCATCCGCGTATCACCCAGGACGCGGTGCAGCAAATTGCGGCTCTGGCGCTGGAGTGTCTCTTTGCCGATGAGAATGTTGAAGGTGAAAATCAGCGACATCAGGAGGGAGAGAATCGAGCCGACAAGCGAGGTGGTGAAGCTGACTGCCGTGTTGACGACATTGCCCGCGCCGTTGAAGAGCAGATTCGCCGCCATTCCTGTTCCGTTGCAGGCAGAACGAGGTTATAGTCCACCATCAGCGCTGCAATCGTCGGATTTTCCATCAGCTTGTCGTACATCTGGCGCAGAACGCCCGGCAGCGATGACAGCAGCACCTGTACGCAGGAGATTAGCTGCGGCAGGATAATCTGAATCAGCGCAACAATAACCGCAACCAGCGTCAGGAACGCCAGCGCCATGCAGACCGGGCGGCGCATGGCATTCCACACCTTTTTCTTTGTGTTTGGCGCCATATGCCGCTCGTAGAAGCGCATGAGGATATTGAGTACATAAGCAATTATCGCGCCGTTAATCAGCGTTCCCGCTGCCGCCAGAAAGAGGTTGAACAGGCCGACCAGACCGTCCCAGTAGTGAATCGCCAGATACAGCAGAAATGTTACGATTCCTATATTGATGCAGGTTTTCTTGTCGATGTTCATGTTTGGTTTCCTCCGTGGATCACTCGCTGTCACCGAAATTCATGTTGGCGTAGATGCGCTCCATTCGCTCGTTCGGGAATCGTGCGTCCATCACGCTGCCAATCCACGTTTTCGGCGGTTCATCGTGCAGGCAGTTGACCGCCAGAAAAATCGACAGCACCCATGTGAGGATTTTTCCCGCGCGGTTCGGCAGTTTCAAAATCCACTTCGCCATGAACGGATAGATGTCCTTAATCCAGAAGATACCCAGCGCACCCCAGAACAGCGAATACAGCAGGCAGATTCGCCCGTTGATGTTGAACGGCACGCGGCTGTAATCCCACGAACGCGAACCGAAAAGTACCTCCTGCAGCCACGAACAGACGTATTCGACGGCGCTGCCGACAACGAATCCACCCAAGAAGCTCAACCACTTGCCGCGGTTGCGGAAACGGTAGAGGATGATAGACAGCGACGCCGCGCCCACGCCGTAGAGCATGTTGAACGGTCCCCAGACAAGCCCCGACCGACTCTCCAGATAGCCGTGGCGCGCAAAGCACCACAGCAGCTCCAGCATCACGCCCGCAAAGCTGCCGATAAAGACTATCAGGGCAATTTTGTAGCCGTTCATACCGCGCGCGAAGAAGGATTTTTCCTCCTCCTGCACATCGATGGCCGTGTTCGACGGCGGATTGATGCGATACCACTTTCGGTTGAGGGACTTCGCCACATCCGCGGCACGCGCGGACAGCTCATCTACGGTGGAGGATGCGATTTTGTGTGCCGACGACAGGTTCTCTTTCGCCTGCTGGAGACTTGCAATCTCCGCTTGCACCTGCTTTTCCAATGTCTCGGGGATCTCTGTATCGCACTGCGCCAGTTCCGCAATACAGGTGTCTTGAATCATCTTGCGCTCCCGACGCGCCTGATTGAGCGCATCCTGACTCAGCTTCTCCAGTTCTGTCTGCTCGCGCGCGGTGTTATTTTCCTGTGCCATGAGTTTCCTCCTGTTTCGCTTCTTCGCCTGTCATTTTCTCCGGCAGGGTGACGATAAACCGGCAGCCGCAGGGAGATTGATTCTCCGCACGAATTGTGCCGCCGCAGTCGTCCAGAATCTGCTTGCACAGTGCCAGCCCCAGCCCGTTGCCCTCCTGCTGATGCGAGCTGTCCACCTGATAGAAGCGGCGGTAAATGCGTTCCTGTTCCTCCGGCGGGATTCCCGGCCCTTGGTCGGTAATGGCGATTTCAAACCGACCGTCGGTTTGTTTTAACGCAACAGCAATCAATCCGTGCTGCGGGCTAAACTTAACGGCATTGCTGAGCAGGTTCGTCCAGACGTGCAGCATCAGCGTTTCCGGCCCGCGCCACGTCACTTCCGCCAAATCGGCATCAAAGTCAAGCTGTTTAGGCGACCACTGTGCTTCCAGCAGCACAATTGCCTGACGAATCTGCTCGTCCAACCGATAGCATGTCTGCTTCATCGGCATCGTGTGATTGCTGACCTTGCTGAGCAGCAGAATGTTGCCTACCAGCGTGGACAGACGCCGCGTGTTGAGCAGAATCCGCTCGATATACCCCGCCTGCTCCGGCGAAACATCCGTGCTTTGCAGCAGCGTCGTGTAGCCCTCGATAGCGCTCACAGGGGTTTTGATTTCATGCGATACGTTCGACACAAAGTCGGTTTGCAGCGTCTCCGTTTCGCCCAGCGCCTCCACCATCCGGTTGAAGCTGTCATAGCTGTCCGCAATTTCGTTGATGACGCTGTTCGTCGTCAGGCGGACGGCGAAATTCCCGCTGGCAACCTGCTTCATGGCGCGGCTCAGCCGTACAACCGGACGCAGCAGCAGCACGTTCACCACCGTCGCCGCCGTCAACCCAATCGTCGTGCCAAAGAGAAGCAGCCATACCAGTGGATGTACTTCAATCGCTTCGTGCAGCAAGTTTTCCAGCAGCGCCGTGAGCAGCGTTGCAATCAGCAGCGTACCGAGAATCTCTGCAATCGCCGCCAAGGTAAACAGTACGCGAATATCCAGCTTGCCGCGCCCCTTCTCCTGCTGCTTCATGCCTTAACCACCTTATAGCCCACACCGCGCATGGTTACAATATGAAAATCCGGATTATCACGGAAGCGCTCACGCAGGCGGCCGATGTGCACATCCACCGTGTGGCTGTCCGAATCGGAATCGTAGCCCCAAATGTCGTCCATCAGCTGCTGCCGCGTGAAAATTTTACCCGGATATGCCGCCATCTTGTAGAGCAGCATGAATTCCTTCTGCGGCAGAATCATGCTGGTTTCGCCGCGCGTCACGGTCAGCGAGTCGCACTCCATCACCGTTTCGCCGATGACCTGCCGATGCTCGTTCATCATCTGCACCCGGCGCAGCAGCGCACCGACGCGCAGCACCATCTCGCTCACGTTAATCGGCTTGACCATGTAGTCATCCGTGCCGGAGAGGAAGCCGAGACGCATGTCGTCGAATGCGTCGCGCGCCGTAATCATCAGCACGGGCGTCATAACGCTCTTTTTGCGCAGCGAGCGCACCAACTCGTAGCCGTCCATCACAGGCATCATGATGTCCGAAATAATGAGGTCGACATACTCTTCCGCCAGCGCATCCAGCGCTTCCTGCCCGTTTGACACCATGCGCGTGTGATAGCCGTTTTTCTCCAGCACATGCGAAAACAGCCGGCACAGCTCCGTGTCATCCTCGACGATGAGGATTTTGAACATGCCTTCGCCTCCCTGTCTCCGTCAAGTCCACCAGAGCAGGTGCACCGCCGGCTTCTCCCGCTCCTCGGTGCTGATGTGCAGGCGCACCAGCACCATGCCCGTCATGCACAGCGTACCGAAGCAAATCCACAGCGGCACTTCCATCAGCAGCATCCCCAGCGGCAGCGTGAAGTATGTCACCCGTGTGCGGGACAGGTTCGGCGTAATCCGCAGAATCGTCGAGTAGAAGATGAAGATACACGCCAGCACCAGCACCGGCGTCCAGAATGGCAGCAGCCCCAGCAGGCAGCCGAACGTCGTCGCAATGCCTTTACCGCCCTTAAACGAGCGTGTCGCCGGGAAAACGTGCCCCGCGACCGGCGCGCAGAGCACCAGCGGCGCAAGGGGTGTCAGCAGCGCATCGGGCAGATAGTGCATATACAGCGCCACGGGAACCATGCCTTTGAGCATATCGCCCGCCAGCGTCAGCACCCCGCACCAGAATCCGCCGTGCACAAACGCATTCGCCGCGCCGGGGTTTTTGTCCTTCGCAGCCGACGCAATTTCTTTATGGAACACGCGCGAAAAGACCTCCGCATACAGCACGCAGCCGGAAAGATACCCAAACAGCAGATAAAGCAGGTCACGCACCTGATTCACCGCTCCTTTCGCCTTTCGTTACTTCCAGTTTCGCTTCCATTGCTGACGGCGGCGGAAATCGCGGATGCGCTGGATTAAATCGCCATAGAAGAACAGAATAACGTTGAGCAGGCTCATCACCAGCGCCAGAATGCCCCAGAGATTGCTCGTCAGCAGCTGCTGCACAACCGGCAGCAGATAGACCAGCGCCAGCCACTTCATCTTAACCGGAATGATAATCAGGTTGACCTCTGTCTCCGGAAAGAGGACGGCGCACGCCAGAAATAGCGACAGATTGAGGTAGGTGTTCGTCGCATAGCCAGTAATCAGACCGGCGAGAATCGCGCCGAGCATCCCGCAGAGGTAGTATACCGTAAAGCGGAACGTGCCCCATGTGTTCTGCAGTGACGTGCCCAGATACCAGTAGAACATGAGCGAAATCAGCAGAAACACAGGCGAGGACGACGGCGGCATGAAGATAAACGACACCAGCCGCCAAATTTGCCCGTGGAAAATGGCTTCACGGTCGAACATCAGGTAATACGACAGGCTGATGTTATACGCCGCCAGCAGATAATCCGCCACATAGGTGACACCCATGCCGATGCAGAGAATCATCATCAGCTTCGGGATGCCGAAGTACCGTCCAAAACGCCGTTCGCCGCGGCTGAGAAGCTTTTCAAACACAGTCGTTTTCCTCCTTCAAAGGATTCTTTGCAGAGTCCCCTTTCTTTATTCTATTCGACACAGAAGGGCTTTTGTCCTGCTGAATCCACACAGAAATATCGTCTTCCTGTCCGTTCTCTTGTGTGGGATTAACTTTTCTTCAATTCCTGTTGACTTTCTTGCAGAGAAAACGGAAATGTCGGGCAAAAGTTCATGGACAATTCACCTTCTTCCTGTATAATAGGGGTGTAAGATGGAAGAAAGAAGGTGTATGGCATGAGCTACATCTCGTTTGAAGATGTCTGCAAGGACTACCCGGCGGGCAACACCGTTGTTCACGCGTCCGATCATGTCAATTTCCAGATTGAGAAGGGCGAGTTCTGCGTGGTGCTGGGGCCGTCCGGCGCGGGCAAAACCACCGTGCTGAACCTGCTCGGCGGCATGGACAAAGCGACCAGCGGGCGGATTATTGTTGGGGATAAGGAAATCACCGGGCTTCGCTCGCCTCAGCTGACGGAATACCGCCGCCACGACGTGGGTTTCGTCTTTCAGTTCTACAATCTGATGCCGAACCTGACGGCGCTGGAGAACGTCGAATTGGCGCAGCAGGTCTGCGAACGCGCGCTTGATCCGCGTGAAGTGCTGGAGCAGGTTGGGCTGGGACAGCGAATGAACAACTTCCCTGCCCAGCTCTCCGGCGGCGAGCAGCAGCGTGTATCCATTGCCCGCGCGCTATGCAAAAACCCGGCGCTGCTGCTCTGCGACGAGCCGACCGGCGCGCTGGACAGCAAGACGGGCGAACAGGTGCTGGATCTGCTGACCCGCCTGTGCCACGACTACAACACAACGGTCGTCATCATCACGCACAACGCCAGCATTGCGCCGCTGGGCAACCGCCTGATTCGGATGCGCAACGGCAGCGTGCAGGAAATGACCGTGAATGAACATCCCGCGAAGGTGGCTGATATCACATGGTAACGCAGAGCAGCGGGAAAAAGTATCATGGAACGCTGACGAAAAAGCTCTTCCGCGACATGAGCCGCAGCGCCATGCAGTTTCTCGCCATGTTTCTCCTCTGCGCAATGGGCACATGGTGCTTCAGCGGACTGGACGCGAACTGGCGTATGCTGGAGCTATCCACCGAAACGCCGATTGCGCAGAGCAATCTGGCGGATTTCTGGGTGAAAGGAGCGTCATTTGGCAAGAACGACATCCTGAAGCTGCGGAATCTGACCGGTGTGAAGGATGTGCAGGCGCGCGTCACGCTGGAGATGGACTGCCCTGACTTGGGCGACGAAGTGACCTTGATGGTGCACGGCTATGACGGTGACATGCGCATCTGCACACCGATTATCCGCACGGGCAGCGAGCTTTCCGCATCGGATACGCGCGGCTGTCTGCTGGAGGAGCAGTTCGCGCAGGTGCACAATTTGTCCGTCGGCGACACGGTGAAGGTGTCCTATGGCGGCGTGTCGCTCACCTTTTTCGTGCGCGGCACAATTCTCTCCGGCGAATACCTTGTGACGGCGAAGAACATCACGCCGCAGCCGGACATCTACGGCTACATGTACGTCAGCGCGAAGGCCATGGCGGCGTTTCCGTTCACCGAAATGCTGGTGAAAGCATCAGCTGACGCAGACCTGACGCAGGTACGCGCCGAAATCATGGATACCTGCCCGACGGCGCTGATTGTGGACAAGAACACGCACAGCGGCACGCTCTCCGCGCGGAATTTCGTCAGCATGTTCCGCAGCCTGTCCTACCTGTTCCCGGTGCTGGTTTTCGCGGTTGCGGCGATGATTGTTGTCAACACGCTGACGCGCATGATTGAAAATCAACGTGTGCAGATGGGTACACTCAAGGCACTGGGCTACCGTGATCGGCAGATTCGGCTGCATTACCTCAGCTACGCCGTCGTACCGTCGGTTGCGGGTTCGCTGCTTGGCGTGTTCACAGGGCAGATCAGCATTCCGTACATCATCTGGCCGATTGTCTCGACGAATGTGCGCTATCCAGCGCGCCTTCATGCTCCGATTTCCGGCATCACTTGGCTGATTGCCGTGCTGTCCGTGGTCATGTGTCTGCTGATTTGCCTGCACACCTACAACCGCGCGGCGCGGGAAACGACGGCAAGCCTTTTGCGCCCAAAGCCGCCGAAATCCGGCTCGCGCATCCTGTTGGAGCGGATTCCCCGGCTGTGGGGGCGTTTTTCCTTCAACACGAAGATGATTATCCGCAACATTTTCCGCAACAAGGGGCGTTCATTCCTGTCGCTCGTCGGCATCCTGTGCTGCAATATGCTGATCATCTGCTCCTTCGGCTTGCAGGAATCCATCAACACATTTATTGATGATTACTACACGCACACCCTGCGCTACGACGTGCGCGCGAACTTGATTTCCGGACAGGCATCCTCGCTTGACCACTACCGTGAGACGCTGAACGCCATGAAGGTGGACGGCATCATGGAGCAGTCCGTCAGCCTGCGCAGCGAGACGAACCTGCGCTCCTGTCTGCTGACCGTGATGACGGACGACCAGACTTCCATTGCCTTGGGCGACAATGCGACGTTCCTGACGCTGCCGCGCACCGGCACCGCCATCAGCAGGAAGTTAGCCGGTCTGATGAACGTGGGGCTGGGCGACACCGTGAGCATCTGTCTGCCCGGCGACAGCGACACCATTTCGCTGACCATCAACGCGCTGGCGGACACAAACATCGGTCAGGGCCTGTTCATGAGCAGGGAAGCGTGGGAAGCGTGCCGCAAGGGCGATTTCCAAGTGACGACGCTGCTGATTACCGCGCCGACGCCCGCCTGTTCGCATCTGCTGGAGGAAATGGACGAGGTTGGGACGCTGCTCTATCCGGCAAAACAGCTGGTGGAAATGTCCAGCATTATGGACTCGACAACGGCGGCGTTCACGATTCTGAGCGTTGCGGCGCTGGCACTGGCGTTCATCATCTGCTACAACATGGGGCTGATGAATTTCAGTGAGCGCGTCCGTGATTACGCAACCTTGAAGGTGCTGGGCTACCATCAGAGGGAAATCCGCCGTCTGATGCTGCGCGAGAACAACTACATCTCCATCATCGGTGTTCTGCTGGGAATTCCGCCGGGATTCCTCATCACCACCATTATCCTCAAAATGTGTGAATACGATTCAATGGTTTTCCCGACGCATGTCACCTTTCCGTCCGTCGCGGGCGCTTGCGCAATTACCTATGTGTTCGCGTTCCTGATTCAGTTGCTGCTGACGCGCAAGGTTCGGTCGATTGACATGGTGGAGGCGCTAAAGAGCGTCGAATGACAAGAGAATCAACGAAAGGATGATTTCTGCTATGAAAAAGCTGTTTGCTCTCCTGCTTGCGCTGGCGATGGTCGGGTCTATCGCACTGGCTGACCCGGCTTCGCTCACGGACTGCTCCGTGTCCAGCGGCGTTGTGAATGCGGTGAATTACGTTGATATTACCGCGCCGTTCTCCGGCACACTCCAGCCCTTCACCTGGGAAGCGGGCGACCTTGTGAACGCGGGCGATTTGCTGTTCTCCATGCGCACTACCACGATTTACGCCACGGAGGATGCGACCGTACAGGCAATTTACTGCGCCGCGGGCGACGACGCTGCTGCCGTTGCCACCCGCTACGGCGGACTGATTGCCATGCGCCCGGAATCCGAATGGGTGATTGCGGGCAGCATCACGACGGCGTACGACAAGCGCGACAACCGCGTGGTGGACGTGGGTGAAACGCTGTACTTCCGCTCCAACAAGGAAGGGCGTTCGGTCGGCACGGGGCGCGTAACGATGGTGTCCGGCGCGGAATACATGGTGGAGGTGCTCACGGGCGAGTTTGAGCCAGGTGAGGTACTCTCCCTCTTCCGCGACAAGAACCG
>OMEQ01001042.1_pt1 | contig 14538 bp, 11 predicted proteins | sample 1645451 | NCBI WGS metagenome assembly OMEQ01 (sample SAMEA103958142, study PRJEB25191) | human gut metagenome | biome: human-associated habitat [ENVO:00009003]; feature: intestine environment [ENVO:2100002]; material: feces | place: Germany | collected 2013/2015
GAAAAGGCGCGGGCGCAGAATACCGACCTGGTGTCTCTGCTGCGTGCCCAGGGCGGTGGTTCGGCCGTTCCAAGCGTGAGGGTAGCTATGCCATCCGCTTTGTCCAACGCTAAATACGGATGTGGTTTCAGGAACAGACTGGACGATGGCTGGCACCGCCTGCACGGGAGCCTCACACCCCTGCGGCTCTCGCAGATCGCCCCCATTGCCCTGCGGCGGTTCACGGCCCGTCAGGACCGCTTCACGCTCGGACTGCGGCTGGATGAGTGCAGCTTTAGCCCTGGCGTGCAGAAACGCAACAATTTTCCGGAACATCCCTTGACAAATCACGCCATTTGGCATTTAATATTAAATTGATATTGTCGTGAAAAGCTGTATGTTTATCTGCCGGCGGCCGGCAGACAGATCATGGACCGATCGGGAGCGCAAGAGAGACACGACATTCGTCGTGCCTTTCTTGTTTTATTTTGCCTCGTGCGGCTTTTCCATAAGGTATCTGCCTCAAACAGAAAGACGGAAGGACAAAAGCTTATGAACTGGGAGATCACAACATTTATCGCGTACTTTGTTATCCTGCTCGGCGTGGCGCTGGTGTTCTACTTCAACGGCACGAACAAAAATTCGGAGGACTTCTTCCTCGGCGGACGCTCCATGGGCCCCTGGGTCACCGCCTTGTCCGCGCAGGCGTCCGATATGTCCGCGTGGCTGCTGATGGGCCTGCCCGGCTCGATCCTCGCCTTCGGCTTCGGCCAGATGTGGATCGGCATCGGCCTTGCCATCGGTACGGCGGCCAACTGGATCCTGTGCGCCAAGCGACTGCGCACCTTCTCCAAGGCGGCGAACGATTCCATCACGCTCCCGCAGTACCTGACGAACCGCTTCGCGGTCGATTCCCGCGCGCTGCAGCTCGTGTGCGCGCTCATCTTCCTCTTTGCCTACACGATCTATGTGGCCTCCGCGCTGGTGGCGGGCACCTCCGTGTTTACCACGCTCTTCCCGGATATTTCCCCGAAGATCGCCATGTTCGCCTTCCTGCTCATCATCGTGGCCTACACCTTCTTCGGCGGCTTCGCCGCCGTGTGCTGGACGGATTTCTTCCAGGGCCTTCTGATGATGGCGGCGCTGATGCTGGTGCCTATCGTCGTCTATTTCGGCCACAGCGAGCTGCTTGATCCCACGGCACTGGAGACGGTCTATGAGTATACCGACGCTGCGACCGGCGCGGTGACGCAGTGCGCCTTCGGCGGCGGCATCTTCAACGCGAGCTGGCAGGACATTGTCAGCGGCCTCGGCTGGGGTCTCGGTTACTTCGGTATGCCGCACATCCTTGTGCGCTTCATGTCCATCGAGAAGCCCTCGATGATCAAGAAGTCCTCTATTGTGGCCATCATCTGGGTCGTCATTTCCCTCTTCTCCGCCGTTATGATCGCCTATTTCGGGCGCATGATCATGGGCGAGGAGCTGCTCACCCACGGCAACCAAAAGCTCGTTTTCATCGCCATGTCCCGCAAGTTCTTCCCGGCGGGCATCTGCGGTCTGCTGCTCGCGGCCATCATCGCCGCGTCCATCTCCACGGCGGATTCTCAGCTGCTCGTCGCCTCCAGCTCCTTCACGGCGGACCTCTATAAGCCCTTCTTCCGCAAGGGTGCGAGCGAGAAGGAAACGCTGCTCATCGGCCGTGTGCTGGTGCTCGTCCTCTCCCTGATCGCCTTTGCCATCGCCAACTCCAAGGGCAGCGGCGCACAGGCCATTATGGACATGGTGGAGAACGCCTGGGGCGCCTTCGGCTCCTCCTTCGGCCCCACCATTCTGCTCTCCCTCTTCTGGAAGCGCTTCAACTACAAGGGCGCGGTCGCGGGCGTGGTGTCCGGCTTCGTGGTGGATCTCGGCTGGCTGCTGAGCGGTCTCACCGCCTCGACGGGTGTGTATGAGATCGTTCCCGGCTTTATCGTCAGCTTCCTCGCGGCCTATCTTGTGGCGAGATTCACCGAGGCCCCGAACGCGGAGGCTGTTGCGATCTTTGAGGAGGCTACGAAGCCCGATGCGGACTGAGTGAAGCGATCAGCTGACGGCGTACCGATAAGCGAATATAAGAAAAGAGCCGATCCGTTGGATCGGCTCTTTTGTCAGGACTTGAGAAATTCCTGCGGGTCGATGATCTCGCCGTCCTTTGTGACGGAGAAGTGCAGGTGCGGCGACATGGAAGCCTCAGCGAGCGAGGTCGTGCCGACCGCGCCGATGACCTGTCCGGCGGAGACGTACTGCTCCGGCGCGACGGTCGGGACGCTCTGAAGGTTGGAGTAGGTGGTCTCGTAGCCGCCGTCGTGCGCGATGACGACGGTGGTGCCCATCAGATCGTCGTCCGCGACGGAGAGCACCGTGCCGGAGCTGGCGGCGAGCACCTGCGTGCCGGCGTCCGCCTTGATGTCGATGCCGTCGTGTGTGCGCCAGTCGGCGAGCGTTTCGCTGTAAGCGAGCTCGTCCATGCTGAAGGCGGCGACGGTCTCACCGCTCAGGGGAGAGACAATGAGCCGCGGCGCGACGGGCGTGACCGGCTCGGTGACCTCCGGCTCCTTTTCCGAGACCGTGACCTCCACAACGGACTGCACCGGCTCGGCCGGCTCCTCCGGCTTGACCTCGGGAACGTCCGGGGTGACCGGCTCTGCGGTGATGGGAGTCGTGACCGGCGGCTCGGTCACATTGGTCGGTGTTTTGTCAGTGGAAGAGGGGAGCAGCATCCAATAGCCCGTGACGGCGAGTGCCGTCAATCCGAGGAACAGGGCTATGTATAAGCCCGTCCCGGTCAGGGAATGCCGCGCGGCGCGGCGTTTCGGTTCATTCATAAGCGTGTCCTTTCTGCCCGCGTGGCGGGCGCTGCGAAATAGAAGAGGCTCTGACGGTATTGTGCGCCGTCGGAGCCTTTTCTAAACCATATTTCTCGGGAAATTTTAAGGCAATACCGTGAAGGCCGCGCGGCCCGCGTAGCGGGCGTTCCCGCCGAGCGCCTGTTCAATGGCGAGCAGACGGTTGTACTTTGCCGTGCGCTCGCCGCGGCAGGGAGCGCCGGCCTTGATCTGCGCGCAGCCGAGCGCGACCGCGAGGTCGGCGATGGTGCTGTCCTCCGTTTCGCCGGAGCGGTGGGATAGGATCGCGGACCAGCCTGCGGCCTGTGCCGCGCGGACGGCCTCGATGGTCTCCGTGAGCGTGCCGATCTGATTCGGCTTGATGAGTACGGCGTTGGCGAGCTTTTGCTCCACCCCGCGGGCGATGCGCGCGGGGTTCGTGACAAAGAGGTCGTCGCCGACGAGCTGCATCCTTTCACCAAGGGAACCGCTCAGCGCCTGCCAGCCCGCTTCGTCGTCCTCGCCCATGCCGTCCTCGAGCGAGAGAAGCGGATAGCGCCGCGCAAGCTCCTGCCAATAGGCCGGCAGCTCCTCGCGCGTAAGTGTTTTGCCGCTTTTTGGCAGCCGGTAGCGGTCGGAGCCTGCGTCGTCCGCGCCGGGGCGATAGCCCGCCGTCTCAATGGCGCGGCAGAGCAGGTCGAGCGCCTCCTCGTGGCTTGCAAGCGAGGGGGCGTAGCCACCCTCGTCGCCCACGCCGCAATGATCGACGAGCGAGCCGAGCGCATGATAAATTTCCGCGCCCATGCGCAGCGCGTCGCGGAAGGTGTCCGCGCCGACGGGGACGAGCATGAATTCCTGAATGTCGAGCGGGTTGCCCGCGTGTGCGCCGCCGTTGAGCACGTTCATCAGCGGCACAGGGAGCGTGCAGGCGCTCTGACCGCCGAGATACCGCCAGAGAGGCTGTCCCTCGCTCGCCGCCGCGGCGCGGGCCGCCGCGAGCGAGACGGAGAGGATGGCGTTTGCGCCGAGCCTCGATTTGTTTTCCGTGCCGTCCAGCTCGCGCATGGCCTGATCGAGCGGGCCCTGCTGCCGCGCGTCGAAGCCCCGCAGCAGATCGAATATCTCGTTGTTGACGTGCGCCTGCGCGTGCAGGACGCCCTTGCCGCCGTAGCGCGCACGGTCGCCGTCGCGCAGCTCGACGGCCTCGTGCGCGCCGGTCGAGGCACCGGACGGCACGGCGGCGACGCCGAGCGAGCCGTCCTCCAGCCTTACCTGCGTTTCCAGCGTGGGGTTGCCGCGGGAATCCAGGATCTCGCGGGCGTGAATGTGTACGATGGAACGGTTCATCGCATGACCTCCTGAAAAATAAAAAATCAGCCATACCGAAGTATGGCTGATTTTGAGAAGACTTATGCGCTCAGCGGAGGATAAGGCTCTGACCGTCCATCTCCTCGGGCTTTTCGAGCCCCATCACGTCGAGAATGGTGGGGGCGATGTCGGCAAGGCGGCCCTCACGCAGCTCGTTGCCCGCGCCGCAGAGGATAAAGGGCACGGGATTCGTGGTGTGCGCGGTCATGGGACTCACGCCGTCGCTTTGCAGCATCTGCTCGGCGTTGCCGTGGTCGGCGGTGATCATGGCGATGCCGCCCATCTTGAGCGTCGCGTCCACGACCCTGCCGACGCACTCATCCACGGTCTCGACGGCCTTGACGGCGGCGTCGTAGTTGCCGGTGTGACCGACCATGTCGCAGTTGGCAAAGTTGAGGATGATGACGTCATACGCGCCGGACTCAATGCGCTCGACGCACTTTTCCGTGACCTCGTAGGCGCTCATCTCGGGCTGGAGGTCGTAGGTCGCGACCTTGGGAGAGGCGACGAGCACGCGGTCCTCGCCGGGGTAGGGCGCTTCAACGCCGCCGTTGAAGAAGAACGTGACATGCGCATACTTCTCGGTTTCGGCAATGCGGAGCTGCTTGAGGCCCTTATCGGAGACGTACTCGCCGAGGGTGTTTTTAAGGCTCTGCGGCTTGAATGCGATCTCAACGTTCGGCATCGTGGCGTCATACTGCGTCATGCAGACGTAGGTGAGCGGGAAGAAGCCATTCTTGCGGGTGAAGCCGGTGAAATCCGGGTCTACGAATGTGCGGGTGATCTCTCTTGCGCGGTCCGGGCGGAAGTTGAAGAACACGACGGAATCGCCGGATGCGACCGGAGCGCCGCCCTTGGTGACGCACGGCACGACGAACTCGTCCGTGACTTCGTTTTCATAGGATTTCGATACAGCGCAAACCGGGCACGCGAACTCTTCGCCTTCGCGGCAAACCATGGCGTTGTAAGCCTTTTCTACGCGCTCCCAACGGTTGTCGCGGTCCATCGCATAGTAGCGGCCCATGACCGTTGCAACCTTGCCGACGCCGATTTCCTTCATCTTCTCCATGAGCTCCTTGACGAAGTCCTTGCCGGAGGAAGGCGGAACATCGCGGCCGTCGAGCAGGGCGTGAACATAGACGTTTTCAACGCCCATCTTTTTTGCCATTTCCAACAGACCGTAGAGGTGCTGGTTGTGGCTGTGCACGCCGCCGTTGGAAAGCAGGCCGATGAGGTGCAGCGCGGTGCCGTTTTCTTTTGCGTTATTCATGGCGTGTACGAGCGCTTCGTTCTCAAAGAAAGAACCGTCCTGTACCGCCTTCGTGATGCGGGTAAGCTCCTGATAAACGATGCGGCCTGCGCCGATGTTGGTGTGGCCGACTTCGCTGTTGCCCATCTGGCCGTCCGGCAGACCGACGTCCATGCCGGAAGCGCCGATCTTTGTAATCGGGTTTTCAGAGAACAGCTTATCGAGGTTCGGTCTCTTAGCGGCGGCAATCGCGTTGCCCTCCGTTTTAGCAATTCCGAAACCGTCCAGAATCATGAGTACAACAGGTCTTTTCATAGTGGAGATGCCTTTCCTTTCAACTGGAAAAAATCTTTCGGTGGAAAAATCAGCCCTTGGTGGCTGCGTCTACGATGGCTGCGAAGTCGTTCGGCTTCAGGGAAGCGCCGCCGATGAGGCCGCCGTCAACGTCCGGCTGTGCAAGAAGCTCAGCTGCGTTGCCTGCGTTCATGGAGCCGCCGTACTGAACGGTGATGCCTTCTGCAGCTTTTTCGCCGTAGAGGGACTTGACGGTCGCACGGATGACAGCGCAAACTTCGTTTGCCTGCTCTGCCGTGGCGGTCTTACCGGTGCCGATAGCCCAAACCGGCTCGTAAGCGATGATGATGCGCTTAAGCTCTTCTTCGGTTACGCCGCCGAGTGCGATCTTTGTCTGCATGGCAACGAGCTCATCGGTGATGCCCTGCTCGCGCTGCTCGAGGTACTCGCCTACGCAAACGATGACGGTGAGGCCTGCGTCAAGCGCAGCTCTTGTTCTCTTCTGAACCGTAACGTCGGTATCGCCGAAGTAGGTTCTTCTCTCGCTGTGGCCGGTGATGACGTACTCAACGCCGCAAGCCTTCAGCATTTCTGCGGAAATCTCGCCGGTGAAAGCGCCGCTGACCGCCCAGTGGCAGTTCTCTGCGCCGATCTTGATGTTGGTGCCCTTAGCCGCCTCAATAGCGGTTGCGATGTCTACATACGGCACGCAAGCGACAACGTCGCAGCCTGCGTCCTTAACGAGCGGAGCAATGGCGGTGATGAGTTCCTTTGCCTCCGCAGGGGTTTTGTTCATTTTCCAGTTGCCGGCGATAACAGCCTTTCTAACAGCCTTGTTCATGATTTTCTATTCCTTTCCGTCGGTTAAAAACCGTTTTTATTGAGACAACAATACGGGAGCAGAGGCAAGCTCCGCTCCCGTTCATGCTTTTGATTATTTCTCGTTGAGGCAAGCAATGCCGGGGAGCTCAAGACCCTCGAGGAATTCGAGAGAAGCGCCGCCGCCCGTGGAGATGTGCGTCATCTTATCCGCGAAGCCGAGCTTCTCAACAGCCGCAGCGGAGTCGCCGCCGCCGATAATGGAGATTGCGTTGCTGTCTGCAACTGCCTTTGCAACCGCGATGGTGCCGTTTGCGAAGTTTTCCCACTCGGAAACGCCCATCGGGCCGTTCCAAACAACGGTGCCTGCGTTCTTCACGGCGTTTGCGAACAGCTCACGGCTCTTCGGGCCGATATCGAGACCCATCCAGCCTTCCGGAATGTCGTCGGAATCGACGATCTTCCACTCGGAGTCTGCACTGTACTCGGTTGCAACAACGTTATCGACCGGGATGAGGAAGTTGATGCCCTTAGCCTTTGCCTTGTCCATCATTTCCTTAGCGAGCTCAACCTTGTCGTCCTCGCAGATGGAGGTGCCAATCTCGTGACCGAGAGCCTTGAAGAAGGTGTAAGCCATGCCGCCGCCGATGATGAGTGTGTCGACCTTTTCAATCAAGTTGTTGATGACGCCGATCTTATCGGAAACCTTAGCGCCGCCGAGGATTGCAACGAACGGACGCTTCGGGTTCTCGAGCGCGCCGCCCATGATGGAAATCTCCTTCTGGATGAGGTAGCCGCAGACAGCCGGGAGGTAATCTGCAACGCCTGCTGTGGAAGCATGTGCACGGTGTGCGGTGCCGAATGCATCGTTGACATAGATCTCAGCCATGGAAGCGAGTGCCTTAGCAAAATCCGGGTCGTTCTTGGTCTCTTCTGCGTGGAAGCGAACGTTCTCGAGCATGAGGACTTCGCCGTCCTTCAGAGCTGCAGCCTTAGCCTTAGCGTCCGGGCCGACAACGTCTTTTGCCATGATGACTTCCTTGCCGAGGAGCTTGGAAAGCTCTGCTGCGACAGGCGCCAGGGAGAACTTCTTCACGTCGCCCTTAGCAGCTTCGAGTGCCTTAGCGGTCGCTTCGGCCTGCTCTGCCTCCGGCATAGCGTCAATTTTCTTCTTCTCCTTCTTGTCGAGCTTTACAACGTCGTTGAAGATGTTGTGCGGGCGACCCATGTGGGAGCAGAGGATGACCTTTGCGTTGTGGTCTACGAGATACTTAATGGTGGGCAGCGCACCGACGATGCGCTTCGTGTCCGTGATGACACCGTCCTTCATCGGGACGTTGAAATCGCAGCGGACAAGAACGTGCTTACCGGCAACGTCGATGTCTTCTACGGTTTTCTTGTTGAGGTAGTTCATTTTCGTACACTCCTTTAAGAAATATATTGAGTTACGGTTATACGTTTGGTTGGCGGACAACACCGCCTACAGAATTTATTTTATACCAAACGGAAGATGATTTCAAGAGATAACGCGCAAATTGCACACTTTTTAGCGCAAATTTTTCATTTTTGCGATTTTGTACGGGTTTTTATTTCGCACCGTTCGCGTCTGCCGCGTCCCAGTCGTAGCCGCGCAGGCGACCGGCTTCGGAAAGCGCGGGAAAATCCCACTGGCGCAGGACTTCGTAAACGCCGATGGCGATGCTGTTGGAGAGGTTTAAGCTGCGCGCTTCCGAAATCATGGGGATGCGCACGCAGCGGTCTTTGTTTTTGAAAAGCAGGTCTTCCGGCAGTCCGGCTGTCTCTTTGCCGAAGAAGAGGTAGCAATTATCGGGATAGTGTATATCCGTGTGCTTATGGATGGATTTTGTGGAGAAAAAGAAAAATTCGCCGCTGTTTTTTGCAAAAAATTCGTCGAGCGAGTCATAATAGGTGATGTCGAGCAAATGCCAGTAATCGAGACCGGCGCGCTTTAGCTTTTTGTCGTCGATCTTAAAGCCCATGGGGCCCACAAGGTGCAGCCTTGCGCCCGTGGCGGCGCAGGTGCGCGCGACGTTGCCGGCGTTTTGGGGGATCTCCGGCTCGACCATAACGATATTCAAAATCATTGCTGTCAAAGTCCTTTCGGGAAGAATGATGTATGTTTTTGTAAAAAGGGGGAAACTAAACGTGACGGCTGTTTTGTATGTTTTAAAAGCCGCAATCTGGATCTGGAGGTTTGATGCCATGTATAAGCAGAGCATGAACGTTGTGAAGGGCGTGGGTCTCGGCATTGCCGCAGGCGCTGCCGTGGCTGCCGTTTCGTCCGCGATGATGAACGGCGGGAAGAAATCCGCCAAGGCGCGCACAAAAGAGATGCGCCGCAGCACCGCCAAGGCCGTGCACACGGTGGGGCAGCTCATTGACGGCGTAGAGAACATGTTGAAGTAACTACCCGCGGTCGCAGTGGCAGCCCAAAACGCCGCTGTGGCCGAATACATAGATATTGCATGACGTGCGGCGCTCGCCGGCGGCTGCGGCGCATTTGAGCGTCAGGGAGCCGGAAGCGGGCTGCTCGTAGCACCGTTGCAGCCGGTTGCAGCACCCGCCCGCGATGTCGCGCCAGCGGCATGCCCCGGCGTTTGTGCAGTGCTTGATGCACTCCATATCGATGTAGCGCTGGGAAATTTCGCCGCCCGCGTGGTAATCACCGTTGGAGATGAGCAGGTGCGCAACGGCGAGGTCGCCGATAACGTTTGAAAAGTGGCTTTCTGTGCCGTGGTGCGGCGCTTTGACGATATAGTAGCCGTCAAACAGCTTCCCGGAGATGCGGCGCAGCACTTCATCGGACACGTCGCCGGTCATTAGAATATCGAGGTTCGACGGGCCGCGGCTTCGGCGGTTGTGAAAGACGAGGGAGAGGTCGTTCTGCGTTTCGGTGTAGACGTTGCGCACGACGGATTGATTTAAAATGTCCTGAATATCCGGCGCGGCGGGGGAATGGGCGAGGTTGCTGCGCATATCCTCCATGCGACCTAAGAGGTCGCGGAGAGAATCAAGCAGGATGCGCCGTCTGCCGGGCGTGGCGCGGTCGGACGGCGCGAAGGCCGTTTGACACTGCATGTAGAGCCTAACGAACGCATCCTTCGTCTCCAAAAACTCCGTTTCGCGCCCGGTGTGAAACGGGGAAGAGAGGCAGACGTTGAGGTTTTCGACGGCTTCCGTCAGGATGGCATCGAACGGGAAGGGCTCGTTACGCGCAGGGGAGAGCACCTCGTAAAACGCGCCGTCAAATGTGAAGATGTCGCCGCCGCCGAGCGTGAAAATGCGGTCTGTGCCGATAGAATCATTGAGCGCGTCGAAAATACGCAGGCAGGTGGTGTTCACCTGCGCGAAGTCACTTTGCGGCACGGCGAAAAAATGCGCGAACACGGTGAACTCCAAAACGGGATTTACGCCGCGCTTATCGCACGGGAGGGCGGGGAGGTATACGCGGTCAAAGTAGCCGGGATCCCTTTTGACTTGCTTTAAAAAGCCGCTCATGTGGTCACGGTGGTAGTGCGTGAGCAGAAACTGGCGCTGAGCAGCGGGCGCATAGCGGCTGAAAATTTCGTTAAAACGGCGGTCAATCTCCTCTTCACCGCGGCGGGCGTAGCGGCTGACGGAGCCGCAATCCACCATTAAAATCTGCCGGTTTTGCCCGACGAGGACGGTGCAGTCGCCATATTCCACGTCGTGCAGTTCAACGCGGTCCATTACGCTTTGTCCTCGTTCTGCACGTGGCGGTACAAAATGCCGTTTTCATAGCGGTCATCTTTCCACTCGCCGGTGTAGACGACATTGCCGTTTTTGTCGAACGCCGTGCCGTGACCCTGTCGTTTACCGTTCTGCCAGCCACCGGAATAAATCAAGTTGCCGTCTGCATCGAACAGGGTAGCTTGACCCGCTTTTTCGTTGTTTTCATATTTTTCGACGAACACGCAGTGCGTTTCGGGATCGACGGAGACACCTGCGCCCTGCTTTTGGCCGTCGATGATTTGGCCGTTATAAATTAAATCGCCGTTTTTATTGAAAATCGTTGCCATGCCTTGCGGCTTACCGTTTTGCCAGTGGGAAATGTGCAGCGCGTGGTCGCTTTCGCGGAACGAAACGCCGAAGCCTTCGCGCTGATCGTCTTTGAAGTCGCCGATATAGGAGACGGCGCCGCTGCGGTAGTGGTGCACGCCGAACCCCTCGCGCAGGTCGTTTTTGTACTCGCCTTCATAGAGCGTGATGCCGTTGTTGTTCACGGTGCGGCCGAAGCCCTCGCGCTTGCCGTCTTCGGAAAGGTCGCCCGTGTAACGGAGCGGCGCGCCGCCTCTGATGAGCGTGATGCCGTTTTCTGGGTCGTCCTCTTTTTCAGCTTCCTTTGCAGGCAGGAGCTTATCAAGCAGAGCACGTGCCTGCCGGAGCTCTTCCGGCGTGATGTCGGGGGCGGAGTCTGTTTTTGGCGTTTCTACGGGAGCAGGTTCTTCCGGGACTTCTTCGGGTTCTTCTGCGGGAGTGTCCTCAATGAGGGATTCTTCGACTTCTTTCGGCTCGGGTTCTGTTTCGGGCTGCGGCTCGGCTTCGGGTGCTTCGGAAGCAGCTTCTTCGAGAACGGGTTCCTCTTCGGTAGATTCTGCGGCTTTTTCGGCGGGGTCGCTCAGGAAATCGACAAGTGCGGGCTCGGTGAGGTTCCCGAAAACGGGCAGTTCAGACTCCGGCTCGGTCGTTTCGGGCACGTCGCCGTCCTTGACCTCCCAACCCATGGAGAGCATGACGGAGGCGTTTTTATTCTGCTTCAGAAATTTGATGCGGCGCTGTTGCTCTTCACGCGGGCAGTAGGCGTATTCGCCGCGCTCATCGACGACGAGCAGAAGGCGGTCACCGAACTGGGCGTTTTGCAAACTCTGCTCGGCGGTTTGGAACGCATACGGCACGGGGAACAGCACGGTTTCTTTCGTTTTGCCGGTGGAATCGTTATAATCGAAGCGGATGACGGCGTCGCGGTGGTCGTCCGGCTTAAAGGTAATGCGCGCGCGGCGGTCGTCATCGGGAGAGAAATACTCCGTGCGCATCCACTGCATTTCACCGTCGTAGTACACGCGGGCGCGCAATGCGCCGTAGGCGTTATAAAACGCGATGCCGCGCTGACCGCCGTTTGTGAATGCGGCTTCGAGCGTAGTTTTGCCTGCGCGTTTTTTCCATTTTATAGTGCGGCGGGAGAGCTTGCCGTGCACCTCGCCGGAAAGTCCATCGAAAATGCCGCGGGCGCGGATATGTACGGTTTTGCCGGATCCGAAATAGCTGCGGCGCGCTTCATAAAGGGCATCGTGAAACGAAGACAGCGCATCGAGTCCGGTGTAGCACACGGTGTAGACCTTACGGTTCACAAGGCTTGCGCTGAGAGAAGTCTGAACGACCTTTCTGCGGGAAACGTGCCTGTTTCCCGTCTTTTCCGTTGATATAGTCTCAGTATACCACGAAAGGATGTTTATTTCAATCACACGGTTCCTTCGGATTTTAACTTGCGAAATGCGTTAAAATCTGCTATGATATTGTATCATCGTTCTATACTATAATAGAGGAAAGGATCGCGCGGCATGAAAAGTGTGAAGAAAGAAGTCTCGTTCAGGCGAAAACTGATGACGGCTGTATTGAGCGTCACGCTGCCGCTGATCGCGCTGCTTTTGTTCAGCAACCTGTATTCCACGCAGGCATTTAACAGGAAAATTGCGGATTCCAACATGCGCACGATGGATTACCGGGCGGGGCGCATGGAGGAGCAGCTCGACTCTGTGAACGATTTTCTCACCGGGTTGACGGTGAGCGACGATTACCGCACGCTGTCGGGCGGTGAGAAAACCCCCTTAAAGGCGTATCTTGCAAGCTATACGCTCATTACGCAGTTGAAAACGGCGCTGCCGGCATACGGTGATGTGGGCGCGTTTTTCATTTACAGTGCGCCGAGCGATGCCGAGCGCGATATTTTTGACGATTCTATCTCCTACGCGCAGAAGGAGCGGCTGCGCGCTTTTGTGCGCGACGCGGTGGAGAATAACACGTATTCGTACAATATGCAGTGGCGGCACGCGGAGATCGGCGGCAAGGCGTATTTATTCCGCTTTTACGGCGGGCGCGGCACGTATCTTGTGGCGATGGTGCCGTTGGCGGCGCTGGCGGACGTGCGCTACATGCAGATTGATACCGACGCGGTGATGTTGTTTTCCGACAAAAACAACGAGCCGCTGACCTCTGTCGATTTTGTGGAGGGAAACGGGATCAATCTGAACGGCGACTATGAGAACTACTTTATTTCGGGCGGGAAGCAGCGGTATATGATCGTGGGCCGCGATTTGGCGGGTACGGATTGCAGGGCGATCCTTGCCGTAAACGAAAGCGGGTATTTCGGCTCGCTCGATGGCTTGCAGGCGGCGCTGCTGGTACTCTCTTTACTGGCGCTGGTGCTGATTCCGGTCATTCAGTGGCGGCTGACGAACTCCATCTCGAAGCCGGTGGAGGGGCTGCGCAGTGTTATGGAGCATATCCGCGCCGGCAATCTGGAAGCGAAGGCCGAGGGCAAGACGAACATACGCGAATTCAACGAGGTGAACGAGACGTTCAACACGATGATGACGCAGATTAAAGACCTCAAGATCGAATCATACGAGCACGAGATTGAGACGCAGAAGGCGGAACTGCGTTACATGCAGCTGCAGATCCGCCCGCATTTCTTCTTAAATTGCCTCAAAAGCTTATATGCGTTGGCGGAAGCGGGCAAATATGACCGCATTCAAAAAATGATTTTGGAGATCTCGAAGCACATACGGTATATTTTTACGGACAGTATGGAGCTTGTGCCGCTTTCGCGCGAATTAGACCACATTGAAAATTACATCGAGATGCAGCGGGGGTCTTCGCAGTACCCGCCGGTGTGCCGGTTTGACATTGACCCGCGTTTACGGGACTTGCCGATCCCGCCGCTTTCTTTGCAGAGCTTTGTGGAAAACTGCGTGAAGCATGTGTACTCGCCGGATTACGTTTTGAAAATTGAGGTGAAGGCAGCGGTGCTGCGCAGCGGCACGGACGCGTTTGCCGACCTGACGGTGACGGATAACGGCGGCGGCTTCCCCGAGGACGTGATTGCGGAGATCAACGAGCCGGACAGCCCGCTATACGCGCAGAACCACGTGGGCATCAACAATGTGAAAAAGCGCTTGCAGCTGATTTACGGTGATCGCGCTTTATATGCGTTCTTTAATCGGGATATGGGCGAACGCATGGGCAGTGTATCTGAAATTTTGATTCCGATAGACCTCGCGATGCTGCATGCGACGGAGGACGAGCCGGACGGAGAGGAGGCTTTCAACGGATGAACGTATTGATCGTAGATGACCAGCCGGAAGTTGTGGAGAGCATGGTGACCGGCGTAAACTGGGAAAAAATACCCGTGGAGCAGGTGTTTACGGCGTACAGCGTGAAGGAAGCGCAAAGCGTTTTTGAACGCGAGCGCATAGATGTGCTGCTGTGCGACATTGAAATGCCGCCGACGAACGGCTTTGCTTTGCTGCGTTGGGCGCAGGAGCGGTTTTCCGGCTTGGTGTGTATTTTCCTTTCTGCGCACGCGGAATTTGAATATGCGCAGGAGGCCGTGAAGCTTGGCAGCTTTGACTACATTTTGCAGCCTGCGCCGTATGCGGAGATTGAGGCGGCGGTGGAGCGCGCGGCCGGAAAAGTGCGCGAAGCGGAAAACCAAAGGCGGTACAATGCCTATGCGAAGTACCGTGGCGAGGACGAAAGTGCGGAGAAGGAACCGGACAAGACGGAGCAGACACCGATACAGCGCGCGATGACGTATATCCGGAGAAACATCGACAAGGATTTAAGCCGCGCGGAGATTGCGGACGCAATCTATTTGAACCCGGAATACCTTTCCCGCTTATTTAAAAAGGAAACGGGCGCCTCTTT
>OMEQ01001066.1_pt1 | contig 14341 bp, 8 predicted proteins | sample 1645451 | NCBI WGS metagenome assembly OMEQ01 (sample SAMEA103958142, study PRJEB25191) | human gut metagenome | biome: human-associated habitat [ENVO:00009003]; feature: intestine environment [ENVO:2100002]; material: feces | place: Germany | collected 2013/2015
CGTTATGGGATAAAGAGACATATTGCATGATAGCCAATCATGCGGTTCCTGTCGTTGTCGATGCCTATTTAAAAGGGTTTAAAGGATTTAGTCCAGAAGATGCCTATAATGCGATTAAGGCTTCGTTGACGGTGAGTCATAAAAAATCGGATTGGGAAACTTATGATAAATATGGTTATTATCCATTTGATATAACTACGGTAGAATCGGTATCCCGGACATTAGAGTCCGCCTACGATGATTATTGTGCTGCGCAAATGGCAAAAGCAGTGGGTAAGGATAAGGATTATGAGTTTTTTATGAAACGAGCCAGTGCATATAAATCGTTATTTGATCCCGGTACGAAGTTGATGAGAGGAAAGGACTCGAAAGGAAAATGGCGTTCTCCGTTTAATCCGTTTTTGTTGTCTCATGCAGCCAGCTGCGGTGGGGATTATACCGAAGGTAACGCATGGCAATATACTTGGCATGTGCAACACGATGTGGCGGGTTTAATTGATTTAATGGGTGGAAAGGAATCTTTTGCTATGAAATTGGACTCGTTGTTTATGTTGGATACGATAGCCGAGAATACAGGCTTTGTCTCGGACGTCAGTGGATTTATCGGGCAGTATGCACATGGGAATGAGCCGAGTCATCATGTCGTTTATTTGTATAATTACGTGGATCAACCGTGGAAAACCCAAGAGTTGATACCAGAGATATTCGAACGATTCTATAAACCGAAACCCGATGGTTTGTGTGGAAACGACGATTGTGGACAGATGTCGGCATGGTATATTTTTTCTTCGATGGGATTTTATCCGGTAGATCCGATTAGTGGAGAGTATGTTTTAGGTGCTCCACAAATGGATAAAATATCCATTCAGTTGACGGAAGACAGAGCATTTGTCGTAGAGGCGAAGAATCTTTCCAGAAAGAATAAATATGTCAAATCGGTCGAGTTGAATGGAAAGCCGGTGAGAGGGTTGACGATCAAGCATGAGGATATAATGAGTGGAGGTCATTTGGTATTTACAATGACCGATGAACCGGTGAAAAGAGTGTTGAAGTAATATAATAATGTTGCCGTATGAGAAGAATAATTGGATTTGTCACGATGTTTTTTTTAGCTGTGACAGTAGTTTTCGGAAAATCTCAGGAGAATGTTATAGATATTACATTTAATAAGTTAGGTGCTGTTTATCATAAAAACGAGTCTGGGAATGCAGTTTGTAAGGTCATAAAAGCAAATAACGATATTACCTATGAGGTTGTGGTCGAGATAGTGGATATCGATAAAAAACCGATTGGTTATAAGAAAACGTACACGTTGTCGAGTCCTTTCGAACGGTATTATTACGTTCCGTTTCAGTTCTCGGAATTAGGCTATTATTATTTGAGCGTAAGTTTCCTACACGAAGATAAAGTCATATTCTCGAAACAGGAAGGTTTGGGCGTGATACCCGATGTGACCCTTACGAAGAAAGATTACGATTCTCCGTTTGGTGTAGGAGCTCATTATGCTCGTTATGGCGACTGGCGGGTGGCCGAGATTCAGCAAGCATTGGGTATTGCTTGGGTCAGAGATGTTGCGAGATGGAAAGATTTTATCGGTACTGCGAGAAATACGCCCGATCCTTTTATCGATTATTTAGACCGTCACAATATTTGTTGGTTGCCTATTTTAGACTATGTGGATGCCAGGCATGGCTGGCAAGATGAAAATGGTATCTGGCGTTGGGACGAAGATGTGACGAATATCAAAAAATATGTCGAGATGAATGGGAATCGTATTCTTGTTTATGAGTCGCAAAACGAGCCTAGTAATTTTGCAGGGTGGAATAAACGATGGCCCCATCCGCAAGGACAGAAATGGCGTCCGCAGGGTTGGGGTGTCCCTTTTACCGATCTGGTGAAACAGATGCATGATTCTATTAAAGCGGTAAACGGGGATATAAAATTGATTTGGCCCGGAGAGGAAGAGTGGATCGAATATTTCGACGACAATCGGGAAGATGTCGCCAATCATATCGATTTTACAGCGATACACCCATATATATTGTGGAGGAAATATCCCGAAACATCTCCATTCTATGATAGCTTTTATAAAATGCAGAAAGAGATGCTTAAAAAACGGAATATCCCGACCGAGATTTGGGTAACCGAAACCGGGTGGACAACTTATCTTCCCGATAGTATACGTCGTCATTTCCCACCTGTAACGGAATATCAACAGGCCCAGTATTTGGTACGTAATTATTTGGTACAGCTTTATTTTGGGGCGGGAAAAATGTTTTGGTATGAATTGGTGGAAGAGCCTTTCGGCGTTCATCATCCAGAGTCGGGATTCGGTATACTTCGATATAATACTATGTTGACTGTTAAGCCGGCAGCGGTAGCATTCGCCAATATGGTTAATAACTATCGATATTTGAAGCCGATAGGAAAGTACTTAGCAAAAGATCGCAAAACTTATGGTTTTATTTACGAGAATGAAAAAGAGAGCGGAGCCCCTGTACTGAGTATTTGGAGAGAGGCTGATGAAAAAGAGGAACTTATCCCGGTAAAGTATACGAAGTCATTGACTGGGGTTGATATATTTGGTCGTACCATAGAGATACCCATCATTGATGGTATGGCACATTTACCGTTATCCATGTCTGTTTTGACTGTGAGTGGATTCGATATGGACGATTTGAAAAACTTGTATGAACCCAAAGAGCAATATTGAAATGAAAAAGGTACTGTTGAAAATTTTGTTTATATTCTTTCCGATTATCTTGTTTGCCCAAAACAATTATTACGATGTGGTCGTGGTAGGTGGAACTCCGGGGGGAATTATGTCTGCTATCGCAGCATCGAGAGAAGGGAAAAAAGTGGTGGTTTTAGAACGTTCGGCACATATTGGAGGGCTTCCCGCTAATGGATTGGGGGCTACCGATATTGCGACGCGGGGAGCTACTACCGGTTTGTTCCGAGAGTTTGTGAATTATGTACTGGATTATTATATAGAAAAATACGGGAAAGACTCCGAACAGGTGAAGGTTTGTAGCGATGGGTATCATTTTGAGCCTCATGTAGCGGCTTTGGTTTTTGAAAAGATGCTTGAACCGGAGAGAAAGAATATTACTGTTTTGACCATGCGCCAATTCGATTCCGAAACGAAGAATGTTGTGATGGACGGTGCTGAGATTCAATGTGTCAGAATATACAACAGGGATACCAAGAAATGGGAACAGTATAGTGGTAAAGTGTTTATAGATGCGACTTATGAAGGTGATTTAGGAGCAGCGGCAGGAGTTCCGTATTCGATAGGTCGCGAAGGTAAGGACGAATATAATGAAATAGGAGCAGGGCGTCTTTATAAATTGTGGTTGGGCCCTGAATTAGAAGGAACGACTAATGAAGGCGATGGAAATATTCAGGCATATAATTATCGCCTTTGTTTGACGAATGATCCATCTAATCGTATTTTGCCAGAGAAGCCGAAGAGATATAATCGTAAGGAATACCTTTCTTTGGTAGAGGACGTTTATACAGGTACATTTGCCGGAGTAGAGATGTTGAGTGTTACTCCTGAGATGCAGGTAGCTAACCGAAGACATATCGAAAATGGAGGAACTACACAAATACCGGGCGATCCTTGGGGAATAGCGAAAATTACGAATATGGTTGATTTACCTAACGGAAAAACGGATGCAAATAACCAGCATTTAGCTCTAATCTCGACAGATTTACCCGAAGAAAATTGGCAATGGCCCGAAGAAAATTGGCAATGGCGAGATAGATTTGCTCAAAGATTGAAAGAGTATACGTTAGGATTATTGTGGTTTGCCCAAAATGATGAAGCACTTCCGAAAGCTTTTCGAGATAATGTTAGAGAATGGGGACTGGCAAAAGACGAGTATATCGATAATGGCAATTTCCCGAGACAAGTTTATGTGAGAGAGGGGCGTCGTTTACATGGAGAACATTTTTTTACAGCGAATGATGCTTATCCCGTGGCGAAATGGAAACGTCCCCCTTTGTATAGCAATAGCATTACTGCTAGTCATTATGCTCTTGATTCACATGCTGTTCATAAACGGGAGAAAGGTAAGATTGCTTTGGACGGATTCTTTAACTATCAAGCGTCGGTCTATACGGTTCCTTTTGGCGTGATTCTGCCAAAAAAAGTCAATAATTTGTTGATTCCAGTACCTGCTTCTGCTACTCATGTAGGCTTTTCTACTTTGCGTATGGAGCCTTGTTGGATGGCATTGGGACAGGCTGCGGGTATAGCTGCCGCTCTTGCGATTGAGCAGAATAAATCGGTGAAAGAGCTCGATATAGAGGATATTCAAGCGGAGTTGCTAAAAGAAAAAACTACCTTAATGTATTTTAAGGATATAACCGTCGATAGTCCAGATTTCGAGATGGTTCAATATATGGGACTTCGAGGGTATATAACCGATTGGGTTGCCGATTTGGACAGACCTATGGATAGGGATACGGCTAAGTCTTGGAGTACGATGTCGGGTATAACGATAGAAAAATTTGAAGGGAAATCTCGTCGAGATATTCTTCAAGCCGTTTATGATTTGATCAGATAAATTTATACGGTATTATGGGGTATAAAAGTTTCTGTTGTTTGCTTTTGCTTTTAACGGGTAATGTTTCGCTTCTGGCGCAAGGTATAGATGATATTTCTCCTATGGCGATTTACAATATCGGGTTAGTGGGTTGCGATTCCATCGGTGTAAATGTTTTGAAGACTTTTATATCGACCGGTGAAGCTAGATGCGTGGCCGTATTCGACGAAAAGACTACTTTGGCAGAGAGCACGGAAAGAGAAATTACATCGATTCAAGATAAGGCTCCTTTGTTATATAATGATTATTGCAAAATGCTAGACCGGAGAGATTTGGATATTGTACTTATCGCTGTATCGAAAGAGGAACAAGACAAGTTCTTTTTGAAGGCTTGTGAGTATGATAAAAATATTTATATCGAGATATCCCAGTGTTTATCGCCGGAAGAGATACAGCCTCTTGTCGATGCAACACATAGAATGTCTGGTGTAGTACAGGTCGGGCGTAGCTCGTTGGGGGTAAACAATATGATTGCTCGTATAAAAGATTTTTTGTCTTTTTTGAGCGGGTTGAAAGATAAAACTTCATATCCGATAGAGACTGCTGTTTGTCTGGAATAATAAGAATAATAAAAAAGACAAAGAAGGTGTGCCGCTTAGCGGTGCACCTTCTTTATTATTTGAGGGTCGATTGGTTAAAGTGTCAGTATAGGATAAAAAAGATGTAGTATTTGCCTGAATCAAAAACTTCCTTTGTAAAAATTTTAGTAGAAAGGAATATACCATGAGAAAATTGCTATCATCTGTATTCTTATTTTTCGTATTGATTGCAAGTGCTAATGATAAGTTTTTAGTCAATGATTTTGAATCGGGGCTCGGTGGAGCCGGTAATGCATGGGGCGGGGTTTGCGAATGGATTGATAATCCTTTGAAAGATGTAAATAATTCTTCGTCGAAGGTTTTGAAGGTAAGTAGCAGTGAATTTGCAGCGACTTCGATTCCGTTTACCTTGCCTAATGGTAAGGTTTTGACGGACTATATGGGTGTGCGGTTACAATTGGCTGTTATCGATGCGTGTGGCGAGAATATACATTGGGTAGGGTGTGATTTGGGTGTACAAGATAATGTGGGAAATAAATGCTGGCCGGGTTCGGCTTCTTGGCAAACCGGTGAGTTAAATACATGGATAACGCTTGAATTCTGGTTGGACGAAACGATTCTTTCGGCTTGGCTTGCCGGTGAACATACAGATGAGTTGAGCTTATTGATGAAAGTAGGGCGTCAGAAATTTATCTATATTATAGACAATATCGAGCTGATTGAAAAGGCAGAGTATGTAGGGGACGGAACTCAAAATTATTTTGGAGTGAATTTATCGGGGGCAGAGTTCGGCGGTATTTATCCCGGGGTAGATGGTACTCATTATGGGTATCCAACGTATAAGGACCTCGATTATTTTAAGGGGAAGGGATTGAACCTTATCCGTTTTCCATTTCGTTGGGAACGTATCCAACGTGTAATGAACGGACCTTTGGATGCAACGGAGTTGTCTAAAATGAAAACTTTTGTTCAGGCTGCCGAGGATAGAGGTATGCCTGTAATTCTCGATCTACATAACTTTGCTCGTTATTCGTTCGATGGTGGGAAAACCTATACGTTAATAGGGGAGTCGTCCAACCTTACTGCCGAACATTTGGCCGATGTGTGGAGAAAATTGGCGCAGGAGTTCAAGGATTATAATAATATTTGGGGATACGATATTATGAACGAGCCTTATTCTATGCATCCTTCGGCTCCCTGGGTGAATATAGCTCAGGTAGTTATCGATGCTATTCGAGAAGTAGATACGGAAACTCCTATTATCGTATGCGGCGATTCATTCAGTTCTGCACGTTTTTGGGTCGAGTATAGCGATAATCTTAGGACATTGGTAGATCCGTCGGATAATCTCATATTTCAGGCACATCTTTATTTTGATAAGGATTATTCCGGTCAATATTTAAATTCTTATGATGCCGATGGTATTACAGCTAATACGGGTGTTGAGCGTGCAAAGTATTTCGTGGAGTGGTTGAAACGATATAATAAGCGAGGGTTGTTGGGTGAATATGGAGTTCCCGACGATGATCCTCGTTGGTTGGAGACACTGGAAAATCTGTTGATTTATTTGCGGGATAACGGTGTGCCGGGAACCTATTGGTCGGCAGGGCCTCGTTGGGGTGATTATAAATTGGCTGTACAGCCTTCTGATAATTATACCGTGGATCGTTCGCAGATGTCTGTTTTGGAAAAATATACGGTTACTGCCGGAAATGAATCTGGAATCGAAGAACGTGCGGATATATCGGGAAGCGGATTGAAAGTCTCCTGTATGGGTAGGGAGATTACATTGAAGAGTGAAAAGCCTTGTGAATAAGTGTGTGGAATCTATCGGGAGTATTGGTGCATAAAGTATCGGTATTACAAAATTCACCTGTTTATTTAACTCTTTCACCGGGATTTTATATGGTGGAACATGTAAAAATTGTCGTTAATTAACAGCTTATTATCCTGTAATAAATATAATTGTTAAAAATGATAATATAGTATTAGTCTTAGATAAAAGAGTACTACACTTTTATCTTTTATAATTCTGTTACATCGAATGTTTGTTTTAATTTTACCTATGAAATAGAACTGTAATTCTATGGATATAAAAATGTTTAACTTAAATAGTAGATAACATGAAAAAAACATTATCTCTTTTGTGTGCTGCTTGTATAGCAGTAGGTATGCAGGCTCAAACCTATATGGTAAATGATTTTGAGTCTGGGTTGAATGGTGCGAATGCTGCATGGGGCGGTACAGCCGAGTTAATAGACAATCCTTGTTCGTCGAGCGATAACTCGTCGACAAAAGTGTTGAAAGTAGTCAGTACCGAATTTGCCAATGTGGCTATTCCATTGAACTTGCCGGAAGGAAAGACATTGGCCGATTATACAGGTGTTCGTTTACAACTTGCTGTGTTGGAAGGGTCGGAAAATATCACATGGGTTGGTAATGAATTAGGATTGGTTGATAATGATACCCAAGAGAAAACTTTTCAAGTAGCTCAGAATTCATGGGGAGACGCTACGTATAATACTTGGATGTCGCTCGATTTCAATTTTGATGAAACAATTTTGGCTACTTATTTGGACGGTAATCATACTAGTACAAGTTTGTTGATTAAGGTGGGGCGTCAAGCGTTCAATTATGCCATTGATAATATTCGTTTAATCGAGAAAGAACAAGTTGCCGATCCTAATACTATCTTTACTTTCGAGACTATGGATTTAGGTACAACTCCTCGTTGTGGAATGCCGTGGTCGGGGTCTTGCGAAGTGGCCGAGAATCCTTACACGACCGGTATCAATACGTCATCGAAGGCTTTAAAGGTGAATGGAGGCGAATGTTCTCCCGTTACGTTTACAGAGGCTCTTCCTGCTGGTAAAACGTGGAATGATTATTCTGGAATCAAATTACAAGTCTGCTTTTTGGAAAGTGGCTTCGAGTGGTGTCCTATTGAGATGGGGATTCGTACCGATGGTGGCTCACACATCAAGTTCGGTTATACGGTTGATGCAAGTACCGGACAAGAAGGCGCTGGTATCGGCGATTATACTCCGGGCGAGTGGTTGGACGTAGAATTGAAAATTGATCCGGCTATGATTACCGATGAGGCTAAATCTGTCAGAACTATGTATCTTCGTTTGATGAAATCCGACTTATCGTATTTGTATGACAATTTGGTCTTGATCCCCAGCTCTTCGACTGGTGCTGTTTCGGAGGTGGTAACCGATGATGTGAAAGTTTACGGAGCCAATGGTTGTATCAATGTAGATTTGCAGAAAGATATGCAGGTGACTGTGTATAGTGTAGATGGAAGAATCATTTCCTCGCAAATGTTGTCGAGCGGTCGTCATACGGTAGAAGTACCCAAAGGTATTTATATTGTTAATCGTACAAAAGTTGCTGTATTCTAATAGGTGGAATAGATAGTGTGTTTATGAAGTGGGGGCGGCTGCATGCTGCTCCCTCTTTTTTTTGTGTCGCAGGCGAGAGGGTTAAAGCCTCCTCTGCTGTCTCGCGGAGCAATATAGTGAAGTCCATATAGAGGGGAGTAAGAAAAGGTAAGGTATACCCGCTAAGGAAAAACGCTTTTAATCGGGTCGAGAGGGCACTTGCCGGCGGAAGAAATAGGGCGAGGTTTGGAGCTCCACAGCTCTTAACGAAGACAGCAGCTACCCGTCAAATGTACGGGACAGGGGAAAAATGGATATGTCCGATATAAGCAGACTGATGAGATGTTGTTTTGAACCCCTCCGTCACTACGTACTCCCCCTTATATGGCTAACGCCACACACCCCGTAGCCTTGCGGGGGAAGTCTTCTCAGAGTAAAAGGATTAATCCTTATAGTCAAAAAACTTGTGAAATCTTTCCAACCCTACTACTCTGTCTTCGATGAAGAATCGAAGCGGGGGAGAAGGAGAAATACAATCCATTTCATTCATTAAAATTCAGGTCTATTCCCACTAAATTTCTACTGAGTCGTTTGTCCTTCCCGCGGTTGGGAAGAAAATATATCATTAATACATAGGAGAAGTGGAAATACTCTGCCTCAAATAGGGGAGGTGTTACGTAGTGACGAAGGGGGTAAAAGAAATGATATAAGCAAATAGGAAGTGAAGTACAGAATCTCAATACAAAAAAATTGCTCAGAGCCATGTGGCTCCGAGCAATTCGCTGTGAAAACAAAAATCTAAATTGGAGAATTGATTATAAAATGATCTTTTGACCGTTTACGATATAAACTCCGTGAGGAATGTCGTTAACAATGGTTTTTCCGGCTTCTACTTTTTGCATGAGAACCATTTGTCCGGTTATGTTGTACACTGCTATTTCGGTGGGTTCATTCGAGATGATAACCAGATTCCCGTCGGCGGTGTAGATTTTTGAACCGGTTACGGTTTCGTTGTCGATTGCAGTAGGCAGTTTGGCCGGTAAATCGAAGGAATCGGGAGCATCCGTACTCCCTTGTTTACATATAACATAACATTCAAAAGGAGCGATATCACGGCTGTTGTTAACAAATGAACTTCCGGTATTATTGATTGCATATATTCCCTTGGCAGCCGGTACGGTTTGCAAAGTTGCTATCATGTCAAAATCTTTTCCTTCGACAGCATTAAATACCGGGGTTGCTGTAATCTCGGCATTAGAAGCACTGAATGTAACGTCTCCGATGATGTTGATGTGTTCGTCTAACTCGGAAGAATTCGGGAAACAGATGATATACGGAGTATTGGCAGAGAATGTTTGCGTGGCTGCAAAACCTTCGGTTGTAAGTTCTCTGAGCCAAAACGGATTCTTGGAAGTATCGTATTCACCTTCTGCATTATAAGCACTGAGTTCTATTTGTTCTCCCGCTTTATTTCGAGCTTGGATTGTCGAAACATCGAAGGGTAAAACAATCCCTCGCCAGCCGGTTGTCTCTTGTGAATTTGTCGTCAGACTTTCTTCGATCGTGCGGGTATAACTGATGGCATCGGCATGAAATGCAGTGGGGGCTTCGAAAGGCATTGCATCGGTCAACACGATTTTTTTAGCGGTTCCATTAATAACTACGTTGTTATTTTCGACTTGGGCAGAAGCCGGTGCATAGACCAAGCAGTTGGGATTTGCTGCAACGGGGACTTCGAAATATTCGATAACTCCGGTCATATCGATAGATGTGACTTTTTCGTTCGAAGCAAATAACGCTTGTATTTCCAGAGCATCAGGTGTTGACCCCGATATGGTTATCTTTTTAGCTGTCGCTAATAGATCGGTAGTCTCCGGTGAAACTTCCTCATTGTCGGCTGTGATATTCGCCAAAGGAACGATTGTGTTCATGATCCCATAAATGCTAGATTCTTTATAAACCGAGATCGACGTAAAAGGAACTTTGAGTGTACAGTTTTCAGGTTTGAAAGCTCCGGTAAAAGGGGAGTCGCCGTTACCGGTAGCTGTAACCGGTGGAGTGAGCGATTTACATTCGATTGTCGACAAAGAGCGGCAGTCGTAAAATGTCCCCGGTGAAATCGATTGAATGGTTTTGGGGAAAGCAATAGCTTTCAACGCATGACAGTTCGCGAAAATCCAATCTCCGTCTATTTTTTCAAGGGTGCTGGGTAGGGTAACACTTTCCAAAGTGGAACAGCCGTAGAATGTACCTCCGGGGAGGATTGTTATCCCCTCGGGAATGCTGATGGAGGTTAGTTTCTTACAATTATAAAATACACCGGTTCCCAAAGATTCGGCGATGGCCGGCATATTTATTTCTTCTAAGTTTGTACACCCGCTGAAAACATCGTTCCCGAATCGACGTACAGTCTTCGGTAGAACGACTTTTTTCAGAGTAGAGCAACCGAAAAATGCGTGATAGGCGACTTCAACAGCTTCTTTCGGTAAGATAACGGTTTCGATGACTGTATTGCTTAGGAACATTTCTTTGGGAAAAACATTTTCGACGGTTTTCATTCCGTTTAAATAAGCTTCGCCACCCGACACGATTTTACTATTCAGCATATCGAGATATTTCAAAGAAGGAAGTTCTCGAATCGTTTTTATGTCCGAGCTATTTAAATCGCCTTGTAAAATAAGTGTTGTGATCGTATCGGTTGTGGCAGGAAGCAGAGAGGATAGAGTCCCGGCAACGTCTACTCGGATAACCCCTTCGGGTACATCGGGTTGAGGTTCTCCTTTTTCAGCGACTATTCGCATGGCGTTGATATAGGAAAATCCCGAAGTGTTGTTACTGCTTTTACCGATAGTCAATACAACGACTCCTTGTGCCGTGGGTTTTATGCCCTTTACGGTAGCGACCGACGAAGTGTTGGAAGCTGCGTCGATGGTCGCACTTCCGCTATTTTCTCCCGCATAGGTATAGGTTGTTTCTCTATTTCCATCGCCTGCCCGAGAACCGAAAGTTTGGAAAGAATAAGTTGCAGTCGGGTTTAAGCCAGATATTGTCAAAACGGGATTTTCTCCATTGGAACTGAAATTACTTGTCGAAATGGCTGTGTTCATGTCCCAAATAGCAGAGTTACTGCCGTTGTTGGCCGCATGGGTAAAACCGGTAGTAATTTCTATCGAAACGGTCGTTGCGTTTCCAGTGGAATCATTCAGCATGTCGACTCTATATCCGCTGGCTTGGTTGTTAACATTATTCCAGCTATCGAGTCCGGCTTCGGCAGGACCGAAGTTAATATAGATGGGAGTCGTAGATATTTCTACCGGGGTACTCCCTGCTATTTCGGGGATATTGGCATTTTTGACGATATTAAATAAAATGTCATGAGCGGCATCATTCAAATGCACACCGTCACCAGAATCGTATTCGGTGCGTATAAAGCTATATCCGTCTTCGGTCGCTATGGGAGTGTAGAAGTCGAGTGCGTATTCGCCATATTTATTCAATATGCTATCTGTCAGTTCTTTGAATTGATCTCTTGCTGCTTGCTTCCAAATGTCGGGTTGATGTTCTTCGCTGTATGGACCATCATACTTTTCCCCGAAATTATGGGGCTGTGAAGTGGTAATCCAAACTTTTACACCAGCAGCTTTCGCCAAATCTATGATAGTGGCGAAATGTTTCATTTGCGTAGCGACAGGAATACCGTTCGATACATCGTTGGTGGGCATGTTGATAATGATCGCGTTCGGCGACAGGCTGAGCGCTTTGGTAATATTTCTTTCTGTATCGACTTCGAGAATATGGTTTCCCGTGTCGTAGGGATCGGTTCCGGTCGGCATGATTGCACATGTGGTATAACCACCTTTGGCCAGATTGGTAACCGTGTTGGTAGGGTCTATCGATTGCAGGTAGGTGCGATACTGATTTACCCAAGCTCTATTGGAGTCGGAGACGCCTGCTCCGGCTGCTGTCGATGAGCCTAATACGACAATTCTGGTTCCTGCATCGGTAAAAAACATAAAGCAAGAAACCAGTAAGAAGCATAATGTACTGAGGATTGTTTTTTTCATATCCGTCTTCATGGTTTAATTAATAAATAATATTTATCCACAAAGATACGGGCGTGTACTTATATAAATAAAGTACTATTTTAATAAAGTATGATATTAATATAACAAAAAAAATATGTTTCGGCTTATTTCTTGATTCGACGTGAGGCCCTCGTCATCGTGAAAGCTCGTTTGTAAAAAATGAATATAGGTATAGTTGCTCCGACAGCTAATGCGAATAAAACAGAGGCTGTCGTTATACCGTTTTTGAAAATCTCCAAAAGGTAATGGATTGCTTCGTTATCGTTATTACTGCTTTGAAGGAATTTGATAAGAGAAAATACAGTGCGATAGGCATACATTCCCGGTATCATCGGTAACAATGCCGGTATGTAGAGTACCGTGGCCGGGCAGAAGAGCTTGTAGGCAGAAAAATGGCTGAGAAGCCCGATAGAAAATGCTGCGATGAATGATGCAGAGGCTAAATCTAATCCGGCGTATTGCAGTAGTACGAATCGTATGCTGTGGCCGATAGCAGCGAGTATGGCCGTACACGGAATAACTCGACGAGGAGGATTGGATATAACCGAAAAACCGATTGCCGCTATGGCTGCACCGATGGCATCGGCGGCTACGGAACCTATGAATTGCCATTCTGTCATAATAGTTTTCCTCCCATCATCAATAATGTGATAGCCATTCCAAATGCAATACAAATAATTAGTAAAAACGCATTGATGAGTCGTGCTGTTCCTGCCAATACATGCCCCTCGATAATATCGATAATCCCATTGATTAATGGGACACCGGGAATCAAATAGAGTACACTAGCACCGATAGCTATATCCGGTGTGTTTCCCCATTGCTGCCACATAGTTACCGAGGCTATTAAAGAAGCGACAAACGCCGATATTGTAAATATAAAGTAGTGATTGATATGATGTTTCCCTAATACTTGTTTGAGACGAAATCCGACAAGAGTCGCAACAAAAACCGCTGCAACGGCGATCCAGTCTCCACTGAATAACCGGCAGAAAGATGCATTAGCGAATCCCACTAATACCCATACCAGCCATGCATTTAATCGAGGTTTGCTTGTAATGGCATGATATTTTTCCCATAGCTGGTCGAGAGGGAGATGGTTATCATAGGCTTCCCAACTGAGAGCGCTCAAATCGGAATTGATTTCGAAGTTTATAGCGCCGGCTTTTGCTGTGTTTACCATACTGTATACATGGGTATTTTCCTTATTCCGCAAAGTCATTATGATTGTTTTGTGAAATAAGGTCATGTGTGCTTCAAAACCGAAAGATTCGGCTATACGGGCTGTATTGCGTACAATTCTCGACGTATGTACTCCCGAAGCCATGAGACATGTAGCATATTCCGAAAGGAACTGCGATACGGCTTTAAGTTCTTCGTGTATACTGTTCACCTTTGTTGTATTGACTGGTTTTTCGACGTGCAAAGATAGTGAAAGGTGAGTGCAAAGGCAAGCGGAAATTGCATTTCCGACTTGACTATGCCGAACCGCATCCTATTTTCGCATACTGTGCAAAGATAGTGAAAGATAAGAGCAGGATAAAACAAATATATTTGTTTTTCATGTCGAACCATACTCTATTTTCGATTCAATCGCAAATTCGTGGGGGTAGACTTTTTGCATATATAAAGGTAGAAAAACCGGGAAGCCCGTTTTATTCTCCCCAAACGGTTTTTGCAATATTTTTCATTGTCGCTATTTTGTTCCACATTTCTTGTTC
>OMEQ01001085.1_pt1 | contig 14182 bp, 9 predicted proteins | sample 1645451 | NCBI WGS metagenome assembly OMEQ01 (sample SAMEA103958142, study PRJEB25191) | human gut metagenome | biome: human-associated habitat [ENVO:00009003]; feature: intestine environment [ENVO:2100002]; material: feces | place: Germany | collected 2013/2015
AGAATCTTATATGTTCCTGAAGATAAGCACAGTATTTAAATACAGTTACCAGATGTTCCATCACATATTCTTCTTCTTTGGTCAATTTATATGGATCATTTGGATCGATCGTTGGAAAATTCTTATCTTTTAATTCATATTCTTTTCCATCTAATGTGATCGTTCCTTTTTCATAGTCGATCTTGTCTAATAGTAATCTTTGATCCATCAAAAAGTCTGGACGGCGTTTGATCAATTGACCTTCTACTTTAAACTGCATGATCGCAATGGCTTTGTGCATCTTCTTATTCAATTCTTCTTCTCGGATATTACTCTCATCCACTTCTCCAGATGCATGGAATAATTCACATTCATCATCTTTGTAACACTCCAATGCAAATCTTGCCAGCGGGATCAGATTGATGCCATAACCATTTTCCAAAACATCCAGATTATTGTATCTTGCACAGATTCTTACAACATTACAAATACATGCGCGGTGCCCAGATGCAGCTCCCATCCATAAAATATCGTGATTTCCCCACTGAATATCAACATTCGCTGTCTTCATGATGCAGTCCATGATCCTGTGTGGACCAGATCCTCTATCGTAAATATCTCCGATCACATGCAGATGATCGATCGTCAGATCCTGGATCAGATGGGCCATCGCTGCAATAAACTGTCTGACCCTTCCTGTCATGATGATCGTCTCAAGAATCTGCTCTACATAGCGTTTCTTATCAGCTCTCCGGTGTTCTACCATCAATTCTTCCATCACATAGGCAAATTCTGGTGACATTGCTTTCCTTACTTTTGATCTTGTATATTTATTCCCGACTGATCTTGCAACATGAACCAGACGTACCATCGTATCATGCTGCCATTCAAGAAGGAAATTCTTTGGTAATTCTTCCTCCATTAAATCCATCTTCTGCTCCGGATAATAAATAACTGATGCCAAATTTTTCTTTTGCTTTGTTGTCAGTGTATTCCCAAATTCATCTTCAATCCTGCTTCGGATCGCTCCTGATCCATTCCTTATGATATGGCTGAATTTCTCATATTCGCCGTGAACATCAGAAACATAATGCTCTGTTCCTTTGGGAAGATGCAAGATTGCCTGAAGATTGATGATCTCTGTTGAAGCAGCTGCGACATTTGGATAACGCACTGCCAATTCCTTTAGATACTTCATCTGGTCCATGAGAAGGCTCCCCTTTCGTTTACGCTTTTTTTATTGTTCTGTAATATTATAGCATTATTTTTCATACTTTCCCAATAACTTTCTTTCATTTTCCTTAATTATTATACTTTTATGAAAACAAGGCTGTTCCTTATGTTATACTGTAAACAGCCTAGGTAAAATCTATGTAAATTTCCATATTTACTGTCCTTGATCTTCACAGGCTACTTACAATAAGGAGGAGATTATGTTAAAAAAGAACAAAAGCATTGCACTGGTGATGATCTTAGCTTTATTGATCATCACATCTTCTTGTGCACCAAAAAACACACAGGCAGAAATTGATAAACCTGCCAAAACAAGTGCCTATTGGGAGAGGAAACTTTGCAGATCAAAACTTGATATCATCAGTTCTTACGGTGATGATCAGGCATTTCACCCAAAAGTCTTAAACTTTGAAAAACCATGGAACGGCTATCGCTATTGGATGGCATACACTCCATATCCAGGTGCAGATCAGCGAAAAGAAAATCCACACGTCTGTGTCTCCAATGACAGGATTCATTGGAAGCCATTTGAAGGAGAGGGAAAAGCTGTTTCACTTGATCCATTGACCCCATTTGAAGACCCTGACAAACAGTATAATTCAGATACCCATCTTGTATATAGAAAAGATATCGATACCTTAGAATGTTACTGGCGCCAAGTCGATAATCGTACCAGGATCGATAAGATCATGAAACGTACAACAACCGATGGTATCCACTGGAGTAAAGCTCAGAATGTATTGGTTTCCGATGCACGCACTGATCGTATTCTAAGTCCGGCGATCATTTATGAAAACGGACGATATAAGATGTGGACTGTCAACTGTAAAAGAAAATTCCCTGTTTTATACCGTGAAAGTAAAGATGGTTTTCATTGGACAACTCCAAGCACGATTCAGTTAAAATATCCATCTGACAGACTTCGAAGCTGGCATCTGGATGTCATTCATACAGAGAAAGGCTATGAAATGCTCGTCGTTGCCTTCTACAAAGGGCATAGGCATCGGGAAATGAATCTTTATTATACTTCATCCAAAAATGAGCATGATTTTAAGAAATGTATTACGATCTTAAAACCATCTGAAAAGGAAAAAGCATGGGACAACCGTGGTATTTACCGTAGCAGCTTTTTTGTGGAAAATGGAATTTATTATATTTATTACAGTGGTATTGGATATCCAAAAGGACCAAACAGCTCTCAGGGTGTTGGACTCACATATGGTCCATCGGTGAAAAACATTCATGGTTACGATGCATAAAATCTCTTGACGTTATAAATATTCAGGTGTAAACTGTTAGCAATAAGAATTTTTAGCCGACCATCCAAAGACTGGCTAACGACTCTACAATACGAATAAAAGGAAGTGCATTAATATTATGGAAAAGAAAAATATCGACTGGGCTAACATCGGTTTCGGTTATATGCCAACAGATTACCGTTTTGTAGCTAATTACAAAGATGGAGCATGGGATGAAGGTGAATTAACAACAGATGCCAACATCACAATCTCTGAATGTGCCGGTGTATTACAGTACGCTCAGACATGTTTTGAAGGAATGAAAGCTTACACAACAGAAGATGGACATATCGTTGTATTCCGTCCTGACTTAAATGCAAGCCGTATGGCAGATTCATGCAGAAGACTTGAGATGCCTGTATTCCCTGAAGATAAATTTGTAGAAGCGATCGAGAAAGTCGTTGCAGCGAATGAAGCATTCGTACCACCTTTCGGTTCTGGTGCTACATTATATATCCGTCCTTATATGTTCGGAAGTGATCCTGTGATCGGTGTAAAACCAGCAAATGAATATCAGTTCCGTATCTTTACTACACCAGTAGGACCATACTTCAAAGAAGGAGCTAAACCTATTACTATCCGTGTCAGTGATTATGATCGTGCTGCTCCTCGTGGAACAGGTAATATCAAAGCCGGATTAAACTATGCTATGAGCCTTTACCCAATCATGGAAGCTCATCGTCAGGGATTTGATGAGAATATGTATCTTGACCCAGCAACAAGAACAAAAGTAGAAGAAACAGGTGGAGCTAACTTCATCTTTATTACAAAAGATGGTAAAGTTGTAACACCTAAATCTGACAGTATCCTTCCATCTATCACTCGTCGTTCTTTAGTTTATGTAGCCAAAGAATACCTTGGACTTGAAGTCGAAGAACGTGAAGTATTATTTGATGAAGTCAAAGATTTCGCTGAATGTGGATTATGTGGAACAGCCGCAGTTATCTCTCCAGTAGGAAAGATTTATGATCACGGTAATGAAATCTGCTTCCCAAGCGGAATGGAAAAGATGGGACCTGTCATCCAGAAATTATACGATACTTTAACAGGAATCCAGATGGGTCATATTGAAGCCCCTGAAGGATGGATCAAGGTTATTAAATAAGACTTTCGTTAATAGAATATTAAATAACATAAAATGCAGCCAGACAGTTATTGATTTAACTTTCTGGCTGCATTTCATTTATACATATTGGCGTATCATTCTTATTTACTGATCTCTTAGATGAATCTCTGGATTTCCATGATTCTCAATATAATCTCTTGTGATCGTTACGCTTCCGATCGTGTCGTCTTTTGGTATCTCGTACATAATGTCGAGCATGAATTTCTCGATGATCGCACGTAATGCTCTGGCTCCTGTTTTCTTTTTCAGAGCTTGTTCTGCGATAGCCTCCAGAGCCCCTTCATCGAATTCTAATTTTACTTCATCTAATTCTAATAACTTCTGATACTGTTTTAAGATCGCATTCTTTGGCTCTTTTAGAATCTTGACTAACATCTCTTTTGTCAGTCCTTCTAATGTAAATATCATTGGAAGTCTTCCGATAAATTCTGGAATGAATCCATATTCTCTCAAATCTTCATTCGTAACCTGTGCAATGATATTTTCTTCTTCATCAAAACGGTCTTTTAAATCTGCTCCAAATCCAATCGATGTTTTCTTCATCAGACGTTTTTTGATGATTCCTTCTAAGTTCGGGAAGGCTCCACCACAGATAAAAAGAATATTCCTTGTATTGATCGTTGTGAGTGGTACCATTGCATTCTTGCTTGTAGCTCCGACTGGCACTTCGACTTCTGCTCCTTCTAAGAGTTTTAGCAATCCTTGCTGAACGGATTCTCCACTGACATCTCTGCTGTTTGTATTTTGTTTCTTGGCAATCTTATCAATCTCGTCAATGAATACGATTCCATGTTCTGCACGGTCTACATCGTTATCTGCCGCCTGTAAGAGCTTTGATAAAACACTTTCTACGTCATCACCAATATATCCTGCTTCTGTTAAGGATGTAGCATCTGTGATCGCTAGTGGTACCTTTAACAGTCTTGCAAGTGTCTTGACCAGATATGTTTTACCGCTTCCTGTTGGCCCGATCATCAGCATATTCGATTTATCGATTTCGATCTCGTCCATTGTGTTTGTAACCACTCGTTTATAATGATTGTATACAGCAACAGACATAACTTTCTTCGCATAATCCTGTCCAATAACATATTCATCCAGCATTGCCTTGATCTGATGTGGTGCTGGAATATCTTTTAATGTAAACTCTGGCTCTTCTTTTTTGTCTTTCTTTTTCTTCTTTACTTCCGCTTTTGGCTGTATACTCTGCATATCGTTCATCATCTTTGTGATATCCATGCTGTCAAGATCCATATTTCTTGCGTCAATAAATCCAAACTGACCATTGCCCATAGAATTTAATGTCCTCTGCATACAATCTGTACATATAAAAATATTATTCGGAAGTTCTAACATCTTACCGGCTGCAGATTCCGGACGTCTGCAAAGATAGCAGTAATGTTCCACATCTTTGTGTTCATCCTCATTTGTTACTTCCTCAATCTCATTTTGATTTTTCTCTTCTGACATATGATTGTCCTCCACTTTTTATTTTGAATAGAGTACTTCTCCTATAATTTCAATCCCTCTTATCATATCTTCTTTTTTCATTCTCGTAAACCCCAAAATATATTCTTCTTTCAATGGTTTCCCTTCTATATAATACCATGAGAGCGGATAGATCATCACGCCTTTTTGTCTTAATTTTTTTTGAAACTCTTTTTGATCACTGACAGGGAATCTTACGATGATATGTGCTCCTGCTCCATGACCATATATTTGAATATCGGAGTTTAACTTCTTAATTTCTTTGATCAATAGATCATGTTTCTCTTTATAAATATTCCTCATACGGTTTAAATGTCGTTCAAAATGCCCTTCTGTCAGAAACAGCGTCAAAACTTTCTGATCGATCCTTGATACTGCACAGGAAAATGTCTGGCCAATCTGCTGATATCTCTTTGCAAGTTTCTTTGGGAGCACCATATAACTTGCTCGGATCGCTGGTGCGATCGCTTTTGAAAATGTTCCCATGTAGATCACATTTTCTCCATCATCTAATCCCTGCATCGCTGGAATTGGTTTTCCATGATATCTGAACTCGCTGTCATAATCATCTTCGATAATATAATGATCTGGATCTTTTTTAGCCCATCCTAATAATTGACTTCTTCGCCCTATTGGCATGATCACGCCTGTGGGATATTGGTGTGCCGGGGTTACATATGCTAAGTTCGCATCTGTTTTCTGCAATTGTTCTACACACATTCCACTTTCGTCCATGGAGATCGGATGAATCTTAAAATCTAATTCCTTTAAGATTTCATACGCATTTTTGTAAACTGGATTTTCAATTCCAATGGAAACTTTTTCTCCTAAAATCTGACGTAGTAAAAATAGCAGATTCTCCATTCCTGCTGCCACTACGATCTGGCTTGCATGAACATGAACACCTCTGGATTGTCTCAGATAATACATGATCGCTTTGCGCAATTCCAAATCTCCTTGAAAATTCCCCTTTTGAAATAACTCACTGTTATCATTGATCATGATCTCTTTTAGTAGTTTTCTCCAGATATGATAAGGAAACTGTTCCATATCAACTCCTGCTGATGAAAAGTCGTATGGTATCTTCTCTGGTCGTATTTCTTCTTCCTCTTCTTCGATCTTAACTGGAATGTGAAGCTCTGCCAGTTCTTCTACCTGACAGACAAAGAAACCACGTTTTGGTTTTGATTCAATATATCCTTCTGCACAAAGCTGTGCATATGCAGTGTCCACAGTATTCCTGCTGACATCTAAATGTTTGGAAAGTCTCCTTGCAGAAGGGAGTCTGGCCCCAAAGGGCAAAACTCCTGTTATAATTTCTTCTTTGATAGAATTATAAATCTGCTCATATAACGGCTCTTTTTTTGAAGTATCAAGTGCAACGATCAGCATATAACCACCTGTTTTCCTCTAATTTATTCTGCATTTGAAACAGTCATTTTCTCTATTACAACTTTCTTCACTGGCTGGCTTACTTCTCCACTTCCATTATCTTGTGTCTTGCATCCTGAAATCTTATCTAACACATCATATCCATTGATCATTTGTCCAAACACAGTATAGCTTCCTGTTAAGGATGGATATCCACCCTGATCCAAGAATAACGCTTGTTGTTTCTTTGTGAGCTCTACATTTCCTTCTTCCAGACCTTTCTTCGCTGTATCTGCTTTCGCCTGCACGATAAAAAACTGACTTCCATTCGTATCTGCTCCGGAATTTGCCATACATAAAGAACCGCGAAGAGGCAGAAGTTCCTCACATACTTCATTATCAAAGTCTTCTCCCCAAATACTTTCTCCGCCTGTTCCTGTTCCTGTTGGATCTCCACTCTGGATCATAAAATCATTGATGACTCTGTGAAAGATCTGTCCATCAAAGTATCCATTCGATGCAAGAGTTACAAAATTCTTCACAGCCAAAGGCGCTTTCTTCATGAAGAACTTAAACTGCATTTCTCCATAACCTTTGACTTTCATAGTGACGATCGTTTCTCCCTTTTGTGCATCCGCAAGTTGGTCTGTTTTCTTTGCTGCTGTAATCTTTGGTACTTTATATTTTGATTGCACTTTCATCTTTGTTTCTGTTGTTGCTTTTGTTGTATCTTTGCTGCCGTCTTTTGCAGATGAACACCCAACACAAAGTGTCATGGCTGCCATCAGACATGCTGCTGCTATGATCTTTCTCATTTTTGATTTCCTTTCTATTTTAAGAGATTGCTCACTTGCGATCACTGTTCTCGGATCTTATCCGCCGGAAATACGATTCCTGTCTGTCTTCGCACTTCATCCGTGATATCCATCTCAATCTCTGATGATCTTAAAAATTGATGATCCACTTTATGTTCTTTGATCAGTCTGATAAAATCTTTTGTTTCATAGATCATCGGATTATCTCTTTTGTCAAATTGTAATTCTTCTGTTTCTCCATTTCTATAGTAGATCGTGATCTTCTTGATGATCGGACATTGTTCAATGATCATACATCCATTTTCACCCTGAATCTGTGTTGGCAATTTGGAATCTGTAATCTTGGAATATATAATCTCTGCCTGTTTATCGCCATACGATGCGATCACACTTCCTGCACCATCCACTCCATTTTCAAGGAACAAACTGTCTGCGAGAATCTTTTCTGGTTTCCCAAATAAACTTGCAAGGAAATGGATACAGTAAGATCCAATATCCATCAGTGCTCCATTCGATAATTTGGGATTAAATGCGTTTTCAATGATCCCTTTTTTAAATTTGTCATATCTTGAAGAATACTGACAATACTGAATCGTTGCTCTTCTCACTGTTCCAATCTTATGAAGATTGTCCATCATCGCATGGAATCCTGGAGAATGTACATTCTTCATGGCTTCCATAAATACAACTCCTTGTTCTTTGGCTGCTTTGATCAGGATATCTAATTCCTCACGGTTGGAGCAAACAGGTTTCTCACAAAGCACATGCTTTCCGTAATTGATCATTGTGATCGAATGTGCATAATGCATATAAGTTGGACTCGCTACATAAACCGCATCAATCTCTGGATCTTTTGCCATCTCTTCGTAGTTATCATATACTTTTTCTACATTATATTTTGCTGCAAACTGTTTCCCTTTTTCTAAATTTCTTGAATATACAGCTGTTAATTGGATTTCATCTAATTCTAAAATTCCTTCCATCAGCCAGTCTGTAATAAAATTGGTTCCTATCGTTGCTAATCTGATCATTGATTCTCCTCCATCATATATCTTATATTTTATAATTGCGACAGTGTAATGTCAATGATCACGCCTACCGCATAATAATATACACACTATAGCAAAGATACATGCAGATCATTGCAATTCCTTCGGTTCTTGAAATCTTTTTTTTCGTTGCTCCAAAGATCCATACTACAACTGAAAATACGACTAAAACTATGATGTCGATCACATTTTCACCAATTAGCTGTAATGGACTGATTGCAGATGCGATTCCAAGTACCATAAGGATGTTAAAGATATTGGAACCAATCGCATTCCCGACCGCCATATCAACTTCATTTTTTCTTGCGGCTACGATGGATGTGACCAGTTCTGGAAGAGACGTTCCGATCGAAACAATCGTTAATCCTACAAGATTCTGGCTCATTCCAAAATCTATGGCAATCCTGCTTGCGGCATCAACTGTAAGATCTCCACCAAATGCAATTGCTGCTGCACCTCCAACGATACATAACAGACTCTTTGGATAAGACATGATCATCAATTCTTCATTTTCCATTGTTTCAAGTTGTACGACTTCCTGATTATTTCTGGCACGCATTGCCTGAAAAACCATCATAAGAACATATACGGCAAATATAATAAGGAAAATGATTCCATCAAAACGTCCAAGGATCATATGTGATCTATCTCCGAATGCAAGATAACCAAATATGAGAAGTAATGTCGCACATACAAGAGATAATGGAATATCTCTTATAATTGTTTCTCTTTTTACACCGATCGTTGCTAAAATTGAACAGACTCCGATCACAAACATCATATTAAAGATATTAGAACCAACTACATTACTGATCGCCAGAGCATTATTATTGGCAATAGACGCTGTTACACTGACTGCAGTTTCTGGAAGTGATGTTCCCATGGCTACAATCGTCAATCCAATGATAATAGAAGGAACTTTTAAACGTTTGGCGACACTTGAACTTCCTTCTACAAAATAGTCTGCTCCTTTCATTAAAAATGCAAATCCTATGATCAGACAGATGATCACTAAAAATAATGGGGATTGGTTGATAAATTTCTCCATTTGTTTTTCTCCTTTCAAAATTGTCTTTTTATTTGTACATAAGAAAAACTCATGTATGTTCCAGATGTACTATAAGAACATACATGAGTCTCATTCTTTAATATTTGCCAGGCTGACTTGCTTGATATCTGCGAGTCATTACCGAGTCTGTTGACAAATCACGTCTTTGTATGACGCGAACTACTCCCTCATGGAATATTGATTGTTTGATTACTTTAACAAAAAAATATTGATCTGTCAAGTATAGTTTAAATTACAAATTGAATCATAAAACCGTATAATAAAATTAATTATGTTGATTTTGATATACAATGCGATCAACAAATGGAGGGGGAAAACTATTTTGATCAGAAAACCATACAAAACTAATAAAAATATTTCCAGACTATTTTATATTTTGATGATGATCATCTTTGTCTGGTTCATTGGGATTCAGATTTTAGGACCTGATGAACAGTTTTTTGACCAATCTGGACATTCCATCATCTACAATGGTACTTTTACATGGAAGAAATCCGATGGCACAAAACAAAACATTTCTGTTCCTGGACGTTATAAAGTTCCAGCAAAACAGACGATGATCATTACTACTACACTTCCAGATGATTATAACGAGAATGTGATCGCGATCCGTTCTTCCCTTCAAGATGTACGTTTTTACATTGATGGAAAACTTCGAAAAGAGTACAATGCAAAAAGTCTGCACCGATTTGGCAAAAACTCTGCCAGCCGTTATATATTCTGCAATACTTCGTCTGCAGATGCCGGAAAGGAACTTCGTCTGGAACTTACAACATATACGAGTAACTACTCTGGTGTTGTCAATACGATTTACTGTGGAGATCAAATGCAGATCTGGAGTTATATTTTCAATCATAACTTCTCTGGAACCGTGATCGGATCATTTATCTTTTTTGCATCGATTGTCACAATCTTATTCAGTATCGCCCTTGGAATTGTTTACAAAACCAAGTTTAATATGGAATATCTTGGATGGTGTATGCTTATGGGTTCTGTCTGGATGATCGGAGAATCAAAAATGCGGCAGATCCTTGTTCCAAATGCATCTGGACTTGCAACTTCATGTTTTATTATGCTCATGTTATGTCCGTTGCCGATTTCCTTATATGTCAATAATCTTCAGAAAGGTAAATATAAAAAGATCTTTCAACCGATCTGTTTTATTGCTTTATTGAATTTTATCATCTGTACGATCCTGCATCTTACAGGCGTTGCAGATTATATTGAGACAATGCCAGCAGCACACGCAATCCTTATTATTACTTTCCTTGCTGTCATTCTTACTTTCCTGATCAGATATTGGAATCATCGGAGTCGGAGTGATTGCCTGTTGTTCTTTGGACTGCTTATTACAATGCTTTCTGTGATTTTTGAAGCAATTTCTGTATATTACAAAGTATCTGTTTCTGGTGTATTTGTCGGTATCGCTATTTTGATCTTACTGTTTATAAATGTGATCTATACGATCCATATCATCCGTGATATCATCAAACGCCAGCAGCAGGAAGAACTCGATAAACGTAAAAAAAATATAGAAGAGATGTCTCTGCAGTTGATGCAAATGTTATCCACCACGATCGAGGCAAAAGATGAATATACGAAAGGACATTCTCATCGTGTTGCAGAGTATTCCGTTTTGATCGCGCGTGAACTTGGATGGAATGAAAAAGAACTTAGTAATCTAAAAAATGCTGCTCATCTTCATGATATCGGCAAAATTGCTATTCCTGATACCATTTTAAATAAACCAAGCAAACTTTCTGAGGAAGAATTTTCTATTATTAAGGAACATACGATCATTGGTGCAAATATCTTAAAGAATATTTCTCTGATCGATCACGTACAAGAAATTGTACGCAATCATCATGAACGTTATGATGGAAATGGTTATCCTGACGGTTTAAAGGGAAAAGAGATTCCACTACATGCAAGAATTGTTGCGGTTGCTGACAGTTATGATGCTATGAGTTCCCAGAGAATTTACCGAAATCAACTTCCCCCAGAAAAGATCATACAGGAATTAGAGAATAATAAAGGGACTCAGTTTGATCCTGAGATCACTGATATCTTTTTAAAACTATTAAGGGAAGACCGTATTCATGTCAAAGAAGATCATTTAAGTATCACTGAGAATACTCAGATTCCTGAAGCTGAAATCGAAATGAGTCAATTCATTTCTGACATCATGAGCACGATCCGTACACAAAAAGCCAAAGAAAATCTCGACTTTTTAACTGGGCTTCCAACCAGAAATAAAGGTGAGCAAGCCATTGCGCAGTTGATGAAACACCACAGCGGATGTCTTGTCTTTATGGATATGGACAATTTAAAAACCATCAATGACATCTATGGCCACAAAGCTGGTGACCGTGTATTGAAGCTTCTTGGTAATTTATTATTAGAATATTCCAGTGAATGTCTTGCCTGTCGTCTTGGCGGAGATGAATTCCTATTATTTATGCCAGATGCTGATCAAAATAGTATTACAGAAGTTATAACTGCTATTTTTAAGAAATTTAATACTCGAAAGGAACAAGATCCTGAGCTTCATGCTGCATCCATTTCTGCCGGACTATATATGTGCAATATTGGAGATTCTTTTGACGAATGTTATACAAAAGCTGATAAAGCACTATATTTCGTAAAACAAAATGGAAAAAGCGACTTCTCCTTTCATGAAAAATAAAGCACCAAACATATAAAGAAGAGAGTGGCAAGAATTTACTTTTGCCACTCTCTTCTTTATATATGGAATAACTGAATCAACACAAGACCAGAAAGTCCATAATATGTGATAACTGCAACTAGATCATTGATAGTTGTGATCAATGGACCAGAAGCCACTGCTGGGTCAATGTTGATCTTATGAAAGAACATTGGAATGATCGTTCCTACAAGGCTTGAGATCACCATCGCAACGATCAGTGAAATTCCTACGCACCCTGAAATCAGAAATGAAGAAATCCATGCATAATGTTTAAATAAATGGATGTATACCCCTAAAAATACGAGTGCCATGATCGCTAGGCTCGCTCCATTTAAGAAACCGATCTTCATTTCTTTAAATAACAAAGCAATCTTTTTCTTACCTGACAGATTTTCATCCATTAATACGCGGATTGTTACAGCTAAAGACTGTGTTCCAACATTTCCCGCCATATCAAGTACCAGGGATTGGAAACAGATAACGATTGGTAATACCGCAACAATAGATTCAAACATTCCAACAACTGAGGATACTGCCATTCCTAAGAATAACAATGCGATCAACCATGGAAGTCTCTTCTTCATACTAACTATCGTGGGTTCATTTAAATCTTCCTCTTCTGTTAAACCAGCAAGTTTTGCATAGTCATCTCCCATCTCGTCATCGACCAATTCTACAATATCGGAAGATGTTAAGATTCCTGCGATTTTCTTATCTTGTGTCAGTACTGGGATGGAATCTTCTTCGTAATCTGTTAAGATTTCCATACATTCACTGATTTTTTCATGTTCATATACATAAGGATAAGAACTACTTATGATGTCTTGTAGATTATCATGTTCTCTTGCGATGATCAAATCTTTCAGATCGATCGCTCCTGCAAAAATCCCATTCTCATCTATCACATAAAGTGTCTGGATATTATCATGTTCTCCTGCCTGCTTTACAAGTGTACTCATTGCCTCACGAATCGTTACATCATTTCTTACTACGATATAATTATTCGTCATACAACTACCGATCTGATCTTCCTCGTAAGACAGCAGTTTCTGAACATCTTCTTTTGCTTCTTTATCCAGTCTCTTTAATAATTTGTATTTATCTTCTTCATTTAATTCTTCAAACAGATCCATCGCATCATCTGAATCCATGTTTGATACAACTTTCGCTGCCTGTTCAATTGGCATTTCTTCCAGATATTTTCCTGGTTCCTCTTCGATATAAGAAAAAATCTCTGCAATATCTGCAATGTCTAAAATGTCATAGATACATTTTCTAATTGTTTTATCTGATTCTACGATCGCATTTGCAATATCTCTTTCGTGATAAGCTGCGATCTTCTTCTTTAATTCTTCTCTATCTTTCGTTGTCTGTACGATCTTGATCAATTCTTTTGCATAATCTGTTCTATGCTGATTTCTTGCATTTTTCATGATATCCTCCTTCTTTTCCTAAATCTGGTTGCAAAACACCAATATTTAGGCACAAAAATACACCGCTTCAGATTTAAATTCCTAAAGCAGATCACATACTCTGTTGTGATGTAAAGAACTTTCTGTTTCGCGGTGTATCAAAAAGGATATCATAATACAAATGTTGCTATTCATGTATCTTCACAGAGAGCAGCATTCGCATCTTATATTTTCTTTTTTGACCCCGCATACAACTTCGTCCTATACGATCGCAACTATCCATGAACATACACCTCCTTTCACATCTTTACTAATATCTCTCAACATTCTTTGTTTTCATTCTGGGTTATATTATCAGATTTTTCTGATATCGTCAACCTATTTTACTATGATTTAACAATCTTTTCCGCCGCAGTGTGATCCTGCCCGGAGGGCTTTTTATTGCATAGGAGATTTCATCGAAATCTTCTATGCAATAAAAAAAACATCCTTATCTCTAAGAATGCTTGAATCTTCATATTAAATCTATATATAAAGGATATACCTTCAAAACAACATACAAGAATCTTTCTACATCTCCTACACTTCAGCCTTCTTTGGTTAAAGCCTCGACCGATTAGTAACAGTCAGCTCCA
>OMEQ01001090.1_pt1 | contig 14104 bp, 12 predicted proteins | sample 1645451 | NCBI WGS metagenome assembly OMEQ01 (sample SAMEA103958142, study PRJEB25191) | human gut metagenome | biome: human-associated habitat [ENVO:00009003]; feature: intestine environment [ENVO:2100002]; material: feces | place: Germany | collected 2013/2015
CCGAACAACCGCACCATCTTCAAGCGTCTGGAAGAGCAGACCAATGTGCACATCGACTGGACCGCCATCCAGTCCGACCAGTGGAGCGATAAGATCACCCTGAATATGTCCAACCCCAACACCCTGACGGATTTCGTTTTTACTGCTGATTTTACCGACAGCAATCTGCTGCGCTACGCAGATCAGGGTGTCATCCTCAATCTGGAAGACTACATTGACAACAATATGCCTTATCTCCAGAAGGTCTTTGAGCAGTACCCGGAGTACCGCACCATGTGCACCGACAGCGATGGCCACATCTGGGCACTGCCCTGGATCGAGCAGCTCGGCTCGGAAAAGACCGCCATCCAGACCATTGGCAACATGAGCTTCATCAATACCAAGTGGCTGAACTTCCTCGGTCTGTCGATGCCCACCACAGTGGACGAGTTTGAGCAGGTGCTGATTGCATTCCGTGATAACGCCGCTTCTATCAAGGCAGAGTATGGCATTGACGGCGACATCATCCCCATGTCCTGCATCGTCAACAACGGCGATCAGGACCCCAGCATCCTCATCAATGGCTTTGGTGAAGGCTACGGCGATGCAGACAAAGACCGCCATATCGCCGTTACCAACGACCGGAAAGTTATCTGTGCCGCCACCCAGCAGGGCTACCGTGATGGTCTGGACTGGCTGCACAAGCTGTATGCCGAGAAGCTCATTGACCCGGAGTGCTTCACGCAGGAGTGGTCCACCTATGTTTCCAAGGGCAAGGCTGGCCGCTATGGTGTCTGCTTCAGCTGGGATGTTGCCAACATTGACAACCTGACCGACTGGGAGCCGCTGCCCGCCCTGACCGCCGATACCCGCAATATCACTCCGCAGAACGGCTCTTTCACCAGCGGCTTTGCCCGCGGCAGATGCGTTGTCACTGCAAAGGCGACTAATCCTGCACTGGTTTGCGCATGGCTGGATCAGATGTACGCACCCCTCCAGTCTCCGCAGAACAACTGGGGTACTTACGGCGATGCGGAAGGCTTTAACATTTTTGAACTGTCTACCAACGATAAGGGCGAGCCCATGCTGAAGCACGCTCCTCTGGGCGATGCTTCTCCCGTGGAAGTCCGTGAAGCGCAGTGTGTCAGTGGACCTCTGGCGGTTCTGGATGATTACTATGGTGTATACGTTACCTGCCCGGACGATGCACAGTACCGTCTGGACTGGATCAAGGAGATCTACACCCCGGATATGAACAACGATTATGTCTATCCCAATGTCTTTATGAGCAGCGAGGACACCGAGCAGGTCTCTAACCTGCAGGCAGATCTGCAGACCTACATGAATACGCAGAAGGCCGACTGGATCATGAACGGCACTACGGATGCAGAGTGGAACGAATATCTGAGCAAGCTGGAAGACTACGGCCTGTCCGACTATCTGGGCATTATGCAGAAATATCTGGATGCTTACTATGCATAAGAATTCTTTCCTTTGGAGGATTCCATGAACGATTTGACTTTACAAAAAGCCCGTGCCTACGAGGCCGAGCACGGCGCAGCGATTTCCCCGGAAGAACGCCCTGCCTACCACATGACGCCCTATGTGGGCTGGCTGAACGACCCAAACGGTTTCTCTTATTATAAAGGGAAGTATCACCAGTTCTATCAGTATAATCCCTACGATGTGCGGTGGGCACCCATGCACTGGGGTCACGCCGTCAGCACCGACCTGCTGCACTGGGAGTATCTGCCCTGTGCACTGGCCCCGGATTCCCCGGCGGACAACGGCCCCGGCTGCTTCTCCGGTTCTGCTACCGAGATGGATGACGGCAAGCAGCTGCTGATGTACACCAGCGTGGTGGCAGAAAAGCAGCCCAATGGGGAGATGCGGGATATCCAGACCCAGAGCATCGCCATCGGTGACGGTCTCGACTACGAAAAGCCTGCCTGCAACCCGGTGCTGACCCAGAAAGACCTGCCGGAAGGCTTCAGCAAGTTTGATTTCCGGGACCCCAAGATCTGGCGTGAGGCCGACGGCACCTACTCCGCCGTCACCGTCTGCCTGGCCGAGGACGGCAGCGGCGCAGCAGCACTGTTCCAGAGCAAGGACGGCTTCGACTGGCACTTTGTCACGGTGCTGGAACGCTGCAACAATCAGTACGGCAAAATGTGGGAGTGCCCGGATTTCTTCCCGCTGGACGGCAAACAGGTCTTGATGCTCGGCCCCATGGAGATGCTGCCCAAGGGCGAGTTCCACAACGGTCACAACGTGATTGCCTTCATCGGCAGCTACGACGAAGCCACCCACACCTTCACCAAGGAAAACGTGCAGCTGATGGACGGCGGCATCGACTTCTACGCCACCCAGACCACCCTTGCCCCGGACGGCCGCCGCATCATGACCGCATGGCTGCAGACATGGTCGGACACCGAGGATAAGCCCAAGGGCTGCAAGTGGTTCGGGCAGACCATCTGCCCCCGCGAACTGCACATCAAGGATGGACGCATTGTTCAGGCCCCGGTGCGGGAGCTGGACGCCGTCCACGGCAAGCGCACCTTCCACGAAAATGTGACGGTGCAAAGCGAAACTTCTCTGGAAGGCATCAAGGGCCGTGTGGCGGATCTGACCGTTACGGTGCAGCCCGGCGAGTACCGCTCCTTTACCCTGAAGCTGGCCGCCGATGCAGACCATCACACCAGCCTGACCTACGACCCCTACACCTCCGAGCTGACGCTGGATCGCAGCTATGCCGGTTCCCGTGCCGACATTGTTCACCGCCGCAGCTGTAAGGTGCGCAGCCAGAATGGTGCGCTCAAGCTCCGTATCCTGCTGGACAAAAACAGCATCGAAGTTTTCGCCAACGATGGTGAGCAGACCATGACCGCATGGATCTACACGCCCCAGTCTGCCGATGGCATCACCTTTGCCGCAGACGGCAAAGCAACTGTTACGGTGGAACAGTTTGAGCTGAATCTGTAACCTGATATTCCTTTCATTTCTCCTTCATTGAATACAGCCCCGCTTTGGCTTCTCCTTCGCCAAAGCGGGGCTGTGTTTGTTATGTTATTGCTCTTCCAGCCTGCCGTGGTCGCAACCAAGCGAGAGATAATGCTCAATCTCCCCACCCAGCACAAGCTGGGCATACTTCAAGGGATTGTTGTAGAGCAGCCAGTCCAGCTCTGCCCGCTGTGCCGGGATGTTGCCGTATTCGTCCTCCACGTTTGGCGTATGGTGTGGTTTTTACTGGAAATTCATCAAAAGAAAAAGCCTGAAACTTCTCGGTACATCAAGAAGTTTCAGGCTTTGTTTTGCTTAAATTGGAAATTTACTGTTCAATCGGCTTCATCGTGGGGACAGGTCAAGGAAGGCTCACAAATGGCTTTATTTTCCTTTATAAGCCTATCCATGCGGCTTCCTTTTTCCTGCTCCCGTACGTCACTCTACGCAGCTCTCCACAACTTACCGGCAATTTGGTGTAAAAGTGGTGTAGTAGTTGGTGTAGTGGATTTCAGACCGAAATGCCCAGTTTACCGTTCAGATTTGCAAAGGAATGGGCTTTGGCTTCCTTGGTGGCTTCCGCGTAAATCTCCATCGTGGTGCTGATGTCCTTGTGTCCCATGATGTCCTGAATGATCTTCAGGTTGGTCTCATTTTCGCACAGCCGGGTGCAGAACGTGTGCCGGAGATTATGGCAGGAGAAGGGCGGCAGCAGCTGCGGCTCTCGTTTTTCCTTTTCGGCCTTTTCCAGCTCGGCTTCGTTGTGTGCCACGCTGATGCGCTTGATGGCGCGGTTGACCGTCTGCGGGTTCTGCGGCTGGCCGAAGCGGTTCAGGAATACGAAGTCCGAGATTCCGTCGATTTCGTATTCGCATACCAGTTCCAGCTCCTGCTGGTTGGTGCGTTCCTGCTCCAGTGCCTTCCGCACTTCGGGCAAGATCGGAATTGCCCGCTTGCCTGCGGCAGTCTTGGGGGTGGACATGGTGAAATAGCAGCCGCCCACCTCGTGGTCATGGTACACCAGATTGTGCTGGATGGTGATAAACCCACTCTCGAAGTCGATGTCGCTCCAGCACAGGCCAACCGTTTCCGAGATACGGCATCCGGTACCCAGCATGAAGGTGAACATCGGGAGCCAGTGCTGGAACTTCGGCGTTTTCTTGATGAAATTCAGAAACGCCTGCTGCTGGGGCAGGGTCAGAGCGTGTCGTTTGGGCGTTTCGTACTGGTGGGCGGCTTTAATGGCCGTCAGGACACCATCCGTGGGATTCACACGGATGTACTCATCGTCCACCGCCACCGCAAAGACCTGATGGAGAACATTCTGGATGGTTTCCAGCGTGTTCAACGCCATCTTGCCATTGCGGACGATGCCATTGTAGTAGCTGCGGATATCCGACTTGCGAATGTCCTTGAGCTTCATCATGCCGATCTCATCCCGGACGAACCGATTGTACATATAGACGTAATTGGCGAAGGTATGCTCTTTCAAGCCCACCTTGTTCTTACGCCACAGTTCAAACAGGTCATTCAGGGTCAGGCTGCACTCCGGGATGCGGATGCCATCTGCCAAGTCGTGCTGGATCTTCTCTTCCTTTTCGCGCAGCCCCTCCAAGGTTGCATCATAGATGGTATGGCGTTTTCCGTTTTTTGCAGTCCAACGGTACATATACAGCCCGTCGCTCTTGCGGTAGACCTCGCCATCTTTCAAAACACGGCCTTTATTATCTTTACGTCTTTGCATATAAACTCTCCTTTTCATTCACAGAATGTTGAAAAGGAGCCTTACGCCATGAGTATACCATGACGCAAGACTCCCTGCAACATCAAACGGTCAATTTTCTACACCGCATCAGATCGAGAATGCCTTGTCCAGATATTCGTCCAGCTTACGGCGTTTGATCAGCCGTTTGGTTCCGTTCCAAAGGACGAACTTGCATTCATCGCTATCGGTCATTGACCGCAGTTTATTGATACCGATCCCAGAGTAAGCCGCCGCTTCCTCCAAGGTCAGATTACTCTTTTGCCAAATCGGAACTTCTTTCACTTGCACCTCCATATCCTTGTAACCGGGTGCCGGGGCAGAAGGTGCCAGCTTTCTGCCCCAAACGCTCCCGATGAGGTTCAGATTTCCGAGTGCCCCTCCTGTGTGCGGGGTTGTGCCGCTGGTTTATTTTGTGCCTGTTCTGCCTGCAAGCGGTTCAGCAGTTGCAGAACGGAATCCCGTGCTTTCTCCTTGACCTGCTCCTTGCCTTTCTGCCGGGCCTCCGGTTTCAGGAGCTTCTCTTGCAGACGTGTAGCAGTGGTCTGCATAGTCTTGAGGAACTTGTCCAGCACGGTGTCCAATCGATGGGCGGCATACTCTCTCGTGGACTGCGGAGCCTTGCGTTCCGGGGACAGCACCCACTTCTTCGTTTCCTCGATCATCCGCATATCTTCCTTGCGGGTCTCGGTGCGTACTACATCCGTCACGACCTCCACTGCCTTGTCGTAGGCTGCTACCGAAACATCTTCCAGCAGGGTCTCCATGTCCGATACTTTCAGGGTCAATTCATCCAGCTTATTCTGCTGGGCGGCAAGTTGCTCCTTCTGCTTGGCAAGGATGAAATCCTGCTTTTCCAGATATTTGCGGCTGCCGTACTCCGCTTCTTCCTCCAAATCTAACCCATGACGTTTTGCAATCTCAAACAGCATTTTTCGACAGGCGGCATCGAAGGTGATTTTGCGGTTGTTGCGGCGGCTGAGGGGTTTGGCCGGGTCGGGCAGGTCGAAGCCCAACGCTTCCAGCGCCTTTTCCTGCTGGGGTGCCACCTCGCCGTACTTATTCTCACAGTCGAACACATGGCGCTCATGGATGTGGGGTGTGCTTTCGTCCAGATGCAGTGCCCAGTCCAGCACATGAACATGGTCGCCATACTTGGCTTTGAACGCCTCGATGAACTCGGTGACGATGTTCAGCAAATCCTCCGCCGAAGCGTGTTCATCCAACGTTCCAAGTTGGTAGATGCTCTCCTCCGGGCAGGTCTTGCGGCTGGACAACAGGTCGGGAATGGAGCGGTTGCGCTCTGTGTGCCGGATCTTGGCGTTACGCTCATTCTGGCTTTCGACAAAGGCAGTGTAGTGGGTCTCATAGAATTGCCGTTCCACATCTGAAAAGGTCGCCGCCAGATCATCCGGGTCGGGTGGAGCGAGAGCCGAATGGAAGCCGTGGAAGCAGTCCCAGTAGATGTTGCCCTTGGCTCGTTCCGGGTCGATGTGCTCACTGTTAGCAAGGTTGAAACTGCGGTCATTGTGCTTGGGGTTGTAAGTGCCGTGTGCTCCGGCTCGTCCGTTGTGTCGTGTCAGTTTCAGATGCAGCTGTTGTTGCTGAAAAGACCACTGCCAAGGAGCAAATTGAAACCGAGATTACCGCACTGTCTGACAACATTAGCACACTGAAGGAACAGTTGAAAAGTAAAAAATCTGCTTTGAAAGTTGCAGTAAAGGAACTTTCTAAAGCAGAGGCAAAAAAGGTTGCAGCCGAAAAAAAGGCCGCTGAAGAATCTAAGAAAGCTGAAGCAGAATCTGTATTGAAAAAGCTGCTTGCCAGCGGTATGTCTGCCGATGACATTATCGCCAAGCTCCAGTAAACTATTATGGGAGCCAGCAAACGAGTTTGTTCGAACTGCGGTCGCAAAATGAAGCAGCAGTTCATTGGTCTGTTCCACTGCAAATGCGGCACAAGCTGGCGGCGTGATATAGTAAGCGCCAGCTACTGCACTACCCGCCTGCGCTTTGAGGTCAAGGACTACCGTCAGGTCAATGAGCAGGCTGTAAAAGCGGCAGGCGCAACAGGCATCATATAATACCTACAAGCGGCTGGTCTACCATACCGCTTACAAAATTATGGGCGATTCGTATCTGGCAGAGGATGTGCTGCAAGAGGTGTTTTTGTACATAGGTGGTGCGGCTGTCCGTCATGGTCAGCAAAATGCCCTCGATTTTCAGTTTTGGATTTATCTGCCGCCGAACTTTGCCAATCGTCTGCAAAAGCTGTTCCAGACCTTTTGCTGAAAGGTACTGTGCTTGCATCGGAATCAGTGTCGTGTCTGCCGCTGCCAGTGCGTTGATGGTAAGCATCCCCAATGAGGGAGTGCAATCCAGCAGAATATAATCGTACTCGCGTTTAGCACTGTCCAACACCTGCTTGAGCATCTTTTCCCGGTTCATACTGTTCACAAGGGCGACTTCCATTCCTGCCAATTCAATGTTGGCCGGGATAAGGTCAACGCCCTCTGTATGGTGCAGGATACCATCACCGGGCTGGATGGGCTGGTCGTTCATGGCTTTCTGCATAAGGGTGGACAATGTGGTGGACAGCTCATCCGGCTGCTGCCAGCCCATACTGATGGTAAGTGAACCCTGCGGGTCAACATCCACCAGCAGAACCTTTTTGCCCTCCATTGCCAGACCGATACCAAGATTTTCACAGGTAGTGGTCTTGGCCGTGCCGCCTTTTTGGTTTACGATGGCGATTGTGGTAGCTTTCTTTGCGATAACATCACCCCGCTTTCGGAGAGCCACGCGCAAAGTCGTGGTTCGTTTTGTTCTGATAATAGAGATTCATGGTCGTGGGCGCATTGAACAGTGCTGCCAACAAATATTGCTTCATGTTTCGCACTGGGGAAGTGTTCTCTGCCAGACAGCCCAGCACGAAGCGGATATGGTCTGCGTTCAGCTTTTTCAACCGACTGCGCACTACTTCGACAGGCTTATCATCCCCGGCAATCCTCAACATCTTGCGTTTGGTGGAGCAAGTGTCCACAAGCAAGTCCACGATTTGATAGATGGTGTCCTCATCATCCGGGCAGAGCCGGAGCAGCAGTTCGACCTCCAATGCCTGATAAAAATAATCTTCAAGCTGTTCTCGCTGGGTCAGCCTGTCCGTTTCATCCGGGAGGAAAGGATGGTTCCTCTCTGTTTTATTCTTATCAGTCTTATTAGATTGCGATTTTGGCCGCACCTGAACTGCACTTTCGGCAGCACAAGAATTGCTGTTTGCACAATTCTGTATTTGCGCTTTTGGCAGTCCAGATGAAAAGTTCTTGACGTAGATCAAGCTGGGTCTGCCCAGCCCACGCCGTTTGCGTTCGATGAGGTCTGCCTGTTCTAGCTCCCGGAACAACTTGACCGCCTTGTGCTCGGCGCAGCAGAGAGATTCCTGCACCTCCCGGACGGTGTAGATGATATACACACGCCCATGTTCATCCACCCAGCTATTCTTTGCAGACAGGCTCATACGATCGAGCAGGATGCCGTACAGTGTCCGGGCATCCGTAGAGAGTTGCCGGAAACGGCTGTCCTGAAAGAGTGCTTTCGGTATGCGGAAGTAGGCGAACAGTTCACCTGACTGCCCATAGAAGTAGTCGAGCATCATTTGGTGTGGCCTCGGATTTTCAACTGTGAGTGTGTGATCATGTGCAAAACCTCCTTGTCTGATTTTTGCAAAAGAAAAAACGCACCTTCAATTTTGTGGAAACTGAAAGTGCGCTATGTAAAGCTAATTCAATTATTCACGAAAGGATTCCAGATATTCGTCCAGCACTTCTACGTTCACCAGTGCAATGCGTTTCAACCGGACGACAGCGTGAGCATCCTGTGCGACTTGTCGGAAAGAGTTTTTGCCCATCGAGTAGAGGACTGCCCCTTCCTCGTAGCGAACGTATTTCTTTTTCTTTCCAGCCAGCAGTTTTTCCAGTTCAGGAACTTCAACCGAGTTTCGCTTATGTGCCATGGTATTCTTCTCCTTTGTCAAGGTTATGTGGTATACTTGCATTATCAGGATATAGAAAAAGGACACTCCACTTTCGGCTTTTGCCGATGGTGAAATGTCCTCTTGACTGTTTTCTCGTTTACAGTTTTCTGCTGAATGTGGAACTGGCGAAAATCCGTCACGCTCCGTTTGGGATTTTTGCCTTCTCCGACAAGCCCCTAAGAAATCCGTCTGAACATTCAGGTTTTTGGTACATTCAGGGTCGGATTTTCAGTTCGTGCAGACTGTCGGAGACACAAGGATTACCACGTAGCTTAGTTAGATTCCGGGCGCATCGTGGGGAACAGCAGCACATCGCGGATGGAGGCGCTGTCGGTGAGCAGCATCACCAGACGGTCCACGCCGAAGCCCAGACCGCCCGTGGGGGGCAGGCCGTACTCCAGTGCGTTCACGTAGTCGTAGTCCACCTGTGCCTTGCAGTCGGGCTCGATGGCCTTGCGCTCGGCCACCTGACGCTCAAAGCGGCCCTTCTGGTCGATGGGGTCGTTCAGCTCGCTGAAGGCGTTGCCGTACTCGGTGCAGTCGATGAAATACTCAAAGCGCTCGGTGAAGGCGGGGTCGTCCGGCTTGCGCTTTGCCAGCGGGCTGATCTCTACGGGGTAGTCGTAGATGAAGGTGGGCTGGATGAGCTTGTCCTCCACGAAGGCATCGAAGAACTCAGCCAGAATGGAACCCTTGGTGGGCACCTCGGGCAGCTCCACGTGGTGCTCCTTGGCGGCGGCGATGGCATCCTCGTCGGACTTCCAGTCGTTGAAGTCTACGCCGGAATACTTCTTCACGGCTTCCACCATGGTCAGGCGCTCCCAGTGGCCCATGTCGATCTGCTTGCCCTGATAGGGGATGACCATGCTGCCGCAGATCTTCTGGGCAAGGCGCTTGTACAGCTCCTCCACCAGGTCCATCATGCCGTGGAAGTCGGTGAAGGCCTGATACAGCTCGATGCTGGTGAACTCCGGGTTGTGCTTGGGGTCCATGCCCTCGTTGCGGAAGATGCGGCCCACCTCGTACACGCGATCCATACCGCCCACGATCAGGCGCTTGAGGTACAGCTCGGTCTCGATGCGCAGCACCATGTCCATGTTCAGGCTGTTGTGATGGGTGTAGAAGGGGCGGGCAGAGGCACCGATCTCGAAGGGGGTCAGGATGGGGGTGTCCACCTCCAGAAAGCCCTTCTCGTCCAGATAGGCGCGGATCTCCTTCAGGATCTGGCTGCGCTTCACGAAGGTGTCCTTCACCTCGGGGTTTGCAATCAGGTCCACGTAGCGCTGACGGTAACGCATCTCGGTGTCGGTCAGGCCGTGGAACTTCTCGGGCAGGGGGCGCAGGCTCTTGGCCAGCAGGGTCAGCTCGGTGGCGCGGACGCTCAGCTCGCCGGTCTTGGTGCGGAACACCTCGCCCTTCACGCCGATGATATCGCCCACGTCCAGCTTCTTGAAGGCGGCATAAGGCTCTTCGCCCAGCTCATCGCGGCGGACGTACAGCTGAATGTCGCCCTTATCGTCCCGCAGGTGGGCAAAGCTTGCCTTGCCCATTACGCGCTTGGACATCATACGGCCAGCCAGCGCCACGGTCTTGCCGCTGTCGGTCTCGTTGGGCAGGTCGGCAAACTCGGCCTTCAGGTCGGCAGAGTAGGCATCCTGCGGGTACTTGGTCAGGGTGAAGGGGTCGTGGCCTGCAGCCTGCAGGTCGGCCAGCTTCTGGCGGCGCACCTGCACCTGCTCGCTCTCGGACAGGCCCTGCGCCGGGTTCTTCTTTTGTTCTTCCATGGTTTCTCCTATTCGTTTGGCCTGCTCAGCCTGCAGCGTGGGTAATGTTCAGCACGGTGTACTCCACGGTGTGGCCGGTGGGCAGCAGCACTTCGGCCTTGTCGCCCACAGCCTTGCCCAGCAGAGCGTGGCCCACGGGGCTTTCGTCGCTGATCTTGCCGTTCAGGGGGTCGGCTTCGGTGCGGCCTACAATGTCATACTCCTCGTTCTCGTCCTCGCCGGTCATGAGGATGGTGACGTGGGTGCCCACAGAGACATTGTCCACGCTCAGCTCGCTCTCATCAATGATGACGGCGTTCTTGATCATCTGCTCCAGTTCGGTGATGCGGTTCTCCACCAGACCCTGCGTATTCTTGGCCTCGTCGTACTCGCTGTTCTCGGAAAGGTCGCCGTGGCTGCGTGCTTCCTTGATCTCTTCGGCCAGCTCCTTGCGGCGCACCGTTTTGAGGTATTCCAGTTCCTCCTGCATTGCCTTCAGACCGGCAGCGGACATCTTGATCTCTTGTGCCATTTGAGAATCTCTCCTTGTCTCTATTTGTGCTGTGCAGCCGCAAAGCCGCACAAGAATGCCATTTTGACTACATTATTATAATAGCAGGCGGCTGCTTTGTCAACAAAAAAGGCGGCGGTAGGGCAGAAAAATGCGTCGGCTGGAGCAAATAACGGAACAGCCCGCTCTTCAAAAAAGGAGAACGGGCTGTTTTGATTCCATTGGGTGTTACTTGGTAGACGGTTTCATCTGCTGTGCCTTTTTCCACGCGCGAATGGCTTTTACGGTGGAGACCGGCACATGGGGGTCGAATTTGTCCGGATGCTCACTGCTGCGCAGCGTCATCAGCTCGTTTTCAATTGCCCACTGTGCAGCCTGCTGCGCATCGGTGTCGTCGGTGTCGATATCGGTATAAGCGGCTTCGGCAGCAGGAGCAGGCTGTCCGGCATCCTTCCAGAGCACTTCGGCCAGTTCGATGCGAGTTTCCGGGATGGCGGTACCCTTGGGCAGATGATGGATCAGCCACAGCTCGGTGCCCAGCTGATGCAGCCCTCCCACCAGCAGTGCACCGCCAATGATCGTTACCGCAGTGCTGATGCCAGGGTCAACAGGGGCGTCGTCGATCGTGGGAATGCTGGGGCGGTACTGTGCAGTCAGTGTGATGTCCTGAGCGGGCATGAGGAAAAATGTTTCGCTTGCAGTCAGATCAAAGCCTGTGCTGGTCAGATCAGGCAGAGCACTGGCAGGGGAGACCACCCACTGTTCAAACTCCAAGCCGTCCTGAGCCGGGGCGGCAGACAGATTAACCTGCCGTCCGTCTTGGATCTGTGTTGTAGAGGGCAGTGCAGTAACGCCGCCGTCGATGGATGCTGTGCCGGATACGACATTCACGAAGTAGCCGGTTCGCTTTTCAAGGTAGCGGTACTCGCTTCCATCCTCATTTTGTTTATAACCAATAATATAGTTGGGGTCTACACTTGTTAACTTCAGATCTTTCTGATAGCTTTCACCGTTGGTGAGCGTAGTAACGGGAAGATTCTCATCGGGTTCAGCAAAACCAACCGATGCCGTTCCCTTATAGTCGTCCGTGATCGTGACCCGCTGATCTATGCCGTGATCTTTTTTGTTCAGATAAATATCATTTACGTTATTTTCAAAAACAACGTTTCCTCCGACATTAACTGCTGTGGGGTTATAGCGCACAATTACACCGTACAGGCTGTCACGAATCGTCCCGCCGGTAATATTGATTGTTTCGCCGCCTTCACCTCCGATTGCGGCTGACTTGGGGGATTTCACAGTCCCGCTCTTAAAATTCAATGTTGTACCTTTACGTGCTATAATTGCAACAAGCGTCTGCGTACCCTCTCCCTCGAACAGAATGCTTTTGCCATTCTGCTCTTCAATGGTCACAACACCGCATGTGCCAAGAACTCGACCGCTTGACATGCTTTTGAACGTTCCGCCATGAATTTCTGCTTCACCGGAACCGTATAAGTTGAGCGTGGATTTGTTCCAAGCCTCAGTGATGAATGTTCCATCATTGATTACGATTTTATTATGGTTTGCCCCATAAATCACATGGTTTGCCTCAGAATAAAAATAACCGTCGTTAATTGTCAAAGTGGAACCGCCAGAGGTGTAAACAACATAGGTATTCGCGGTAGTGTTTGATGTGCAATAGTGACCGCTTCCATTCAATACTGCATTGCCGGCATTATTGATGATTTCCTCATTGCCTTCAAAATTTCCAGATTCAATAATCGCCGTGGCACCTGATTGAATCTGGATCAAGCCTTTGGCTGTCGAGTTGAAATCGATTTTGTAGTCCCCTCCGTTAAAAACAAGCGTGCCTTGCTTTACCTGAATAAAATAAGTAGAGAGTGACTGGATCGTAATGCTGCCTTTGAGATTGAGCGTCACAGTGCTTCCAGGGGCGTCAATCACAAGATGCCCCTGTGCATTTTTGCTGGGCAGCAGATCATAGGTGGCAGTCTCTGTGATTGTGACCTCAGTGTTAGGGGTGAGGTCGAGCTCATTACTGCCCGTCTCCGCCGCAAATGCAGAGACTGCCCCGACAGGCAGAAATGTCAGTGCCATGCTGAATGCCAGCAGCAGGCTGATAAGTCGCGTTTTCATATAAATTCCCCCTTGATACGACTTTTGCGGGTGGATCTTGTCTGCGCGGATCGTGGACAAAAAAGATTCACCAATCTTTATTCTACCCCCCCAACAGAAATCAAGGATTTTAGACAAGATTGGAAGGATGCCTAAAAATGGCAGAGATTTTTAGAGGATCTGAGAAAAATAACAACAAAAATCCCCGCCGACAGAGGGAAAAAGGTGTCGGCGGGGATTGGGGAAATGTCCTATTCAGTTAGAGAATCAATCGTCGGCGCTCTCGTCCAGATTGCCCAGCTTCTTGGCCTGCTCCACAACGGCAGGCACCAGCATCTCGGGCAGAACCTCGTAGCGGGCAAACTCGGTGGTGAACCAGCCGCGGCCCTGCGTGGTCTGCCGGATGAAGGTGGTAAAGTTTGCAAGCTCTGCCAGCGGCACTTCAGCGATGATGGTCTGCAGGCCGTCCTCGTCCGGCTCCATGCCCAGCACGCGGCCGCGGCGCTTGGTCACATCGCCCATGATATCGCCGGTGTTGTCGTTTGGCACATGAGCCTTCAGGGTGTGGATGGGTTCCAGAATGACCGGGCCGGCCTCCGGCATAGCGGCCTTGTAAGCCAGCTTTGCGGCCATAATAAAGGCCATCTCGGAGCTGTCCACCGGGTGGTAGCTGCCGTCCAGCAGGGTGGCTTTCAGGCCCACCACGGGGTAGCCTGCCAGCACGCCCTTTTCGGCGGCAAGGCGCACGCCCTTTTCAACAGCCGGGAAGAAGTTCTTGGGCACGCTACCGCCGAACACCTTCTCCTCAAACACGACCTGCTCGCTGTCGCAGGGCTCGAAGTTGATGATAACGTCACCGAACTGGCCGTGACCGCCGGTCTGCTTCTTATGACGGCCCTGCTTCTGGCAGGCCTTGCGGATGGACTCGCGGTAGGCGAT
>OMEQ01001125.1_pt1 | contig 13750 bp, 12 predicted proteins | sample 1645451 | NCBI WGS metagenome assembly OMEQ01 (sample SAMEA103958142, study PRJEB25191) | human gut metagenome | biome: human-associated habitat [ENVO:00009003]; feature: intestine environment [ENVO:2100002]; material: feces | place: Germany | collected 2013/2015
TAACTGTACGCTTAGGATCTACAATTTGTACCCCTTCTTTTAGCCAGTTATTGTTGATTCGATTTCGCATCCATTCATACGCTTTATTTAATTCTACACAATCGTTAATTCCCATGACTTCATCACGGTCTTCAACAACTAATCCCTTAACAACTTTACCTTGGTTAGCTAAAATTTTAACTAAATCTGTTAAATAATATTCATTTTGAGCATTATTTGTTGTTAGCTTATCAAGATTATCAAATAAATCTCTATTTTTGAAACAATACATACCTGCATTGATTTCACAGATTTTCTTTTGTTCTTCTGTACAATCTTTTGCCTCTACAATCGCTTGAACATGCCCATTTTCATCACGAACAATACGACCATAATGAGCTCCATCATCTAATACAGAAGTTAATAAAGTTAATGATGCATCTTGATTTGTTTGGAATAGTTTTTCCAAAGTTTCAGGTTGAATACAAGGACCATCACCATTGATAATTAATGTGTCTCCATCTTCATCCTTTAATTGTGTAGCCTGCATAACCGCATGACCCGTCCCTAATTGGGGTTGCTGCAAAGCAAATTCAACATCTGGAAAAGCTTCTTTGATACTCTCTGCTTGATATCCAACAATTACAACGATTCTTTGTACAGATACAACTCTTAAAGCATCAATGATATAAGCCAACATTGGACGATCAATAATCGTATGTATTACTTTACTACGATCTGATTTCATTCGAGTTCCTTTTCCAGCCGCCAGAACAATCGCATTACGCATATTTTCACCTGACTTTCCGTATCTATTCTAACAAAAATCGTAAGACATTAAAAGCTTACAATAGAAAAAGACAATACAAAAATGTATTGTCTAGTCTAAATCGTCCAATTGACTTTGATAATCATTGATTTGTGAATTTAATGAATCTACTTTTGATTGTGCATCTTTTACATCGGAACTAGCACTATTTAATTTTGTTTGTGCTGTACTCAATTTATTTTCTAAAGAAGATACATTTGAATTCTTCTGTGCAGTACTCAAAGCCGCATTAGCTGCATCCAAATCATCTTTAGCTGAATTGACTTCATTTTCTAAATTCGGATGATTTGTTCTTATATCCGATAATTCAGAAAGTTCATCCTGCGTAATTTGATCATTTGGTATATTATCAAGTTCTGCTCTTCTTCTTAAAATATCAACCAAATTATTGTAATCCGATTGTGCACTATTTACTGCGTTTTGTGCATCCCTTAATGAAGAATTGGCAGAATTGATTTTGGAAGTTAAAGAGTCCACATCACTCTGTGCAGATTCCTGTGCTTTTTGTGCACTCTCTAAATCCGCTTTAGCCTCTGAAAGCTGATTCTTTAAATCACTGATTTTTTTCCTTAACTCTGCTTTCTTTTCTGCAATTTCTGTGTTGTTGTTCTTCTTATTCGTATTCGTTTTTTTGTTTGCTTTTGCAAGCAATTCATTAAAGTTTTTACCCGTAGCCTTTTCTAAAATTTCATCAATTTTTTCTCTTTGTTTACGAGTCAAACTGTTATATTCACTCTCAAGATCAACAATTTCTTTCTTCTCGCTAGAAGATAATGAATCGTAGTTATTCGCAAAATCTAATAATTCTTGATAATTCTTCTTTTGAACTTCTTCTGTTTTTTCATCCGAACCCGATAATCCACTAGTTACTAGTTTGATACCACCAAAAATCAATAATGAAATCAATAAAACACCTACAACACCTAATCCAATATATAATCCTGTCTTAGAGTTGTTTTTCTTAGATGCTTTTTTCTTAGAATCCTTCTTCTTATTGATGACCTCTCTTTTTAGTTGAGGCCCCTTACCTTCTTCTAATAAAGATTGAATCTCATCGTCATCGATCACAACTGTTTTGTTTGTAGCATCCGCCTCTTGTTTTAGTTCGTCCGCATTCCACATCACTGTGCGTGTTGCAGACAAATCTTCTTTAGGCTCATTCAAATCCTTTGATCCAACTACAAACGTATCTCCTAATGATGGTTCCTCTTTTTTTGACTGAAATGGAATCTCTGGTTCAGGTTTATGTTTCTTAACTCGACTGCGATTTTGAGTCTTTGTAAATCGATCCATTTTTTGTTCTAATGTATCTTCCTGATCCGCTTGAAACGAATCTAGCAATTGAGAAATCTCATCATTCTCGTTCTTTCTTTTCTTATCCATAGCTTCTATCGCCCCTTTGAAACTATTTTACCAAAACCCCTTTGATTTGACCACTATGTTTTCTTTATTTGCCTTAATCCATAAAGGATGCGCCGCTATCACAAATATACAATCTGGATGAATCAAATCCAAAGCAGCATACAATGTATTTCCCGTTGTACACACATCATCCACAAGCAATATTTTCTTTTTTTTAGGCAATGGATACATCTCTTTTAAAGCTAATACATCTTTTATATGTGCTCTTTCAAGCCTGGATTTTGAAGATTGTTTTACATTTTCTTTTTTATAAAACGGCGAATGCACAAAGACACCTAAAGTCGCATATATATTCACCACTGGCTCAAATCCTCTTTCCATACGCTTAGCATCACTACTACATAAACTACACACACAATAATGTTTAAAAGTCTTACTCAAGTATTTATGAGAATTTAAAAAAACATCTTTTAAAACAATATCCCTCTGTTCTTTATATTGAAAAAACAATCTTTCTAAAAATTCATCATATTCATACAACACATACATGAATGTTTCCTTGATTCTGTATGTCTGTTTATGCACTTTAAAATTTTTCATACAATCCGGACAAATAATCAAATCATTATAAAAGAAAATATCAAAATTTCGTATTTCACTCATTTTTTTGTGGCAGCATAAACAGTATCGTTCATCTTCGATATTTGATAAACACAATCTTTGATAGATTGATTTGAAAACTGACATAGACATATACCTTCTCCTTTAGGATCTTTAAAACTTCTTCCCACACGACCAAAAATCTGAATTAAACTAGCCGTTGTAAATACAGAATGATTCCCTTTAAAAACAACAACCTGAACACTTGGTATTGTGATTCCTCTTTCTAAAAGTGTTGTACAAACTAAAACATCTAATTCTTTATTACGAAAACAATCTAATATTTCATCCTTATTTTCAGTCGAAGAATGAACCAATGATGTTTTCACAAAGAGATTCAAAATCATTTTTAACCATGTTCCATCTCTTTTACGAGGCACAAACACAAGGGTTTGTTTATTATCCCTACAAAATTTTATGCATTCATAAATCACAATCAGGACTTGTAAAAACACAGAAACCTGAATCACTTTAGGCACAATCAAAGGATGCTTATGAGGCCTTTCAAATAAGCATACAAGTTCTGTTTTTTTCTCTTCTACAAGCCTCATACTTTCTTCATCCGGTGTTGCACTCAACATTAGCTTTTGACCAACACACGCTTGATTTGCGATAGCTTGCAATACTTCATTACCCGCAAAAGGAAAAGCATCTAATTCATCTAAAATCAATAAATCAAACGCATATGGATATCTATAAAGTTGATGGGTCGTACACACAATAATGTCTGCATCTGTTATTTGTGTATATCCTTGGGCTACCTCACATATACTCAATTCTGGAAATGCCTTTCTAAGTCTTGTAGCTATTTCAAGCACCACTTGTCTACGACTAATCGCAAATCCTACCTTTTTCCCTTGTGCTAAATATCCACATATACTTTCAAAACAAATTTCTGTTTTGCCTGCTCCCGTACTTGCATAAAGAATCACATCTTTTCCGTTACTTAAATGCTTGTATACATCATGACTAGCCAATTTTTGCGAAGCCGTCAGTTCATAATCAAGTTTTGGCTTTCCTTTCCACGTTTTATGCATTAATTTTACTGGTTTTATTTTTTCATTAACCTCCAATCTAGAAAAATCAATGCACTTACGACAATAATAGACTCCATGATCATACGCAAATAATTTTGGATCTTCATTTTGACATCGATTACACTTCATATACTCTTATACGAAAAAAAAGTGCAAAATTTACACTTTATTTAAAAATTTCTGATTTTTTTATTCTTTGAGCTGCTTCTTTAATATCTTCTATATCTTGTACTAAAGCTAAACGGACATATTTTTTTCCGTGGACTCCAAAGGCTTGACCAGGCGTTACGACTATTCCTGTTTTTTCCAACAAATCTTTTGTGAAGGCATATGAATCTTCATATGGATCTGGAATCTTTGCCCACGCAAACATTGTTGCTGGACTTGAAGCAATATGCCATCCGACTGAGTCAAATATTTCACATAATGCATCTCTTCGATCTTGATAAGCCTGACAAGTCGAGTGAATGCTAGCTCCACCATGTCTTAAAGCTTCTATACCAGCATATTGTACGGGTAAGAAAATGCCATAATCCATATTTGATTTAAGTGTGTTATAACATTCGATTACTTCTTTATTTCCTACACATACACCAAGTCTTGCACCTGCCATTCCATATGTTTTAGAGAATGAATTTAACTCAATTCCAACTTCTTTAGCACCTGCAAAAGATAAGAAACTCTTTCCTACCTTTCCATCAAATACCAATTCACTATATGCATTATCATGTAATACAACAATATCGTACTTCTTTGCAAACGCAATTAATTCTTCATAGAAAGAATCTGGAGCAATTGCGCAAGTTGGATTGTTTGGATAGGATACAATCATCATCTTTGCCTTTTTTGCGATTTCTTCATCAATTTTATCCAATTGAATAATATAATTGTATTCTTCTAACAAAGGCATATATTCTACTTTAGCACCTGCAATTTTAGGTCCATCACTAAAGATTGGATAATATGGATCTGGAACCAATACAATATCACCTGGATCACACATAGCTAAAAATAATGTACTTAAAGCTTCTTGAGAACCTTGTAAACAAATCATTTCATCATTTGTAAGTTCTACATGATAACGATCTTTGTACCAATCATGAATGGCAGCCTTCATTTCAGGTAATTCATTGATCGCATATTTATAATTTTCAGGTACCATGATCGCATCTTGTAAAGCCTTCATAATTGATGGTTCTGGTGCAATATTAGGTGAACCTACAGAAAAATCAATTGTCGTATTTCCTGTACGTTTCATGTAGTCTAATTTCATATTCTTTAATTCTGTAAATATAGAAGATTGAAATAAATCCATTCTTTTTGCTCTTTTCATTTCAAAATACCTCGCTATTTTCTAATTTATTGACTTTATTATAAGCGTACAAAACAAAGTTTTCAAACACCACAGTGATTTCTATTCTACTTTGTGTACATTTGTTGATTTTAATATAACCAAACTATCAAAATAAGCCTATTTTAAAGGATTTTAAAAATTAAATTGTAATTTTTTTATAACCAAAATAAAAAACAGTGTCATTTCTGACACTGTCATTATATTACTACTTCAAACCATATTTCTTGTTAAATTTCTCAATACGTCCCTGAGCAGCAGCGAAACGTTGACGACCTGTGAAGAATGGGTGGCAGTTACTGCAAGTATCTACACGTAATTCATCACCTTTGATTGTACTACCTGTTTCGAATTCTGCACCACAAGATGTACAGATACATTTAACTTTATGATAATTAGGATGAATTCCTTGTTTCATATCGATGTATCCTCCTTCCGCCTTAAGTCATATCGACCCAAAGTAAGTGCTATACAATTATAGCAAGCCATTTTCAAAATCGCAAGTTGTTTTTTTAAAATTGTGAATCATCTGCATTTTCAAACCATTCACGAACCAATTGTACAGTATCTTTTAAACATCCAGATTCAAAAGGAACTTTTAATCCTGCTTCTTTTACAATTTTTCTAAATGGCAATGTTCCACCAATCTTACAAATATGTTTGTAGTCTTCAAAAGCTTTTTCATCTTTCTTTTGAATACGAGCCCAGAATTGTAATGCACAAACTTGAGCTAATGTGTAATCAATATAATAGAATGGATCCATGAAGATGTGAAGCTGACGCATCCACCATCCACCTTTTTCTAGAATCTCAATTCCTTCATAATTCTTTTGAGGCAAATATTGTTTTTCTAACTTTCTCCAAGTAGCTAATCTTTCTTCACAAGACATTTCTGGATTTTCATATACTTCATGTTGGAAATGATCCACTAAAACTCCGTAAGGCAAGAACTTAACAGCTCCTGATAAGTGATTGAAATAATATTTATCAACATCTTCTTCAAAGAAAGATTTCATCCATGGATATGTAAAGAATTCCATTGACATAGAGTGGATTTCACAAGACTCATATGTAGGCCATACACAATCAATTGGGAAAATATCCTTACTTGAATATACCTGGAAAGCATGTCCTGCTTCATGCGTTAATACTTCAGCATCATGGCTAGTTTGATTGAAGTTTGCGAAAATAAATGGAGATTGATAGTTAGGAATGAATGTACAATATCCACCTGCTGCTTTACCAGGTTTTGAGTCTAGATCCAATAATTCTCTTTCTGTCATAAATTCAAAGAATTCTCCTGTTTTAGGATCTAATTCCTGATACATCTTTAATGCACGTTTCACTAATTCTTCACGACTATACTTAGGTGCTGGATTCCCTGAAGTAAATTCAAACTTCTCATCCCAAGCATGCAAAGTATCGTAACCTAAACGTTTTTGTTGACGAGCATATAACTCATTGTCCAAAGGAACAACATCTTCTAATACTTGTTTACGATAGTTTTCAACATCTTCCTTATTATAATCAAAACGCATCATGCGATAGTAACCAAGTTCGATATAGTTTTCATATCCTAATTTCTTAGCCATACGCGTACGAACTTGCACTAATTGATCATAAACTTCACCAATTTCTTTAGCATGTTCATCATACCATCCCCAATAGGCTTGCATTGCACGTTTACGAGTATCTCTATCTTTATCATTTGTCTTTACTTCTAAAGCAGCAAGAGTATATGTTTCACCATCAAACTCAATTTGTGCGCTTGCAATGATTGCTTGATATTTAGAAGCTAATTTATTTTCTTCTTGCATTTCAGGAATGATAATTGGATCAAATGATTTTTCTTCCATTTCTCTTTGTAAGAAATATGTTTCAGGTACTTCTTTTCTTAATTCAGAAACAAAAGTACTAGCCATAACTGCTTTATTACAATTGACAATATCTTCCTTCAACACGGGAAGCATTTCATTTAAAAAATCATTTTCTTGTGTGTAATATTCATCTCTTGTATCCACTGTATGACGTACATCAACAAGAGTCTGATTTGTATTGATATATTTATTAACATCATTTAATTCTATAAATGCATTTTTGAATTCTGCATAAGAAGCCGCATTCTGTAATTTTGAACAAATTTTCTTTAATTGTTCCTGCAAAGCTTCAATATCCATATGCTCATATTTGTAATCTGTAAATTTCATATCTCTCTCCTAAAAAAATAGAGAAGCCGAAAGCTTCTCGTATTATGCAAAGATGGCATTCCAACCAAAAATTAATAGCGCTAAAATAACAATCGCACCTAATAAAATTGGCCAGAATGTACTACTAGCAGCAATGAATAAGGCTAGAAAATCCCCTTTTTCAAGACGATCTTCTTTACCTTTTTGTTTATCTTTTTTTTCTAACATCTCACGCATAGATGGGCGCTTAGACATTAGAATTCACCTCCAAAGTGACATTTAACGAAGTGATTTGGCTTAACCTCTTTTGTTGCTGGTTCTTGTTCACGACAAATGTCTTTCGCAAATGGGCAACGAGGGTTGAATTTACATCCCTTAGGAATGTTTACGTTACTTGGAATTTCACCTTGAATAACTTTCATTTCTTTACGTTTTGTAGGGTCAGGTAAAGGAATTGCACCAATCAACGCTCTTGTATAAGGGTGTTGAGGGTTTGAATAGATTTCATTCTTATCTGCAAGTTCCATCATACTACCTAAGTACATTACACCAACACGGTCAGAAATGTGTTTTACAACAGACAAGTCATGTGAAATGAAGATATAAGAAATGTTCTTTTCTTCTTGCATATCTTTCATTAAGTTGATGATCTGTGACTGGATAGAAACGTCCAATGCACTTACTGGTTCATCACAAATAATGAAACTTGGATCTAATGCCAAAGAACGTGCGATACCAATACGTTGTCTTTGTCCACCTGAGAATTGGTGAGGATAACGATAGCAATAATAACTTGGCAAACCACAACGATCCATTAGGTTTTTAACATATGCATCTAGTTCTGGACCACGTTTGAATTTTCCGTGAGCAATCAATGGTTCTGCCAAAATGTTAAATACAGTCATACGTGGATTCAATGAAGAATATGGATCCTGAAAGATAAACTGCATTTCTTCACGTAAAGCACGCATTTCTTTACGAGACTTTTTCGCAACATCTTCACCTTCGAAGATTACCTCTCCGCTTGTTGGTTCATAAAGACGAATGATTGTACGTCCTAAAGTAGATTTACCACATCCTGATTCACCTACTAGACCTAATGTTTCTCCTTCATATAAATCGAAAGTAATATCATCTACGGCCTTAACACATGGGTCGCCTTCTTTATATTTTCCTTTTTTTAGAGGGAAGTATTTTTTAAGATTTTTAACTTCAAGAATTTTTCTTTTTTCTGCCATGACTATCCCTCCTGTTTCATTTCTTCTTCAACTTTGAAGCACCATACGTGGTGACGTGATTTAATTTTTGTATCTGTTGGTTGACCTTCTTTACAACGATCTGTTACATATGGACAACGATCTGCAAAGTAGCATCCTTTTGGTAAATACAATGGGTTAGGTACGCTACCTTCAATTGTATTTAATCGTTTTCCTTCTTCTGCAAGTGAAGGCATTGAATTCATTAATCCAACTGTATATGGGTGTTTAGGATTGCTGAACAATTCTTCTACTGGAGCTGTTTCAACAACTTTACCAGCATACATAACATTAACGTTATCGGCAACCTGAGCAACTACACCTAAGTCATGTGTAATCAACATAATAGATGTACCTGTTTCATTCTTTAATTTGTTCATTAAAGATAGAATCTGAGCCTGAATTGTAACGTCTAGAGCTGTTGTAGGTTCATCGGCAATCAATAATTTTGGATGACAAGATAAAGCCATCGCAATCATAACACGCTGACACACGTGATTCTTACGTGTTCCAAAACTATCCTTGGGAATGGATAGTTATCAACAACTTTTTCTGGACGAGAAATACCAACTTCTGACAACAATTCGACTGCGCGCTGTTTAGCTTCCTCTTTAGAAACTTCTTCGTGCGTCAAAATGTTTTCCATAATTTGATCCCCAACTGTAATAACTGGGTTCAAACTTGACATAGGTTCCTGGAAAATCATAGAAATTTCGTTACCACGAATGTGACGAATTTGTTCATCTGTAGCTGTAGCTAAGTTCAAACCATCTTCATCACGATCTACATTTCCCATATATACGATTTTTGATCCAGGCATAATTTCTCCTGGTTCACTGACTAAGCCTAAAATAGACATGGCAGTTACAGATTTACCACAACCTGATTCACCTACGATCGCAAGTGTTTCATTTTCATACATTGTAAAGTGGTTTCCATCAACTGCTTTTGAATCACCTTTTTTTGTATGGAAGTATACACGAAGGTCCTCCACTTTAATTACTTTTTTATTTACAGACATTGTGTATCCTCCTTACTACTGTAATTCTTTAGGGTCGAATGCATCACGTAAACCTTCACCAATTAAGTTGATAGAGATTACAGTTAATAAACACATTAAACCTGCAGGGATCCATTCCCAAGGATAGTTTTGGAACACGTAAGAATCACGTGCCAAGTTCATTAAGTTACCCCAAGAAGGAGTTGGTGCCGTAACACCCATACCTAAGAATGATAAACCAGCCTCCGTCAAGATAGCACTCGCCATTTGTAATGTAGCATTTACGATTACCAAAGAAATAACGTTTGGAAGTAAGTGTTTAAAGATTTTTGAGAAATCTGAAATACCTAAAGCTTCACAAGCTTGCATAAATTCTTGTTCACGTAAAGTTAAAATTTGTCCACGAACTAAACGAGCAAGTCCTGGCCATGATAATAAACCAATCAATAATGATACAGTATACATTTTTTGACTTTGTGGAACCCATAACATAGTTGAGGCAACCGCAATAATCATTGGTGTAAATGGTAATGAATAAACGATTTCTGCAAAACGCATTAATACGTTATCTAATTTTCCACCATAATATCCTGAGATACCACCAATTGTACATCCTAAGATGACAGTGATAACAGCAGCAATAATACCAACCATAATAGAGATACGTCCACCTAAGAATAAACGGAATAAGCAGTCACGACCTTGTTTATCTGTTCCTAATAAATGTTCTCCTCCTGGAGCTAAGTTAGGATTTGATAAATCATAGTCATTTACGCTATATCCAAGCATTGGTGGTATAACAATAACAGCAATAACAATTAAAATAAAAATAATCAAACCTGCCATGGCAACACGGTTTTGTCTAAACTTACGCCACGCGATGGTCCAAGGACCTATAGATTCAATTTTTTCACCAGATTCTAATACTACAGCATCTTTTTTAGCCATCTATAGTTCCCTCCTATTCATCAACCTTGATACGTGGGTCAACTAATGTATAACAAATGTCAGACAATAAGTTACCTAACAACATCAACAAGGCACTAAACATCAAACAAGCCATAACTAAAGAGTTATCACGTTGGTTGATCGCATCAATTAATACTTTACCAATTCCTGGCCAGATAAATACAGATTCCAAAATTACGGCTCCTGAGAATAATGATGGAATGTATAATCCTAGTAATGTTACTAAAGGAATTTGAGCATTTTTAAATGCATGTTTGTAAATAACAGTCTTTTCTTTTAGACCCTTTGAACGTGCAGTACGAACATAATCCATGTTGATGACTTCAACCATAGAGTTACGTACATAACGTGAGAATGACGCAAATGAACTAAACGCCAATACGATTACAGGTAAAATTGAGTGTAATGCGATATCTCCAATTTCTTGGAAAATACTTGAGTAACCAAAGCTTGAAAGCATTGTGTCGCGCATTCCATTGATTGGCATGCCTGGGATGTTCAAACCAATGAAGAAAATTAATACTAAGGCAAAGAAGAATGTTGGAACACTTATTCCTAACAATGAAAATACTGTCCAGAAGTTATCAAACACTGAACCTTTCTTTACGGCTTGCTTTATTCCAACTGGAATTGCAAAAATTAAAGCCACTATTAAAGAAACAACATTCAAATAGAATGTATTCCATACATAGTCACCAATAATAGTTCCAACTGGTTTTTTAAGAGTAATACTTGATCCTAAATCTCCTGTACACATACGTCCAACCCAACGTACATATTGTTCAGGTAACGATTTATCCAATCCTAACAACTCACGAACGTGATCACGTTGCTCTTGTGTAACCTTTGAACCGGCTCCAAAATAAGCTGTTACCTCATCACCTGGCATCGCCTTTACAGTACCGAAAATAACGATTGAAATGATGAAAAGGACAGGAATCATCGCTAAAATTCTTTTAAATACATACTTTAGCATAGTTATCGATCCTTTCTATCCACTAAATGCATATAAGAGCAAGTCAATACGGCTTGCCCTTAATTTTATAAACAATCCACGAATTTTTCATGCAGACTATTTAACGTTGCAGCGTTTCTGTTAATGAACATTTGTCCTTTAACATCCACTATTTTAACACATCTTTGTGCAATTTTTAAACTTATTTTACAGTAATTGTATCCATTGATTGAGACCAGTTACGTAATGTTCCTGTTCCAGTCAAGTCAACTTTCTTATTGTAAAGGTTGAATTGCATACCTGAGTAAACTGGCATGTAACCTGCATCATCAGCAGCCATCTTCATAGCTTCAACATATTCTGCTTTTGATTTTTCTGCATTTGACTCAGCACGAGCTTTTGTCAATTGGTCAACCAATGCTTGATCATTGATACGAGAATAGTTATTTACAGCCATGTTATTTGGATTATTTGTATATGAATCATTAGCTCCAGCATCTTGGTTATCTGTAAAGCTAGTAGCTAAGAAACACATATTCCATTCGCTATCGTGGCTTTCATCTTGAATGTTGCTTAATAATGTAGAGAAATCAACTGTAGTTTGTTTTAAGTCAACACCTAAATCGCTCCAAGTTTTCTTAACCATAGGAATTAAAGTTTCAAGTACTGAGTTACCTTCTGAACATAAGAATTTGATTTCTAATTTTTGTCCGTCTTTTTCACGGATTCCATCAGCACCACGAACCCAACCAGCTTCATCTAATACTTGGTTTGCTTTATCCATGTCAAATGCATATGTATTTAATCCATCGATTGTTTCTTCATTACGAACAACGGCACCACAGTTTACTGATGCTGGACTCCAGTATGCAGCTGGTACATATCCACCTTCAACTTTTTTAACTTCGTCGCTTGCTTTTTTATCCCATCCGAAGTATGAATCACAGAATCCTTGACGATCTGTCGCATACATCAATGCTTGACGTACAGCTTTGTCAGCTGTAGCTCCATTGTTAGCGTTCATAGCTACGAAACCAACAGCACTACGAGAGTAGTAGTTGAATGCCATGTTTTTATCTTGACTAGCTTCACTTACTTTATTTGTTTCAATTACATCTGGAATTAAATCAACTGTTCCTTTTTTCAATTCAGAAACTTCTGTAGTTACATCTGTTTTCTTAATAATGATTTGATCTACTTGGTATTGTCCCTTTTCACGTTTGAATTCTTCATTACGAACAAATGAAGCTCCACTTGCTTTATCATAGCTCTTTATTTGGTAAGCACCAGAACCACATGATTCTTCTTGGTTCTTTTCAACAACTTTTACTTTACCTTGTTTGTATTTTGAGTAGTGATCTGCACTAGTGATTCCCATTCCACCAAATTTTGCAATTGCATCGATTTGAGGTGATACTAAGTGGAATACTACTGTGTAATCATCTGGAGTTTCAATACCAGTTAATTCTTTAGCAGCTCCGCTATTATATTCTTTATATCCTACTAGGTTTTCCAATCCACCACCATTAGGACCAGCATAGCTTGGGTCAGCTAATGTTGCGAATGTAAATTTAACGTCTTTTGAAGTTACTTCAGTTCCATCACTGAATTTGTGTCCTTTTTCCAATTTGTAAGTTAATGTTAAACCATCTGCACTTACTTCTGGTAAATCTTTAGCCAATTCTGGCTCCAATTCGTTATCCGCATTGTACTTTAGCATTGATTCGTAGCATAAGTTTACTACATATTGATCATAAGCACTTGATGCATATTGAGGTGTAAACTGTCCTGTTAAACTTTGGTTTACAGATACTGTTAATGTTTTTGCGTTACTGCTAGATCCGCCTGAACATGCTACCAAAGTAGAAGCCATTGCTACAGATGCTAAACCAGCAACAATTCTTTGTTTATTCATTTCTCTTTCCTCCTATAGTCTGCTCACTATGTGTGATGAAATTATACTATGTTAGAAACACGTTTTCAAGGGTTTAAGAAAAATATTTACATACAATTTTACATTAATGTATATTTTTCATGAACACAACACATCATTTTGTCTTTATATCAAGTATTTTCATTGTATTCGCTTACACTCGAGTTTTCGTTTTTTTTTCTACATACATCTGTTTATAAATTATAGATTTTTATGTAAATTATGAAAATCAA
>OMEQ01001127.1_pt1 | contig 13745 bp, 5 predicted proteins | sample 1645451 | NCBI WGS metagenome assembly OMEQ01 (sample SAMEA103958142, study PRJEB25191) | human gut metagenome | biome: human-associated habitat [ENVO:00009003]; feature: intestine environment [ENVO:2100002]; material: feces | place: Germany | collected 2013/2015
CTGCGCGGCCCGGGCCGAAGGAGCCGTCGGACAACCGCTCGCGGCGCGGCTGGAGAACCCCCGGCTGTGGTGGACCCACGACCACGGGGAACCCGCGCTGTACACTTCGCGCTACACGCTCCGCGACGCCGCAGGGTGCGATCTGGAATGCGTGGAGGAGCGGATCGGTTTCCGCCGCATCCGTCTGGTGATGAACGAGGGGGCCTGGAGCGAACCCGCCGGCTTTCCCAAAACCCGGAGCGCCGCCCCCGCGCAGGTCGAGCTGAACGGCCGCCGCATCTTCGCCAAGGGCTCCAACTGGGTCTGCCCCGAACTGTTCCCCGGCACGGTCGATGCGGCCCGTTACGAAACGCTGATCGGAATTGCCGCGGAGACCCATTTCAACATGCTGCGTTCGTGGGGCGGCGGCATCGTCAATAAGGACGCCTTCTTCGAGTGCTGCGACCGCCGGGGAATAATGGTCTGGCAGGAATTTCCGCTGTCGTGCAACTGCTATCCCGACGACCCGGAGTACCTCGCCGTACTGGAACGGGAGGCCGCGGCGATCATCCGAAGGCTGCGCCGACACCCCTCGCTGGCGGTCTGGTGCGGAGGCAACGAATTGTTCAACAACTGGTCGGGAATGACCGACCAGTCGCTTCCGCTGCGGCTGCTGAACGCGCTGTGTTACCGGCTCTCCCCCGAAATCCCGTTCAACGCCACGTCGCCCCTCAACGGCATGGCTCACGGCCACTACCTGTTCCGCTGGCAGGGAAAGGACGTTTTCCGCATGATGAACGGCAGCCGCTTCACGGCCTACACCGAATTCGGCATTCCGGGTATCTCGCCGCGGGAGGTCCTCGAAGGGATCATTCCCGCCGAAGAGCTTTTCCCGCCGCGTCCCGGCACGGCCTGGGAGGAGCATCACGCCTTCGGAGCCTGGGACGGCGATCCCTCGACATGGCTCGGACTGCCCACGCTCGCCCGCTATTTTCCGCCGGCCGAAACGCTCGACGAGCTGATCGCCCAAAGTTCCCTGTTGCAGGGCGAAGGCTACAAGGCCGTATTCGAGGAGGCGCGCCGCCAGAAACCCTACTGCTCCATGGCGCTCAACTGGTGTTTCGACGAGCCGTGGCCCGCAGCGGCCAACAATTCGCTGGTAGCCTATCCCGCGGTGCTCAAACCGGCGATCGCCGAAGTCCGCCGGGCCTGCCGTCCGCTCTGCGCCAGCGCCCGTTTCGCCCGCTTCGACTGGAAGGAAGACGAGACGTTCGAAGCCGAGGTCTGGATACTCAACGACGTTTTCGCCCGGACGGGACCCTTCGTCGTCACCGTAACCCTCCGTGCGGGCCGTGCGGAGGAACGCATCCTGCGCTGGGAAAGCCCCTCCGTCGAACCGAACCGCAATACGGCGGGACCGACGGCCCGGTTCCGGCTTCCCGCATGGGACACCGACCGCTTCGGAGTGGAGCTGAGCGTGGAGGGACACCCGGAGATGAACGCATGCTACACGCTGATGTACCGCCGTTCACCCCGCAAGAGACGCTGTACGTCCATGAACGTAACCGAATGAACGCATGAAACGACCGATCTTCCTGCTGCTGGCGCTCGGACTGTCGCTGTCGGGGAACGGGCGGGTGCGCCTCCCGTCGCTCGTCGGCAGCGGCATGGTGCTCCAGCGCAACAGCGACGCCCGCATCTGGGGCCGGGCGGAGCCGGGCCGGAGAGTGACCGTCACCCCTTCGTGGGGCGCGGAGCCGGCTGCGGTCCGGGCCGACGGATCGGGCCGGTGGAGCGTCCGGATCGAAACTCCCGACGCGGGAGGCCCCCATACGCTGACCATCGACGACGGCGATCCCCTCGTGCTCGACGACATTCTGATCGGAGAGGTCTGGCTCTGCTCCGGGCAGTCGAATATGGAGATGCCCCTGCGGGGATTCGACTCCCAGCCGGTGAACGGATCCCTCGAAACGGCCATGCTGGCCGGGGAGCATCCCGAAATCCGGCTGTTCCGCGTCTCCCGGGCCGTCTCGCACGAACCGCAGGAGGACTGCACCGGAACATGGCAGGTCTCCTCGATGCGTTCGGCTTCGGGGTTCAGTGCCGTGGGGTATCATTTCGGCCTTTGCCTCGCCCGGGCGCTCGGCATTCCAATCGGCCTGATCGAAAGCGACTGGGGAGCCACGCGCATCGAAGCCTGGATGAGCCGGGAGGCCGCCCGGAACGTACGGCACGACATTCTCGCCACCGATGCGGAACACGATCCCCAGAACCGCACAGGAGCGTTGTACAACGCCATGATCCGGCCGCTCACGCCCTACACGCTCCGGGGATTCGTCTGGTATCAGGGCGAATCGAACAAAGGCTGCCATGCGGACTATGCCCGGAACATGGCGGCGATGGTCGCCGAATGGCGCGACGCATGGGGCGGAGGCGAACGGATGCCCTTCTACTACGTGCAGCTCGCCCCCTTCGACTACGACATTCCGATGCACCGTTTCCGGGGCGAGCGGAACCCCGTACTGCTGCCGCTGCTGGTAGAGGCCCAGCTTCGGGCGCTCGAACTCATTCCCAATGCCGACATGGCGTGAACACCGACCTGGGCGACGCCCGTGAAATCCACCCGCCCGGCAAACGGATCGTCGGACAAAGGCTGGCGCTGCTGGCGCTCGCGGGGACATACGGATTGTCGGGCATCGACTCGCGGGGACCGCAATTCGAAAGCGTTTCGTTCGGAGAGGGACGGGCCGTGGTGACCTTCCGCAGCGAATCGACCCTGCATCCCGTGGACGTTCCGCTCGAAGGATTCGAAATCGCCGGATCCGACCGCGTATTCCATCCGGCCGAAGCGCGGGTGCTGCACCGCGGATACGACTTCAGCCGGCAGGTCGAAGTCCGCTCCGACGCCGTGCGGGAACCCGTCGCCGTCCGTTACGCGTTCCGCAATGTCGTCGGCGACGTCAATCTCACGAACACCGCCGGGCTTCCCGCATTCCCGTTCCGTACGGACGACTGGGACGATGCGGTTCCGGCCCGAATTTCCGAAAAGACATGCACACCCCGATAAAACTGCGCGAAAAGATCGGCTACGGCCTCGGAGACGCCGCGTCGTCGATGTTCTGGAAACTATTCGGCTCCTACCTGCTCTTTTTCTACACCGACGTCTTCGGTCTTCCGGCCGCCGCCGCGGGCACGATGTTTCTCGTCACGCGGCTGTGGGACTCGTTCGTCGATCCCGTCGTCGGCGTACTGGCCGACCGCACGCGCAGCCGCCGGGGAAAATTCCGCCCCTACCTGCTCCGGTTCGCCGTACCGTTCGGCATCGCCGGCATACTCACCTTCACCACGCCCGGATTCGGTCCGACGGGCAAACTCGTCTATGCCTACGTCTCCTACGGCGCGATGATGATGGTCTATTCGGCGGTCAATGTTCCGTACGCCTCGCTGCTGGGAGTGATTTCGGACAACCCCCGGACCCGCACGGAACTCTCCTCCTACCGGATGCTCTTCGCCTTCGGCGGCAGCCTGCTGGCCCTTCTGCTCATCGAACCGCTCGTCGGCTGGTTCAGCCGCGGAAGCACGCCCCAGACGGGTTGGCAGGCCGCCGTCGCAACCCTGGCGGTCGTCGCAACGGCCTTCCTTTTCTGCACCTACGCCTGGACGCGCGAACGCGTGCGTCCGGTCCGCACGGAGCGCACGCCGCTCCGCGACGACCTGAAAGACCTGATGCGGAACCGCCCGTGGTGGATACTGCTGGGAGCCGGCATCGCGGCCCTGATTTTCAATTCGATACGCGACGGAGCAGCCGTCTATTACTTCAAGTACTACGTACAGACCGAACAGACCTTCGGCCCGGACGGAACGGCCATTTCGCTCACGACGCTCTTCCTGGTGCTGGGACAGGCGGCCAACATCGCCGGCATCCTGCTCGTCACTCCCGTTTCGAACCGCGTCGGCAAGAAAAACGCCTATCTCGGAGCGATGGCGGCGGCCACCGTGCTGAGCCTGGCCTTCTGGCTGCCGGGCAGCGGAGACGTCTGGGCCATGATGCTTCTCCAGGTTCTGATCAGCATGTGCGCGGGGAGTATTTTCCCGCTGCTCTGGTCGATGTACGCCGACATCGCGGACTATTCGGAACTGCGGACCGGACGCCGGGCCACGGGGCTGATCTTCTCCTCGTCGTCCATGTCGCAGAAATTCGGCTGGACGCTCGGAGGCGCCCTCACGGGCTGGCTGCTGGGACACTACGGATTCGAGGCCAATGCGATGCAGGAAGCCGCCGTACAGAACGGCATCCGGGCGATGATGAGCCTGCTCCCGGCAGCCGGAACCGTTCTGTCGGTGCTCTTCATCGCCTGCTACCCGCTGGGCGAGAGACGGGTGGCCGAAATCGGACGGGAACTCGCCGAACTCCGCGCCCGTTCCGGCGGAGACGGAGAGTGACTTTTCAGAATGCCGATTCCGTTCCGCCGGACGGAATCCGCCGATTCCGGGCGATTTTCTTCGGTATTTCCCGAATAATTCGTAAACTTGCCGGAAAGAAACCGTACGCCGGGCGGAACCGCAGCGACAGCACGGTTCCGCCGCCGGCCCCGGCAAAGCCTCAACCGAATTATCGCGCCATGCACAAACCGTTCGACACACTCGGCCGCCTCTCGCTCTGCGCGGCAGGGCTCGCCCCCGCGGCGGCAGCCGGCCAACAGCCGGCCGCACCGCCCAACGTCATCATCATCTACGCCGACGACCTCGGATTCGGCGATCTCTCCTGCAACGGCTCCCGGACCATCGCCACGCCGAATGCGGACCGGGCCGCACGCGAAGGCGTCCGGTTCACGAACGTCCACACCGTAGCATCGACCAGCACGCCGGCGCGCTACGGCCTGCTCACGGGACAGTACCCGTGGCGGAAACCGGGTACGGGAATCGCCGCGGGCGACGCCGGCATGATCATCTCTCCGGAGCAATATACGCTGGCCGACCTGTTCAAATCCGCGGGCTACGTCACCGGCGCCGTCGGCAAATGGCACCTCGGCCTGGGAGAGACGGCCCGGCAGCAGTGGAACGGCGAAATCGCTCCGGGACTGCGGGACATCGGGTTCGACTACTCCTTCATCATGGCCGCCACGGGCGACCGTGTGCCCTGCGTATATATCGAAAACCAGCGCGTCGTCGGGCTTGATCCGGCCGATCCCATCTCCGTGAGCTATGCCGAACCCTTCGAGGGCGAGCCGACCGGCCGGGACAATCCCGAACTGCTGGTAATGACCCCGTCCCACGGGCACGACCAGACCATCGTCAACGGGATTTCCCGCATCGGGTATATGAAGGGCGGCAAGGCGGCCTTGTGGAAGGACGACCGGATCGCCGACCGGATCACGGACAAGGCCGTGGAGTTTATCGCCCGAAACCGGGAGCATCCGTTTTTCCTGTATTTCGGGACCAACGATATTCACGTGCCGCGCGTTCCTCACGCCCGGTTTGCCGGCAAGAGCGGCATGGGGCCGCGCGGCGACGCGATTCTCTCTTTCGACTACTGCCTGGGCCGTGTGATGCGTACGCTGGACAGTCTGGGCATCGCGGACAATACGCTGCTGATCGTCAGCAGCGACAACGGACCCGTCGTTGACGACGGTTACAACGACCGCGCGGTGGAGCTGCTGGGCGATCATCGTCCGTGGGGCGATTTCCGGGGCGGCAAATACAGCGCCTTTGAAGCCGGCACCCGTGTGCCGATGCTGGTGCGCTGGCGCGGACATGTTCCCGCGGGAGCCGTGTCGGACGCGTTGTTGAGCCATATCGACATCTTCGCCTCCTTGGGCGCTTTGTGCGGGGGCGAAATTCCCGAAGGGGCCGCACCCGACAGCCGCAACCACCTCTCCGCGCTGCTGGGCGGCGGGCCTGACCGGGAGTACGTCGTCGAGCAGAACCTGAATAACACGCTTTCCATTATTGTGGACGGCTGGAAATACATCGAACCCAGCAACAAGATGCGGATCAACCGGCAGACCGACACCGAACTGGGCAACGATCCGATGCGGCAGCTTTACAACCTGCGCGAGGATGTCGGCGAACGGCACAATCTGGCCGGACGGTATCCTGCAAAGGCCGATTCGCTGCATAATAAACTGGAAAATATCAAAAGACGATGAAAAAGGGTATTCTGACCTATCTTCTCCTGCTCAGTGCGGGATTGCTTCAGGCGGCGCTGCCGGGAGTTAAAATCGAGGCGGGGCCTTATCTGCAGGCCGTCACCGAAACCGGGTTCACGGTCGTCTGGGCCTCCGACACCGATGCCGTGGCTTGGGTGGAGGTCGCGCCGGACGACGGCAGCGATTTCTATGCGGCGGAGCGGCCGCGTTACTATCATTCGGAACACGGCAAACGCATCATCGGCCGTCTGCACCGGGTCCCGGTCACGGGACTTGAGCCGGGAACCCGTTACCGTTACCGCATCTTCACGCAGGGAATTCTCGAAAACGGCGGCAACAAGGGCGTGATTCCGGGCCGGATCGCAGCCAGCAGGGTCTACAAACACGAACCCTATTATGCGACCACGCTGAATCCCGACAAGAAGACGATCAGTTTCGCCGTCGTGAACGATATCCACGGCAACGATTCGCTGTTTCGTCAGCTGTTGGGCGGCGTGACGGAGAAAAATACCGATTTCGTGGTGCTGAACGGCGACATGACGTCGATGATCGAATCCGAACGGCAGCTGTTCGACGGCTATCTGAGATCGGCCTCGGAACTCTTCGCAGCCAATGTGCCGTTCTGTTTCGTACGGGGCAATCACGAAAACCGGGGCGCTTTTTCCTACCGCGCTTCCGACTATTTTCCGACGCCGACCGGACGGTTCTACTATACGTTCCGCCACGGGCCTGCATTTTTCGTGGTGCTGGACTGCGGCGAGGATAAGCCCGATAACGATATCGAGTATTGGGGGCTGGCCGATTTCGACCGTTACCGGGAGACCGAGGCCGACTGGCTGAAGGGAGTCGTCGCCAGCGAGGAGTTCCGGCAGGCGCCGCTGCGGATCGTGCTGCTGCATATTCCGCCGCTGCATTACGACTGGCACGGAGGACGTGAAATACAGCGGCTCTTCATGCCGCTTTTGCAGGGTGCCGGAGTCGATCTCATGCTCTGCGGCCACCTGCACAAGGCGTTCTATACCGCTGCCGGAGAAGATAAGTATGACTTCCCGGTGCTGATCAACTCCAACCGGGAGTGTGTGCGTGTAACGGTCGAAGGGCGGAAGATCGAAGCCGAAATCAGGGACGCCGCGGGCAAAACCGTCGCCCGGCATACGGTCAGAGGCGGCCGCGAGTGACCTTCCGGGGCGGAGCCTGCGCAAGATTCGCCGCTTCCGCATCTTCGAGGAACGCCCGGAGCGGTTATTCGTTTTGCGCGGAACCGTGGGTGTCGTGGAACTGTTCGACGTACTCCTTCGGGGTCATGCCGTAGTGCTCCTTGAAACATTTGGTGAAATAGGAGTGGCTGTTGAAACCCGATTTGTAGAGTATTTCCGAGATGCGCAGCTCGCCTTTGCAGAGGTATTGCGCCGCGCGTTTGAGCTTGATCGTGCGGACGAAATCGTTTATCGTCTCGCCGGTCAGGGCCTTTACCTTGCGGTATACGTACTGGTAGGAGCTGTCGATGCTCTCGCACAACGTCTGGATGTTGAAATCCGGATTTTCGAGATTCTCCTCGATGACCTTTATCAGTTTGAGGATGAATTTGTCGTTCTCGGATTCGATCACGATCTCCGAGGGGCTTGACAGAATCCGGTCCCGGTAGAGCTTCTGCAGTTTGATCCGGGATTCGATAAGCCCCTCGATCCGGGTGGTGAGGGTCTTGACGCTGAACGGTTTGGATATGAAGGCGTCCGCGCCGCAGTTGTAGCTTGCGGCCCGGTCGCCCTCGTTGCTTTTGGCCGTCAGCATGATCAGCGGAATGTGGCTGGTCAGGGGGTCCTGCCTGATGAGCGTGCACATTTCGAAACCGTCCATGCGGGGCATCATCAGGTCCGAAATGATCAGGTCGGGGTAGACGCGCCGGATCTCCTCCAGCCCCTGCTGTCCGTCTGCGGCCGTGTAGACCTCGTAGGCGCCGCCGAGCGTGGTTTTCATGAAACCGAGCATCTGCTCGTTGTCCTCCACGATCACGATTTTGCGCATACCCCCCCCGTCGGCCGGAATATGTTCCGGGTCCTGATTTTCACCGGGGCGGACCTCATCGGCGGCGTCCGGGAAACCGCTCCTGCAGGGAAGCGTCACCGTGAAGCAGCTTCCGGCTCCCGGAGCGCTCTCCACTTCGATTTCGCCGCCGTGCAGCCTTACGTAATCCTTGGTCAGCATAAGTCCGATGCCGGACCCTTCGGCCTGCTCGTGGGGGATGTTGCCCGTCTGATAGAACCGTTCGAAAATGCGTGTCTGCTCTTCGCTCCGGATGCCGCATCCGGTGTCGCGGACCGTAATGCGGACGTAGTATTGCCCCTCCTGCTCCGTGGTCTCGACGCGCAGGGCGATCCGCCCGCCGTCGGGCGTGAATTTGAAGGCGTTGGAGAGCAGGTTGTAAAATACCTTCTCGATTTTGTCGCGGTCGAAGAGCATGTTGATGCAGAAGGGGTGCGACTCGAAGGTGTAGTCGATGCGTCGCTGCCGGGCGTGGTCGCAGAAGGTCGCGTATATCTCCTGCCCGAAGGCGGCGATGTCGCCCATGCCGAGGCTGAGTTTCATCTTGTTGTTGTCGATCTTGCGCATGTCCATGATCTGGTTGATCAGGCGCAGCAGCCGCTCGGCGTTCTGCTTCATGATCAGCAGCATCTTGCGCTGGCCCTCCGTCGCCGTTTCGAGCAGCGTCTCGATCGGGCCGAGAATCAGCGTCAGCGGGGTTTTGAATTCATGCGAGATATTGGTGAAGAAGACCATCTTGGTCTGATTGATCTCCTTGTAGGTCTCCCGGCGCATGATTTCGAGTTTAAGCTCCCGCGCCAGCCGGATGCGGATGCGCACCAGATAGACGGCCAGTATGCAGAACGCCGCGAACAGCAGCGTATACCCGATACAGGCCGCGGTGCTGCGCCACCATGCGGGGCGGACGACGATGTCGATCTGCGCAGGCGCTTCGCTCCAGATGTTGTCCGAATTCGCGGCGTTTACGCGGAAGGTGTAACGCCCCGGCGGAATGTGCGAATAGGAGGCGTAGCTGTGTTCGCCGTCGGTCGTGATCCACTCCTTGTCGTATCCGTCGAGCTTGTAGGTGTATGAATTTCCTGCGCCCGTCGCGAAGTTGAGCAGCGCGAAGTCGATGCGGAAGAAGTTTTCGTCGTGCCGCAGCCTGATCTGGTCGGAGAAGGTGACGGAGTTCTCCAAGATGATTTTGCCGTCGATCTCGGCGCCGGGCAGAACCGGCGTGTTGTGCAGCCGGAACGAGGTGAGCCGCACGGGATAGCGGCGGACGTCCACTTTGATCTCCTGCGGGTCGAAGGCGATGAATCCCCCGTGCCCGCCGAAGTAGATGCGCCTGCCGGCGCTGCAGACGCTGTTGTACTCGATATCGTTCATCTTCAGCTCCTGCGAGATGTCGCATGTGATTTTGTAGCTGAGTTCGTAGTCGAACATGATCAGCCAGCTGCCGGTGGCGATCCATAGCCGGTTCGACTCGTCCGATACGATCGTGCGCACCGACAGATGGGGGCCGATGTCGATGCGTTCGAACCCGTCGGTTTCCGGCGCGTAGCGGCAGAGTCCCGTGTCGGTGCCTATCCATGTGCGGTTGAGGGCGTCGGTGTGGATCGAATAGATGCGGTTGCTGACGATGCTGGCCGGGTCGTCCGGGTCGTTCTTGTACTGGACGATGGTTTGGGCGGACTTGTTGTAGCGGAAAATGCCGTCGCTGGTCGAGCCGATCCATATATTGCCCTGTTTGTCGGGTTCGAAGTAGGGAACGTCGCTGTTGTCCGACGACACGAGGTTGTCGATGATCATGGGCGTGAAGCGCAGGCGCGTGATTTCGCCCGAAGCGCTGCGCTCGGCGCGGATGAAGCAGATGCCGCTGCTGATATTGACGACGATCTCGCCGTCGTTGTCCTCCTTGATGTCGTAGACGTATTTGAACGAGAAGTTCTCGTCGCCCGTATCGACCCGGCGGAGCGTCGTGCGGTTTTTGTCGAGGTAGACCACGCCGTTGTTCGTGCCGATCCACATGATGCCGCTACGGTCGGTGAGTATGCGTTTTATGTTGTTGTGGGGCAGCAGGCTGTTCTTGGTCGTGAAATGGCGTTTCAGCCGCATGTCGGGCGAATAGCACATCAGGCCGTTGTTCGTGCCGATCCATATCTCGCCGGGCAGGACGGCGATGTCGGTGATCGTCTCCCGTGTGGTGTGCCCTTCGGCATCGGTGTCGTTGATGTAATGCACGTCGATGGGCCTGCGGTGGCTGTTGCAGCAGGCCACGCCGTAGTTGGTGCCGAGCCAGACCAGCCCGTTGTCGTCTTGGAAAAGACAGCGTACGATCTGCGTGGGCAGCGAGACGGGATCGGTGATGGAGTTGGCGAAGTTCGTGAAACCGCCCGACGGGATGTCGAAGACCGAAAGGCCGCTCGACGTCGCCGCGAGGACGTGCTTCGCGTCGTAGCGCGTCACGTCCCGCACGTCGTTGCTTGCGATGCCGCTGTTCGCGGTGTGGTAATGGCGCTCCCCGCCGGTTTCGGTGTCGAATACGCGCAGCCCTCCGGTCGCGGCGATGTAGAGCGTATGGGGATCCTCCTGCTGGATGTGCAGCCCCGATATCAGGCAGTTGCCCTCTGCGGGGGCTTTTTTCAGCGGTACGGACTTGAAGACGCCGCTTTCCGTCTCGCGGCAGTAAAGCCCGTCGAAGGTGCCGATCCAGAGTCGTCCCGCCGAATCCTCGCAGAGGCTCCTGACCTCGTTGTGCATCTTGTCGCGGTCGTAGTGGTTGAGCTTGTAGAAGTTTATCAGGCCGTTCCGGCGGTCGAACCGGATCAGTCCGTCGAGCGTGCCGATCCAGAGATAGCCCTTCGAGTCTTCGCAGAAACAGCGTATGCGCAGGTTGCCCAGCAGGTTGCGGGAGTCGTTTTCCGCCGATATCCGTTCGAAGTTTTCCTTTTGCGTGTTGTAGACGTTTACGCCCTTCTCCGTGCCGATGAACAACCGGCCGTCCCGTGTGATGTAGAGACAGTTGATCCACGATGTCGAGAGCGAACAGGGATTTCCCGGTTCGTGTCTGTAAACGTGGAATTCGGTGCCGTCGTACCGGTTCAGCCCTTCCGCCGTACCGATCCAGATGAATCCCTGCGGATCCTTGACGATGGCGTTGACCATCTGGTGCGAGAGTCCCTGCTGGATGCCGATGCTTTTGAAGTAGAGCTTCGGCACGTCGTCGGCGCTGCGCGCCCCGGCGAACGGGCAGAGGAGCAGGAACAGTAGTAGGAGGTTGCGTTTCGACATAGTACAAATGTAAAGTTTTTATCCCGGAGCTCAAAACGCCGGGGCCTGAAAAAGCGCCCCGGCATCCTGAAATCCGTCGTTCGTTTTAACGGAGCGTGGGGTAGGGATAGGAGCCGCCGCCCGCCTGCCATACCGTCACGAAGTCCCAGCCGGAATACGACGCCGGATTCTTCATCTGCGCTTCGCTCAGCAGACCGCCGCCCGTGATGCCCGACGTCGAGCCGCCGGCGAAGGCGTCCCCGTTGTCCAGCGCATAACAATCGGTTATGACGGCTTTGCCGCTCGCCTTGCCGAATGCGCTGAAGAGGTTTCCGGAACCGCCGTCCACCGTGATTTTGCCTACGGTATAACAATTGGTTATGACGGCGGCCTGATCGGCCATCTCGCCGACGATGCCGCCGTAGTTGGCCTTGCCCTTGATCGTGGCGTTGCCGGCGTTGTAGCAGTCGGTGAGGCGGCCGGGTTTGTTGGTGTGGCCTACGATTCCGCCGATGCGCAGGCTCGACGACGAGACGCTGGCGCCGACGATCAGGTCGCCCGTGTTGTAGCACTTGCTGATGACCGTCTTGTTGGAATAGATGCGGCTCGTGACGCCGCCCATGTAGGCCGCGCCGCGCCCCATGCCGGCCGGTTCGTCCATGGTGAGGGTGCCGGTGTTGTAGCATTTTTCGATGACGCACGCCGCGCTCGACGAGGTGGTGTAGCCGACCACGCCGCCGAAGTAATAGTTGGCCGTGATCGCGCCGGTGTTGCCCGAACCGGTTACCTTGCCGCCGTTCATGCCGACTACGCCGCCGACCTGATTCATGGCGGTGATCGAGGCGTGGTTGACGCATTGGTCGACAACGCCCGTGGCATAGTTGTAGGCCGCGATTCCTCCGCAGGTGAATTCGTCGGTCTTGTTGCGGTCGGCGGCCGCCGAGATGGCGCCCGATGCGGTGCAGCGAAGTACGGTGCCGTTGTTGTTGGCGGCGATGCCTCCGACGTTGAGCGGCGTGGTGCCGGTCTCGCAGGCTATCGTGCAGTCGGTGACGGCGATGTCCCGGAGGGTGCCGTTGTTGGTGCCGGCCACCCATGCGAAGCCGTTGTCGGCTTTATTGACCGAACCGTCGTCGTTGGTGATGTAGAGCGAGCAGCGGCTGAAGTTGAGCGACGCCACTTCGGCGCCTTCGGCCACGGCTCCGAAGAACCCGAAGTAGTTGCGCTTGTCGGCCAGCGGACGGATTTCCCATCCTTCGATGGTCTTCCCGTTGCCGTCGAAGATGCCCGCGAAGGGGTCGGCCGGGGAGCAGATCGGTTCGAAGTCGGCGCCGGGTGCCGGCGTGTAGGTGAGTTTGTAGTAACATCCGGCCGCTTTGGCGTTGGCGGTCGATATGTTGCGCAGGTAGCCGTCACAGTCGATGATGAAGGGGTCACCCTGCGTGCCGGCTCCCGATGCGAAGTGGCTGTTGGCGCTCTGCGCCTCGCTGTTCGAGAAGACTTCGGGATCGTCCGACAAGGCCCGGATCGAGACGTTGAACAGTCCGACGTATTCGGGTTTGGCGAAGACCTCCTGCGCCGAGAGGTCGCAGGCGGTTTCGGCGCCGTTGTCGATCTCGGCGATCGGCGCGCCGTTGTTGTCGGTGAGTACGACCATGTATTTCACCGCGCCCATGACGGCGTCCCATGCGAGCCGGATGGCGCCGCTCTCGTCTTTGGCCAGCGTCAGTACGGGCGCTGCGAATATGCCGCTCTGGTTCACCCGGAACGAACATACGACGCCCGGCGTGTTTTTCGACCGGAACGTAACTTCGGCGCTGCGCTCCCGCTTGGTCGAATTGCTGGCGCATACCAGCTGTACGGTCTTTTTGCCGCTTCCGTTGTCGGAGCTTACGACCGAACACCAGCTGTCGTCCGAGGTCGAGGCCTCCCACGCGTCGTTGGTATAGAGCGTCAGGGGCGTTTCGCTGCGTGTGACTCCTACGGCAAGGCCTTCGCTCTGGAGACCGTCGATTTCGATGTAGGGTTCGCTGGTCTGCTGGGTGACGGTGAATTCCTTGCGGAACGAACCTTTGCCATCGTCGCTGACGATGACCAGCCGCGCCGTTTTGGGCGTGGAAAGGTCGTAGTTGCGTTCGGTCGCAACGGTGATCTCGATATCGCCGAATCCCTCCGCCGGCGTGATTTCGAGCCACTCCCCGCCGCCGTCGTATTCGACGTGCGCTTTCCACCAGATGTTGGAGGCGATCGAGATCCGTGCGCTTTCGGTCTTGCCGTCGAGCGTCAGGCTCTTGTCGTCGATGCCGACGGCGGGCCGGG
>OMEQ01001128.1_pt1 | contig 13740 bp, 13 predicted proteins | sample 1645451 | NCBI WGS metagenome assembly OMEQ01 (sample SAMEA103958142, study PRJEB25191) | human gut metagenome | biome: human-associated habitat [ENVO:00009003]; feature: intestine environment [ENVO:2100002]; material: feces | place: Germany | collected 2013/2015
GAAAAGAGGCAATGCAAATGGTTGTAAATCTTGGAGGACTATGCGGTGACAGAGTAACTAAACAAACAGATTTTCTCGTTCTTGGAAATACTGATTATTGTAAGACAATAAAAGACGGTAAGAGTAGCAAACAAAAGCGCGCTGAACAGTTGAAATTGTCAGGTTCCAACATAGAGATATTGTCCGAAAACGCATTTTATGATATGATGGATTCTGAAACATTCAACATTTTAAAGGAGGAATTCCATTGAATTTAGACAATATTACTTACTTTTCATCGGATGAAGAATGTTATGAACTTTTATCTGCATGGAAAATTGCCGCAAAAAAGAATATAGAAAGCAAAAAGTTCTACTATGTACCATCTGAAAAAGAATTATATGAATGTCGTGTTATTGGCTATTCAGAGTATTTAACTATTCAAGTATTGATAATTGAAGTAAATAATGAAATACATAAAGTTCTTGCTGCTTTTTTCAAAGAAATGCAAAGAACCGCAAAACAATTTTTAGACCTACGAGTTGGAGGAAGTATATGATCGAAGAAGTTTTTCAAACAATAAAGGACTCCATCAACAAACAGTATTTTGGCAACAGTAAGTTTTACTACAATAAAAGCGCAACAACCGGGCTATATTCGCTTATGGTCGAATCCACTCCAAGTTTATATCATTTGGACACAAGTGCTCATTTATTTGCTCGGGTAAAGCTTAGCGGAAAACTGCAGTATATATCTTTTAGTGGAACATTTGAAAAAGATTTTGCTGCACTGAATATTCCTTTTACGAAAATCGCATCAGATGATTTTGTTCGCATTGATATTGAATACTTCTTAAATATTGCACTCAATAATTCTGCTGTGCATAAACTACTTAATCGCATATATACAAGCTCGTTTAGTTTTCCGTCTTTTGGTTGTTGCGCAAAATACGTTGAATGCAGTAATGCAGGTCATTGCTTGCATACTGATATTCTATATGCGTCGGCTGCTTGTCAATACAAGCATAATTTAGATGCTGGACGTATATTTTACGCCACAAATAAAAGTTAAAAAAGAATTAAATTTTCACCATAAGGGTTGACTTTGGACGTCGGTCTGAATATAATATAAAGCATGATACAGACCCCGCCGCGCCTCTCAACGATGCGTACCATGGCGGGGTCGATTTCATTTTAGGAGACTTTTTATGAAGGACTTAAAAAAGCATGCATCATTCGATGAGCAAATTTCATTATTAAAATCTCGCGGATTAACGATTTCGGATGATGAACAGGCTAAGTATATTTTGAGCTGCATCAACTACTATCGTTTTTCCGGCTACCTTTTCGGTTTCCGCGATAAAAGCACAGGCATGTATCCGCAGGATCTCACATTTGCACAAGTCAAGCGCATTTATGATTTCGACCGCAGACTGACAAAAACACTTTTATTTGCATTGGAAGACATTGAAGAAACGCTGAAGACACGGCTTTCTTATACGGTTACAAGCTGCTATCCCGAAGATTCTCTTGTTTACCTCAACGCCTCTATTTATCGCAATCATAATTCTTTTGTGGAATTTCAAAGTTGTTTTTCTCTGCCGTTAAGAAAAATAAGGGCTTACCTTTTGTAAAGCATCATATTGAGAAATACGGCGGGAATTTGCCGATGTGGGTCGCAGTAGAGCTGTTCACTATGGGAAATCTACACGCGGTGTATAATAACTTGATAAGCCCACTTCAAAAGAAAATCGCAAAACAGTATGGCACCGGGCCAAACCAATTGAAAAACTGGATACGTAATTTGACATATACGCGCAACCACCTTGCACACAATATGCGCATTTATGACTATGATTTTGCTCGCTCCCCTATGCAATGTAAAAATCACCCCTTCCCTTGTGAAAAAACAAATCGCATTTTCGACCAGGTGTTCATTATGTGCGTCATGTATTCTGATCATGAGGAATGGACAAATTACATAGTTCCCGAATTGAGCGCTTTGTTTGAGGAGTATAGCGATGTTATTCAGCTTCAAAACATAGGCTTCCCCGAAAACTGGAAAGACATTTTGAAATACTAAAAAGAAAAAGCCCCGTCGGTGCTACCAACACCGACGAGGCCGCCCGGGTCACCCCGGTGGAACAATAATATTCCAAGCAAGTAATATTGTACCACCTGACCCGGGCAAAAGCAATAGCCCGGGCATTTTTATGCCCAAATTTAGTCGTTTTCTTTTGAGGACGTGAATAGAAATATGCCCAAAATTTGGAGGTACAATTTAAAATTATGAAAAAACGAGCAGATGGGCGCTACCAGCGCAAGATCACGCTGCCGGACGGCACGCAAAAGCACGTCTACGGCACAAGCCCGGCGGAGGTAAACCGCAAAGCCAAGGAAATCGAACGCGCCTTCGAGACCGGCATAGATCTCTCAAGACCGCACGACCGTCGCACGGACAAGAAATGACCCTAAGCGCATTCCAACGTCTGTGGGCACATGTGGAGAAATCCGTCGGCTTCCACGTTTATCCGTACATGAAATAAAAAATCCAGTGTCAAAACCAAAAAACGGCTTAAACACTGGACTTTTTCTTGGAGCTGCTAACCAGATTCGAACTGGTGACCTCGTCCTTACCAAGGACGTGCTCTGCCTACTGAGCCATAGCAGCATACGCAAAAGACAAGATGAACTCGCCTTTTGTGGCGACCCGGAACGGGCTCGAACCGTCGACCTCTAGCGTGACAGGCTAGCGTTCTAACCAACTGAACTACCGGGCCATGGTGGCAGGGGCAGTAAGATTCGAACTCACGGCACGCGGTTTTGGAGACCGCTGCTCTACCAACTGAGCTATGCCCCTATTTATCTCGCGGCCTCTTTTGACCGCTCGATTATTCTACCACGAACTACGGAAAATGTCAACCTATTTTCCCAAAAATAATTATTTTTTACCCCCGACAAGGTGCTTTATGCAAAAAATGCAGACACCGTGCCGAAAAACAGGAAACGCCCGTCCTTTTGGAACAGGCGTTTCGATGACTAAACTTTAGCGGGAAAGATCCTGAGAGATCTTGTAGAGCTTCTCGTCGAAGACGCGCGGCATCTCGAGGGCTTCGGTAATGTCGAAGTCTACGATGCGTTCGCCCTGCATGACGACAACGCGGTTGCTCTTGCCGTCGCGGAGCAGCTCAACTGCGTGGTAGCCCATCCGGCTTGCCACAACACGGTCGCGGAGCGTCGGGGAACCGCCGCGCTGTACATGGCCAAGGATGGTCGCACGGCTCTCGATGCCGGTCTCCTCTTGGATGCGCTTGCAGATATCTTCGGAGTGACCTACGCCCTCTGCAACGACCACGATGAAGTGGCGCTTGCCGGTCTTCTGTGCGTAGCGGATACGCTCGATGACGTCCTTTTCAAAGTCATACTTCACTTCCGGGACGAGCGTTGCGATTGCACCGACAGCGATACCGGTGTTGAGTGCGATGTCGCCGCAGCGTCTGCCCATGACCTCTACAACGCTGCAGCGGTCGTGAGACTCTGTGGTATCGCGGATGCGGTCGATCATTTCCATAGCGGTGTTCATCGCCGTGTCATAACCGATGGTATATTCGGAGCTCGAAATATCGTTATCGATGGTGCCCGGAACGCCGATGCAAGGAACGCCTGCGCCGGTCAGGTCGCGTGCGCCGCGGAAAGAACCGTCGCCGCCGACGACGACCACGCCGTCGATGCCCAGTTCGCGACATTTAGCAGCCGCCTTCTGAACGCCCTCCGGGGTATTGAACTCGGGGCTGCGCGCTGTAAAGAGCGCCGTGCCGCCGTGCTGGATGATGTTGGAAACGCTGCGAAGCTCCATTTTCTGCACTTCGCCGGTCAGAAGACCGTTGTAGCCGTGACGTACGCCATATACCTCCATGCCGAAGGAGATCGCGGTGCGGACAACAGCACGAACCGCAGCATTCATGCCCGGTGCGTCACCGCCGCTCGTAAGTACTGCGATTTTCTTTGCACACATTGTAAATTCCTCCACTTTCTTATTGAAAATTGCAAAGTTAAAAATGCAATTCAGCAATTTATTCCATTCATTTTTGATTATACCCCTTTTCCCTGACGGTTTCAAGAGGTATTTTGTCTTTTTTGAATCGGTTTTTGTTTTTTTGAGAATTTCTTATTCTTTCAGCGCAACATTTCCCTCGCCGAGAAGTTTTTTCAATGCGGATACGAGCTCGTAGTTCACCGCAACGCGGTAACGGGCGGGCGCGCGGACCAGCTTTTTCGTGTCCGTATAATATAGATAGAGGTCGGTCACGCCGTCGAAAATCTCGATGTACTGCATCGCCTTTTTGCAGATCGGGTCTTCGGCGTTCGGTACACGCAGGTAAAGGCCCTTATAGGCTGTGTTATAGCCCTTAATCTGCACACCGGGCCGCTCTTCCCCGCGCGGCGACGTGACGCTTTCCGGCACAGCGGCAGGCTTTTGCGAGTCCCTTTTCTTTTCCTCAGGCGCAGGCCTTCTGCGGATCATCATTTCTTCCGGCGAAAACGGTGCCGAGGCATATTCGCAGATGAACTTCGGGTCTTTTTCTTCCGTAAAGCTGATGCGTCCGTGCGCCCAAACAGAGCCGCCCGGCGCAAAAAGGTCGCCGTATTTTTCCAAAACCTTCGGGAAAACAAGCGCCTCCATAGAGCCGTACATGTCTTCCAGCGTGACGAACGCCATGGCAGAGCCGGAGCGCGTCACCTTCTTTTTCACGCTTTCCACAACGGCCAGAACGTCCACATACTGCTCGTCTTTATATTGGTCGGATTCCCCGGCGGCGCTGCGCGCAATCTCATCAAAGCGCGCGGCGATGCCGGCGTTATAGACCTCCGCATACGGCGACATGGGGTGCCCGGAAAGGTACATGCCGGTGACTTCCTTTTCCATAGAAAGCAGTTCGGTTTTGGGGAACTCCTCGGCTTTCGGCATCTCGAAAGATTCCGTTTTCTCCTCCCCGCCGAAGTCAAACAGGCCGATCTGTCCCTCTATGTTGCGGCGCTTATCGTCCTCCAGCTGATCGAGCAGCGGGCCGACCGCCATCAGCATTTCGCGGCGGTTGTTGCCGAGACCGTCAAACGCACCGCAGCGGATAAGACTTTCCACGGCGCGGCGGTTCAGGTCTCTGCCCTGCATGCGCTTGCAGAAATCGTAGAAGGTCGTGAACGGGCCGTTCATCGTGCGCTCGGACAAAATGCGCTGTATCAGGCCGCGTCCGAGGTTGCGGATGGCGAGCAAACCGAAACGAATGCTATTCTCGTAAACGGAAAAGCCCTGCTCGCTCTCGTTCACGTGCGGCGGCAGCACGGCAATATTCAGCCTGCTGCATTCTTCCATATACGCCGCAATCTTGCCTGCGGATGCGAGCACACTTGTGAGCAACGCGGCCATATATTCTTTCGGATAATGATATTTGAGGTACGCCGTGCGATACGCCACAACGGCATACGCGGCGGCATGGGACTTATTGAACGCGTAGGACGCGAAGCTTTTCATCTCATCGTAGATTGTCTCGGCGGTCTGCTCGTCCACGCCGCGGGCGATGCAGCCTTCAATCTCCACGGTGCCGTCCTCACGCTTTAAGCCGTGAATGAAATACTCGCGCTCCTGCTCCATGACATCGTGCTTTTTCTTGCTCATGGCGCGGCGCACAATGTCCGCGCGGCCGAGCGAATACCCCGCAAGCTCGCGGAAAATGCGCATGACCTGCTCCTGATAAATGATGCACCCGTAGGTGACATCCAGTATTTTGGAAAGGCGCGGGTGGCGGTACGTGATTTTATCCGGGTGCTTGCGATTTTCGACGTACATGGGGATGAACTTCATCGGGCCGGGGCGATACAAAGAGATAACGGCGATGAGGTCTTCAATGCTTTTGGGGTCGGATTGCATGATGACACGGCGCATACCGGCGGATTCAAACTGGAACACGCCCTCTGTCGCACCGCTCGCGATCATTTTAAACACGTCCGGGTCGTTATCCGGCGCGTTTTCCACCTTAAAGCCCGGCGTGTGTTTCGCAATCATCTGCTCGGCGTGGTCGATAACCGAGAGGTTGCGCAGGCCAAGAAAGTCCATCTTGAGCAGACCGAGCTGCTCGATGGCCGTCATCGTGTACTGCGTGACAGGCGAATCGTCGTTCATGCTCAGCGGCACGTAATCGACGACCGGGCGGTCTGTGATGACAACACCGGCGGCGTGCGTGGACGTGTGGCGCGGCATGCCTTCAATTTTGCGCGCCATGTCGAGGAGCTCGTGCACCTGTTTGTCGCTTTCATATAAATCGCGCAGCTCAGAGACGCGTTCCAGCGCGGCATCAATCGTGATGTCGAGCTCCATCGGCACAAGCTTTGCGACGGTATCGCACGTCGTGTACGGAATCGCCATGGCGCGGCCAACGTCGCGTATCGCAAGGCGCGCCGCCATAGTGCCGAACGTGACGATCTGCGCCACGTGGTCGGTGCCGTATTTTTCCGTGACATACTCGATGATCTCCTGTCGGCGCTCGTCGCTGAAATCGACGTCGAAGTCCGGCATACTGACGCGCTCCGGATTCAAAAAGCGCTCGAACAGCAGGTCATACCGCAGCGGGTCAACGCCCGTGATGCCGATGCAGTATGCGGCGAGGCTGCCCACGCCGGAGCCTCTGCCCGGGCCGACCGGGATACCCATGCTTTTCGCCTGACGGATGAAATCGTACACGATGAGGTAGTAGTTTACATAACCCATCGTATCAATCGTCGAAATTTCATATTCAAGGCGGTCTACGATTTCTTTTTTCGGGTTTTCGCCGTAGTATTTGTGCAGACCCGCGTAACACATGCGGCGGAAATATTCGCGGTTGTCGCTGCCGTCCGGCGTATCAAAGCGCGGCAGCTTCGTTTTGCCGAACTCAAATTCCACATTGCAGCGGTCGGCGATTTTCTGCGTGTTGTCCGCTGCCTCGGGACAATCCGGGAACAGTGCACGCATTTCGTCTTCGCTTTTAAAATAGAATTCATCGGAGCCGAATTCCAACGTATCCTCATCCTCCACCGTGCGGTTCGTCTGGATGCAGACGAGGATGTGGTGCATTTTGGTGTCTTCTTTTTCGATATAGTGGCAGTCGTTCGTCACGACGAGCGGAATGCCCGTATCTTTGGACAATCGGATTATTTGCGGGTTGATATGTGCCTGTTCGCGCAGGCCGTGGTCTTGTAATTCGAGGTAAAAATTGTCCTCGCCGAAAATCTCACGGTAGCGCAGGGCGGCGGCTTTGGCTTCGTCATAGTCGCCGACGGAAAGCGCACGCGGGATTTCACCCGCAAGGCAGGCGGAAAGCGCGATGAGCCCCTCGCTGTGTTCACGCAGCAGCTCCATATCGGCACGGGGCTTGCTGTAAAAGCCCTCTGTCCACGCTTTAGAGACAATGGCGACAAGGTTGCGGTAGCCCGTTTCGTTTTTGCACAGCAGCACAAGATGCCGGTTTTCGTTATCGATGCCGTGAATTTTATCGAACCGGCTGCGCTTTGCAACGTAGATCTCGCAGCCGATGATCGGCTTGATGCCGCGCTTTTTCGCTGCCTTATAAAAGTCGATCACGCCGTACATCACGCCGTGATCGGTAATGGCAACGCTTTTCTGCCCCATCTCCTGCGCTTTATCGAGCAGCTTTTCAATGCGGCAAGCGCCGTCCAAAAGGCTGTATTCGGTGTGCACATGCAAATGTGTAAACGCCATTTTCGCCCTCCTTTTCCATTTAAGTTTACATAATTAAATTTACATAAACCTCTAATTGCCGTTTTCAATCACAAGGGTAAATCCGTGCTCGGTGGAAAAATAGTGGTTTTTATCCCCCCACGCGGTATCGATCACAACGTAGTACGTGCCGTCGTTTTCAGGGTACGCAAACCGCTCGCTGCGGTAGTAAAGCTCGGAGAAATCCTCGTTATAAACCGTGTAATACATCGCGCCGTAGGGATCCTGCGAGGCTTCAAGCACGATGCCTTTATCCATGCGAATGACCGGGAATTCATCGGCAACTTTTTCAATTTCAAAATGCCCGCCGCACGCTTTTGAACCGTTCTTCCTTTGCTCGCCGGTCACGTTCTGCAGCGCGGTAATCTCTTCATTGCCGGAGCGCACCACGATATCGCCGGGCACAAGCTCGGCTTTCAGCGCATCGGCGATGAAATACGCGCCCACGCCGAGCACCGCAACAATCAAAATGCCCAACACAAGGTCTTTAAAGCTCTTCGGTCTTTGTATTTTCAGCATGCAGCTTTTCCTCCACTTCAAAAACGCTCTGCTCCGCAAGGGATTCCTCCGGCGAGCCGAGCTGTTCCGCAAACTCCAAAATGCGGCGCAGGCGGTGATTCACACCGGAACGGCTGATGGAAAGCCGCTCCCCCATTTCGCGCAGCGACATTTCTGGGTTTTCCAGCCGCAAAACGGCGGCCTCGCGCAGGTCGGCGGGCAGCTCGTCCAGCCCCACCTTGTCGCTGATGAGCGCAATGGCGGCAATCTGCTTTGTTGCAGCAGAGTACGTTTTATCAAGATTCGCGGTCTCGCAGTTCGAGACACGGTTTAAATTGTTGTAGGTCTCCTTGTACATTTTGATCTGCATCAGGTTCATGGCGGAGTTTACCGCACCCGTCAGCGTGAGGAAATCCTCAATGGCGGCGCTTTCTTTTATGTAGACAATGTAGCTGTTTTTTCTGCGTGCAATAGACGGCGAAAGCTGTGCGGCCTTCACGCGGTGCAGAACAGCCACAAGGTCTTCCGCAAGGTGCAGGTACGGCGTGGAAAACTCAAGGTGATACTCCTTCTGCGGGTCTGTGACCGTGCCGCAGATGAGGAACACACCGCGCAAAAACGCCGAAATGCAGCAGTCCTTTTGCAGATTTTCCTCATGAATATGCAGGTTCACGTCATTCTCATCATGCCCGAACGAACGGATCATCTGAATGCGTGCGGCTTCACCCGGAATGGTGATGGCATACGCGCCGATATTCTTGCGCCTTAACTGCGAGCGCACCTCGGCGTATACACCGGCCGAAACGGCGGCAGCCTCCGCCACACGGCGTGCAACGGCGGCATTTTCGCATACCATCTGCGATTCCCGCGCGGAAAAACACTTTGAAAAAAGCAGAAGGCCGTAGCATTCCGCTTTCAAACAGCACGCGCGCTTATTTTCAATCATACACAGCTCTTGCTTGCAATCCGCAGCAAATGACATGAAAACGGCTCCCTCCCGCTTTATTGTTTCGTGATATCCCGGTGCGAGACCGTGGCGTGAACGCCGTTTGCGACAAGGTGATCGTGCATATACTGCGCAAGCGCCACGGAGCGGTGATGCCCGCCGGTGCATCCGACCGCGATGACGAGCTGGCTTTTGCCCTCCTGAATGTAGAGCGGCAGCATGTAATCGATCATGTCCGTAAAGCGGGCTTTAAAGCCCTCGGTTTCCTTGCAGTTCATCACGTAGTCGCGCACGGGCGCTTCAAGGCCGGTATGTTCACGCAGCTCCTCCACGTAGAACGGGTTCGGCAGGCAGCGCACGTCAAACACAAGGTCGGATTCAAGCGGCAGACCGTATTTAAAGCCGAAGCTGATGCAATGCACCGTAATGGCGTCGTTGTCGTTCTGCAAAAACAGGTCGGAAATGCGCGCTTTCAGTCCCGCCGCCGGAATGTTCGACGTATCGATGACGTAATCGGAGACCTCTTTGACCGGGCGCAGCATCTCGCGCTCCAGGCGCACGGCCTGCTCCAAAGAGCCCTGCATCGCTTCGGAAAGCGGGTGCTTGCGGCGCGTCTCCTGAAAGCGGTTGACAAGCACGGGCTCGGACGCATCCATAAACAAAATTTTATACGGCTCGTTCTGCGCCTTCAGTGTTTCGAGCGCGCTGAAAAATGACTTAAAAAGCTCGCCGCCGCGGGTATCCGTGACGACCGCCACGCGGCGCTGAATACCCTCGGATTTATCGCAAAGATCGTAAAAGACCGGAATGAGCGCCGGGGGCAGATTATCGACACAATAAAAGCCGATATCCTCCATGGCGTGCATGGCGCGCGTTTTGCCCGCGCCGGATAAGCCGGTCAAGATCACAAATTCCATTTTAAAAACCACCTTTTCGGCAGCCAAATGCCACCGTAAATCCCACAAATTTTACTCGTTGAGCGAAATGCGGCGAATTTCCGGCTCCAGCTCCACGCCGGTCGCCTGAAAAACTGTATCCTGAATGGCGCGGATGAGCGCTTCCACATCGGCACACGTCGCACCGCCTTTGTTCACAATGAAGCCTGCATGCTTTTCGCTGACGCACGCGCCGCCCACGGCAAAGCCCTTCAGGCCGCACTGTTCAATGAGCGTACCGGCAAAATAGCCCTCCGGACGCTTGAATACGCTGCCCGCGCTCGGCAGCTCGAGCGGCTGCTTTTCGCGGCGACGGCCGCTTCCGCACCGCTTTCAAGACGCAGCTCCGCGCTTGTGATGATGCGCTTCGTGCCCATAAAGGCGCTTTTGCGGTAACCGAACGCGAGGTCTTCCCCGCTCATTACGCCGGGCGTGCCGTCCGCTTCAAGAAAATGGACGCGTTCGACGACCTGCTTCATCTCGCCGCCGTAGGCGCCTGCGTTCATGTACACTGCGCCGCCGAGCTGCCCCGGAATGCCCCACGCAAATTCAAGGCCCGTGAGCCCCTGCCCACGTGCAAAGCTGCATACCGTCGCAAGTGATGCACCCGCGCCGCACAAAACATGACCGCTCGCAAGGCTCTGCACTTTTTTAAAATCGCCCTGCAGCGTCAGCACCGCGCCGCGCAAGCCCTCGTCCGGCACAAGCAGATTGGAACCGTTGCCGAGGATGAAATACGGGACATTCTCGTCACATACAGCATTTAAAACCGCCTGCAATTCAGAGACGGTCTTCACTTCGACAAACCGATCCGCCGGGCCGCCGATCTTAAACGACGTGTGGGCGGACATGGGCTCATCGGTCTTATAGCATACGCCGGCACTTTGTAGTGCGGCGTCAAATTTACGGTAATCAGACATTCTCAAAGCTCCTTAAAATAGCATCGGCATCCTTGCGGTTTTCAAGGATGTTCGTGTGCGCGCGCAGATACTCGATGAGGCGGTTCGTGTTCGCGTTGAGAATCAGCTCCTCCGGAAACGCAATCTCGCGCAGCATCTCGAGCGCCGCAGTGTGATCCTTCACCTGCGTCTCAAAATGCGCGTCCGAACTGACGATAATCGGCACACGGTGCTTTTTGCAGCACAGCGCAATCTCGCGGCAGTTCGGGATATTCGCCTTGCGCACCTCAAAGGAATGCGAGTTAATCTCCACAAGCTTGTGGTTTCGACCGAACTCCGGAATGACCGTTTCATAATCGTAGCGGAACTCCGGACTGCCGCTGTGGCCGATAACATTCACCTTCGGATCGTGTGCAATGTTGAGCCAAAGCTGCGTGCATTTTTCGACCGTGGGATTCTCAAGTCCCGGCAGTCCGAGGTTGTGAATGGACGCCACAAGCCAGTTGACGTCGCGGCGTTCGGTCTCATTGATGTCGAGCGTGCCGTTCAAATCGATGACATTCGCCTCCATGCCCGCAATGAGCAGAATGCCGCGGTATAAAAGCGGCAGTTCATGCATGGAATTAAAGAACCACGGGCCGGGCGCACCGGGCATGGTGCGGGCGTGGTCGGTGATGGCGATGGCTTTGAGGCCCTTTTCCGCAGCGGAATCGACCATTTCGCGAATGGTACTGTACGCATGCGTAGACGCCAGCGAATGTGTATGCAAATCTGCAATGATGTTATACATGATGATGTTTTCTCACTTTCAGCTAACCTTAAACGCGGTTAAAAGTCTTTGATGAAATTTTCTTCAGGAAGTTTACAGGTTCTTAGGGCAGCGCCCTAAGCCGCTTTCCGCAGAAAGCGAAACCCTTTTGCCTACCAAAAGATCAGGAAGGTAGATCGGACAATCCGGTGAATTGTCCGACCGCAGGAAACCCTATCAAAAGGAGTTCCTGAACAAAATGCCAAAACATCTTGTTTTATACTAAAATCATGCTGTTAAATATCCAAATCTCTCTTAATCTCCTCGTGCGGCATCATGGAAGCATCCATGCCGAGCGCGGAGAGCAGCTCGTAGGCGGCGTTGTAGCCCATTTTCTTCTGGCGGTTGTTCATCGCCGCAACTTCAATGATGATGGCAAGGTTACGGCCGGGCTTTACCGGAATCGTCATCACCGGCACCTTGATGCCGAGAATTTCCGTGTATTCGCTGTCCATGCCCATGCGGTCGTAGACCTTCGTTGCGTCCCAGATCTCCAGGTTGATGCACATGTCGATTTTCTCCTGCAGCTTAACGGCGCCCATACCGAAAATGCGACGGGCGTTGATGATACCGATGCCGCGCAGCTCGATGAAGTGACGGATGTTCTCCGGGGACTGACCGACGAGCGATTTGCTGGATACGCGGCGAATTTCCACCGCATCGTCCGCGATGAGACGGTGGCCGCGCTTGATGAGCTCAATGGCCGTCTCGCTCTTGCCGACGCCGCTGTCGCCGACAAGCAGAATACCTTCGCCGTAAACCTCCACCAAAACGCCATGGCGTGTGATGCGCGGCGCAAGCTCGACGTTCAAATACGCAACAAGCGACGCGACAACATTTGAGGTCGACTCCGTCGTGCGCAGCACCGGCACGTGGTACGTTTCGGCAATCTCCATGAAGTCCTTGCCGGGGTCAATACCGCGGGCAACAATCACTGCCGGCGGCTTCAGGGACAGGTAGCTATCCAGCGCCATGGCGCGGCGCGACGGCTTTAAGCTCTCCAGCATGTACATTTCCGCACGGCCTAAAACGGCGATACGGTTCGGGTCAAAATATTCGTGGTAGCCGTTCAGCTCCATGCCGGGGCGAACAACGTCTCTCGATTGAATCAAAATATCATCGGCGCTCTTCGGCAGAAAAGCGGTCTCAAGCTGTAACTCGTGAATGATCTTGGAAAGCGGTATGGTGTAAACTTCCGGCATCGTGATCTTCCTCCCTAAAGTTAAGACGGCTGCAAAAGCCTTTTTATGCTGTTTTAGCGGCTTTTGCTCCCTTGTTTTCGGCGTCCCACACAAAGCACGCCTAAGGTATCTGTTATTTTATATTATTATAGCGGATTTGCCGCCAAAAATCAACTTAAACTCCGCTTTCCGCCGTGGCGTATTAATTCTTCTTGAAAAGTCCGTTTTTGTGCGCTATACTGGTGAAAGCAAAGCGCTTTCGCGCACGAAAGGACGGTGAGCGATATGGTTCGGATCAATTACCACGCATTTTGCTTCCGAATCCGATTCGATGTGCTCCGTGCAGGCTCTATGGACAGAGACTAAGGCTATCCATTTGTACGGAGCGATTCTTTGGATCGCCTGATGTATTCTGCCTCGGCCTGCTTTTTTGAATGTACAAATCAATTCAAAAACAGGAGCGATAAAAATGACAGAATTCAGTTTTTCACATGTAAATAAAAATTTCGGCTTCAAGCCCGTCTTAAAAGATTTGAGCTTTGAAGTGATGACCGGCGAGCGCGCCGCGCTCATCGGGCGCAACGGCACGGGTAAATCGACGATTTTAAAGCTGCTTGCGGGCGAAGAAAGCCCGGACAGCGGTGAAATCTCCCTGCGCCGCGGTGCGAACACTGCGCTTTTGGAACAGATTCCCCGCCTGCGCGGCAAAGACGCAACCGTG
>OMEQ01001129.1_pt1 | contig 13715 bp, 10 predicted proteins | sample 1645451 | NCBI WGS metagenome assembly OMEQ01 (sample SAMEA103958142, study PRJEB25191) | human gut metagenome | biome: human-associated habitat [ENVO:00009003]; feature: intestine environment [ENVO:2100002]; material: feces | place: Germany | collected 2013/2015
GGGATGCAGGAACTGTGTGAAATCAACTGAAACTTTTTTATTTGTCAATGAAAATGCAACGACTTTTTAGCATTCTACTATTTTGTTTGATGCTGGGAAGTGGCTCGCTTATGGCTCAGTCCATGAGTGACTCACAGGTACTGGAATATGTAAAAGACGGCATCCGCCAAGGCAAGGAACAGAAGCAGCTTGCTTCCGAACTAGCCCGTAAGGGTGTAACCAAAGAACAGGCAATGCGTGTGAAGCAGCTATACGAGCAGCAGAACAATGTAAATACCTCGAAATCAACGGGCACGGACATCAACGAATCCCGCCTGCGTGAAGAGACTAAGAAGAATACTTCCGATATGCTGGAGGATCATCCGACTACTCAGGACCTTGCCCGTGGTGATCAGGTCTTCGGACGTAACATCTTCAATACCCGCAACCTGACGTTCGAGCCTAGTGTCAACCTTGCCACTCCTGCCAATTACCGTCTTGGTCCCGGTGATGAAGTCATCATTGATATCTGGGGTGCGAGCCAGAACACGATCCGCCAGCAAATCTCTCCTGAAGGTACTATCAACATTCAGAAGATCGGCCCTGTCAACCTTAGCGGTATGACAGTCTCTGCCGCCAATGACTATCTGAAGAACGCCCTGAATAAAATATATAATGGTCTGAATAATACTACCGACCCTACTTCCGACATCCGTCTGACTTTGGGTAATATCCGTACTATTCAGATCAATGTGATGGGAGAAGTCGTACAGCCCGGTACCTACGCCCTTTCTTCCTTCTCTACCGTCTTCCATGCGCTTTATCGTGCAGGCGGTGTGAGTGATATCGGTAGCCTCCGAAACGTTCAGTTGGTACGCAACGGAAAGAATATTGCCACCATCGACGTCTACGAATTCATTATGAAAGGCAACACACAGGATGACATCCGCCTTCAGGAAGGTGACGTGGTTATCGTCCCCGCCTACGATGTCTTGGTAAAGATCAGCGGCAAGGTAAAACGCCCTATGCGTTTCGAAATGAAGAAAGACGAGAACCTTGCCACTTTAATCAAATATGCCGGCGGCTTTGAAGCCGATGCCTACACCCGTTCATTGCGTGTTGTCCGTCAGAATGGTGAGGAATATGAGGTCAACACGGTCAAGGATATGGACTACAGCATCTACACAATGCGTAACGGTGACGTTGTAACAGCCGAAGCCATCCTTAACCGCTTCACAAACAAACTGGAAATCCGTGGCGCTGTCTATCGTCCCGGTATCTACCAGCTCAGCGGTAAACTGAACACGATCCGCGAACTTGTCCATGAAGCCCAGGGCCTGACCGGTGACGCTTTCCTGAATCGTGCCGTCCTTTATCGCCAGCGTGAGGATTTGACCAGTGAAGTTGTTCAGATAGACATCAGGTCTATCATGGACGGTACTTCCCCGAACCTCGCCCTGATGAAGAATGACATCCTTTACATTCCGAGCATTCACGATCTGGAAGATCGTGGCAATGTTACAGTTTACGGTGAGGTCGCCCAACCGGATTCCTATCCCTATGCTGATAACATGACACTTGAGGATCTGATCATTCAGGCCGGTGGCTTGAAAGAAGCCGCCTCTACTGTCCGTATTGATATATCGAGACGAATCAAGAATCCTCGTAGTACTGCGGATAATGATACGATTGGTCAGATGTATACCTTCTCTTTAAAGGATGGTTTTGTAATAGATGGTCAGCCCGGTTTTATCCTTCAGCCTTATGACGAAGTTTATGTCCGTCGCAGTCCGGGTTATCAGGCACAACAGAATGTAGTCATTGATGGTGAAATCCTTTTCGGAGGAAATTATGCCATGACCAACCGTGAGGAACGTCTTTCCGATCTGGTGAATAAAGCAGGTGGCCCTACGAGTCTTGCTTATCTTCGTGGTGCAAAGCTGACCCGTGTGGCAAGTGCGGGTGAGAAGAAACGTATGGGTGATGTGATTCGCCTGATGAGCAGGCAATTGGGTGAAGCCATGATTGACTCTTTGGGTATTGGTGTTGAGGATACCTTTACGGTAGGCATTGATCTGGAGAAGGCTTTGACTAATCCTAAGGGTAGTGCCGACCTTGTCCTACGTGAAGGTGATGTGGTCTTTATACCTAAGAATACTAATACTGTAACTATCAATGGTGCTGTCATGGTTCCGAATACGGTTTCTTATATGAAGGGAAAGAATGTGGATTATTACCTGAATCAGGCCGGTGGCTGTTCTGATAATGCAAGGAAGAGTAAGAAGTTCATTGTTTACATGAATGGTCAGGTGACGAAGGTTAAGGGTAGTGGTAAGAAACAGATTGAGCCGGGGTGTGAGATTATTGTGCCTGGTAAGGCTAAGAAGAAAGGGAACATAGCTAATATTTTAGGTTATGCTACTTCCTTCAGTTCTTTGGGAATGATGATTGCTTCTATTGCTAATTTGATAAAGAATTAAGATAATTATGTCTGAACAATCAGTAGAAAGGGAACCAGAAGAAATGAAGATTGACTTGTTGGATATCTTCAGTAGGATTATAGCAATTCGTAAAAAGCTTTATAAGGCAGCTATTATAGGTTTGTTGATTGGCATTATTGTATGGGCAAGTATTCCTAAAAAATATACGGTCACTGTAATGCTTTCTCCAGAGATGAGTAGTGATAAGGGAAGTAATGGACTTAGTGGGCTGGCTGCCTCTTTTTTGGGTGGGGGAAGTAGTTTTAGTAGTGGTACTGATGCATTAAATGCTTCTTTATCATCTGATATTGTGGCATCTACTCCTTTTCTGCTTGAATTGTTGAATATGGAGGTTGTAGATAATGGAGAGGTAAAAAGATTGTCTGATTATCTCAATACAGAATCTTTTCCTTGGTGGAATTATATTATAGGAGCGCCTAGTAGAATTATTGCTGGAGTGCAATCCTTGTTTATTAATGAAAGGAAGTCCTCTTCAGAGAAATTTCAGGATGGGATAATTATTCTGAATAAGAAAGTAAAGGGGCAGATTGATGTGTTGAAGAAGAATATAACGGCTGCAATTGATAAAAAAACGGCTATAACTAATGTTAGTGTTTCCTTGCAAAATCCTAGCATAACTGCGATTGTGGCAGATTCTGTCGTCCATCGTTTGCAAGAGCATATTATAGATTATCGTACTTCAAAAGCGAAGGAAGATTGTGTTTATTTGGAAAAATTGTTTGAAGAGCGTAAACAGGAATATTATGCAGCTCAAAAAAAATATGCTAAGTATGTAGATACACATGATAATTTGGTTCTTCAAAGTATACGTGCTGAGCAGGAACGTTTACAGAATGATATGAGTTTAGCATATCAAGTTTATAGTCAGGTGATCAATCAGTTGCAAATAGCCAGAGCAAAAGTACAAGAAGAAAAGCCAGTGTTTGCAGTAGTAGAGCCACCTGTCGTACCATTAAAACCTTCAGGTATAGGAGTGAAAATTTATGTTTTGCTATTTGTATTTTTTTCTTTGTTCATAACAGTAGGGTGGGAACTGTTAGGTAGAAATATTTTAGATTGGTTGAAAAAACAGACAAGAAATGAATGTTAATTATTAGTATTTGACTTACTCGTTTTTTTGAGAATATTTGAATTATGTGTCTTATTTTGTTTGTTGAATAACAAGTTGGTATTTGCAATTAATGAAATAGTATGGATTCTGTCAAATTAATTAGTGGATAATTAAAAATATAAGAATGATAGAGGATAATGATAAAAATAAACGTATTGCTAAAAATACATTTTATTTGTATATCCGCATGTTGTTTTCAATGGTAATATCTTTATATACTTCAAGAGTTGTGTTAAATACCTTGGGGGTAGAAGATTTTGGTATATATAATGTAGTTGCAGGGGTAATATCTATGTTCTCATTTTTGAATACTTCAATGAGTGGGGCTGTATCACGTTTTTTTGCCTACGAAATAGGAACGAATAATTGGAAACATTTACAGAATACTTTTTCGTCGGCATTAACTATACACTTGATAATAGCACTGCTTCTTATGCTGTTAAGTGAGACTTTAGGTTTATGGTTTTTGCAAAATAAATTGGTTATTCCAGAGAACCGAATACTAGCTGCTAATATAATTTATCAGTTTTCTATATTTACCAGTATGATAGCGATTATTCAGGTTCCTTATGTTGCTATGATTATGGCTTATGAACGAATGAGTGTTTACGCATGTATTGAAATAATAAATGTTTTGCTGAAATTAGTTATTGTTATATCGTTGATTTACATAACATTTGATAAACTTATTATCTATGGATTACTCCTTTTAATTAGTACTTTGTTGATTTCAGTTATATATGGAACATATTGTATAAGGAAAATAGACAGTTGCCGTTTTTGCTTATTCGGGGATAAAAAACTGATCTATTCTATGTTTACTTTCTCTGGGTGGGATCTATATGGTAACGCTAGTGTGCTAGCAAGAACACAAGGGGTAAACATTTTACTGAATATGTTTTTTGGTGCTGTTTTAAATGCTGCAAGTGGAATAGCAAGTCAGATTCAGACTGCCGTTATGAGTTTTGCTGGTAGTGTGTTATCGGCGGTTCGTCCCCAAATGATAAAGAGTTATGCTGTAGGGGATTATAATCGAATGATAAATTTAATATATAAAGCCTCGATGTATACCTCAATACTTTTATTGTTATTTACGATACCACTTTTAATCGAAACAGATTTCATTTTGACTTTATGGTTGAGTGAAGTACCAATATATGCTGGTATATTATGTCGTTATGTTCTATTGTTTAATTTATTTGCAAATTTATCATCCGTAGTCGTTAGTGCAATACATGCTACTGGAAAAATAAAGAGACCTAGTCTTATTAATGGTACGTTTTATTTGTCAGTAATTCCTTTTGCATACATAGCTTTTTATGTAGGAAGTCAACCACAATTAGCCTATATATATAATATCTTTGCTGTTTTGGCTGGATTATTGTCTAATGTTTGGACTTTACATTTATATATTCCACGTTTTTCTTTTAAACAGTATGCTTGGCTTGTTCTGTGTAGAACAGTTTGTGTAGGATCTTTAACTTTCTTTGCAACTTATTTTTTTAGTAAACTGTTTGATGCTGGATGGACACGTTTGATTTGTGTGGGACTATTTTCGACTATCCTTCTTTTGGTTACTACTTATTTCATTTTGATGACTAATCGGGAAAGAAAACTATTAAAATTAAGACTATTGTAGTAATGAATAGTAAGTTGGTTAGTGTTATAACTCCTTGTTATAATTCTGGTAAATTTATTCATAGATTATTAGAGACGATTCTTGAACAAGATTATCCATGTCTCGAAATGTATGTGATAGATGATGGTTCTGTGGATAATACTAAAGAAGTAGTAAAGAATTATATTACAAAGTTTGATAAAAGAGGGTACACTTTAATCTATATTTTTCAAGAAAATGAAGGGCAATCTGTTGCGGTGAATCGTGCATTGAAGTCTATAAAAGGTGAATATCTTGTGTGGCCTGATAGTGATGATTTTTATGCTAATTCCTCTGCTATATCTAAAATGGTTTCAATATTAGATAAAAGTGATGATTCTGTCAGTATGGTTAGATGTTTACCTATATACTTAAATGAAGAAACTTTGACACTTGATCATAAAACGCCTAATGTAATAGAAATATATAATGAATATTTATTTGAGGATTGCTTGTTTGGAAAAAAACATTTTTGGTTTGTTCCTGGCGATTATATGGTTAAAATGTCAATATTAGATAAATGTATAAGAAATAGGGAGATATATACAGAAAAGAATGCAGGGCAGAATTGGCAGTTAATGCTTCCTTTATTATATCAATATAGGTGTATAACGATTGGAGACTATTTATATAATGTTGTAATACGAGAAGAATCCCATTCAAGGGGACAGTATAAGACCTTTGAAGGGGTATGTGATAAATTGCAATCTTATGAGAATACGTTAATTTGTACTTTAAATAATATGTTGTTTCTTTCTTTAGATGAAAGAGAAAAATATATATATGATATCCGTAAGAAGTATTTATTAGAACGTTTGAATGTTTGTCTAAAGTATCATCGAAAAGAAGATGCTCGAATCATAAGAAAAAGACTGGAAAAAGATTATCAGGTGACTTTATCATTAACAAGAAAATTAGATTATTTGTGTTGTCTGATTCCTGGCTATTTTTTAGTAAAACAGTTCTTATCTAGCTTAAAATATAAATATTTATGCTGCAAATAATAAATAAAGAGGATTGTTGTGGTTGTAGTGCTTGTGTACAAATTTGTCCCAAATGTTGTATTTCTATGTATGAAGATAACGAAGGGTTTCTTTATCCTGAAATAAATAAAGATATTTGTGTAAATTGTCATTTATGTGAAAATGTATGTCCTGTACTTCATCAAGGTAATCCTCATCAAACACTACGGACTTATGCGGCAAAAAATAAGAAAGAAGATATTCGTAGTCAAAGTTCATCTGGCGGAGTATTTTCATTGTTGGCTGAGTATATAATTGATAGAGGAGGGGTGGTGTTTGGTGCGCGTTTTAATGAGAAATGGGAGGTAATACATGACTATGTGGAAGTAAAGGAAGGCATAGCTGCTTTTAGAGGTTCAAAATATGTTCAAAGTCAAATAGGGGATAGTTATAAGAAAGTAGAGTTTTTTTTGAAACAAAGTAGAGAAGTCCTATTTTCTGGTACTCCTTGTCAAATTGCCGGATTGAATTATTATTTAAGAAAAAAATATGATAACTTATTGACTGTAGATTTGGTTTGTCATGGAGTCCCTAGTCCAGGTGTTTGGAGAAAATATCTTCGGGATCAAATATTGAATAAAGATCAGAGTCGAATATCAAATATACAGTTTCGTGATAAGCGCTTAGGGTGGAAAAACTTTAGTTTTACTATATGGGGATATTCCAATATTAATAAAAACGTGCCAACAATATTATTAACAGAATCATTGAAGAATAATGTGTTTATGAAAGGCTTTCTTAAAAATCTTTATTTACGACCATCTTGCTATAATTGTCCTTGTAGGAATTTTAAAAGTGGAAGTGATATAACTATTGGTGATTACTGGGGGGTAGAAAACTACTACCATACATATGATGATGATAAAGGGGTAAGTTTGGTTTGTGTTAATACATCATATGGTATGAAAATATATTCTTTGCTTATGGTTGATGGATTTGAGACTCCATATGAGTATACGCTTTCTGCTAATTCTTGTCTTGAAAAAAGTGTTACAATTCCTAAGTTCCGAAATATATTTTGGTTATCTTTTCAACATGAAGGTTTTGACTCTATAGAGCGCATCTGTGGAAAAATGAATCCTAATTTTATACATCGTGCTTTTTCTTGGATAAGGAGTCGTATTCAATATAATAAATGAACTAATTAAAAAAATGTATTGTGAAAGTACTTTTTTGAACTACAATATAATATGCGTATCTGTATTTTAACTCAACCGCTTTGCACAAATTATGGTGGTTTACTTCAAACTTATGCCCTACAAGTGGTCTTGAAGCGTATGGGACATGAAGTTTGGACAGAAAATAGGAAAGAGAATTCTTTGTCATTAATAAGTAAGTTCAAGCTGTTTATTAAACGTATATTAGCTCCGATAAGGGGAATATATTATGGAACAGATGAACAAAATAAAGTGATTTCCCAATATACTGAACTTTTTATTCGTAATTATATAACTATTACTGATCCCGTAACTTCTAATACAAAAGAAGTTTTAAGAAGATATGCTTTTGATGCATATATTGTAGGAAGCGATCAAGTGTGGAGACCTTGTTATTCTTATTATCTACCTAATTATTTTTTAGATTTTACAATGGGAGATAAAGTTAAACGAATTGCTTATGCTGCTTCGTTTGGTACGTCAGAATGGGAATTTACTGCAGAACAAACGGAACAATGTGCTGCTTTGGCTAAAAGTTTTGATGCAATTTCTGTTCGAGAAGATTCTGGAGTGGAATTATGTAGCAAATATTTAGGAGTGAATGCTGTCTGTTTATTAGATCCTACATTATTGTTGAGAAAAGAGGATTATGTTTATTTGGTAGAGAAGGAACAGGTAACCGCTTTTGACAGTAAATTGATGACATATGTATTAGACCAATCCGAAGAGAAACAGAGAATAATTCAGGAGCTATCTTATAAATTAGGTTTGACTCCTATTGTTGTGATGCCTAAGTTTGCTTTTGAGAAAACTGGTCCAAAAAAAATAAGTAATTGTATTTTTCCTCCTGTTACAAAATGGCTTCGAGGATTTATGGATGCTGAATATGTTGTGACAGATTCTTTTCATGGAACAGTTTTTTCTATTATTTTTAATAAGCCTTTTATTGTAATTGCTAATAAAGAAAGGGGATTAGGGAGATTTACATCTTTGCTAAGAATGCTAGGTTTGGAAAGCAGGTTGGTATATACTTTTGATGATATAACAGACCAACTGATATATACTTCTATAGATTATACCCAAGTAAATAGAATTTTACGAAGAGAGAGAGACAGAGCCTTGGAATTTTTGAAAGCATCCTTAAGATAAGATGTATAAATGTTGAGAAGATACTAACGAAAAGAGCTGGTGATAAAATGCGAAAAATGGAAAGTCTTCCTTTGGTAAGTGTGATTGTTCCTGTTTATAGAGCGGAAAAATTCATACAACAGTGTGCTCGCTCACTTTTTGAGCAGACTCTGGAAGAAATGGAGTTTATATTTGTCAATGATTGTACTCCTGATTCTAGTATGGTTATTTTGCGGGAGATAATAAAAGAATATCCCAACCGTGCACGGCAAGTAAGAATAGTGGAGCATGATCAGAATAAGGGGTCAGCAACAGCGAGAAATACAGGATTAGATAATGCACGTGGTAGTTATATTATATATTGTGACAGTGATGATTGGGTGGAGAGGGAAATGTACGAGAAGATGATCAAAAAGGCTTTTGATGACAAGGCGGATATTGTTGGATGCGATTTTTATTATGATTATGTAGATCGTTTAGTTATACATCGACAACACTTTCCTAATGATAATATACAGTGCATTGTTGAATTATTAGAAGGAAAATTGCATGGGTCAATGTGTAATAAATTGATAAATAGAAAACTATATTCATTAGGTCATGTGCGATTTTTTGATGGTATCAATATGTGGGAAGATATAGTTGCTATTATTTCATTATGTTTTTATGCTGGTAAGATTGCATATGTATCTCAACCATTCTATCATTATGTACAGTATAATTCTGCTTCAATAATACGGGATGTAACAACTAAACAAATGGATGACATGATTTATGCTTGTCGAAATATTGAAAGTTTTTTTGTGCAAAATAATAGTTTTGATAAATTTAAATTTCACTTTATATCTCTGGTACTTGGTGTGAAGTTTTATTTGGTTTTGAGGGAAGAAGTAAGGGATTACAATCGTTTTCATTGTTTATGGCCAGAGTTTGACAAAGATATATGGAAGATTGCTCAACGTTGGGATATCTGTTTAATATATTGGCTTGCTTCTCGAAAAAAATATAAGTTGTCTCGATTTATTTTTAGAGGAAAAGAAAAAATTAGAAGGTTAATTTTTAGACATGAATAAAAATCCTTTGGTCAGTGTTATTGTACCAATTTATGGAGTAGAACCATATATTGAAAAATGTGCTCGTTCACTTTTTGAGCAGTCATTGGAAAATATGGAATTTATATTTGTTAATGATTGTACGCCAGATAAAAGTGTAGAAATTTTACGGCAAGTAATTGAGGACTACCCTCGGCGTTATTTACAAATACAAATAATAGAACATGAAGAAAACCGGGGTTTAGCTATGGCGAGAAATAGTGGTTTGCTGATAGCTAAAGGGGAGTATATTATACATTGTGACAGTGATGATTGGGTGGAATTAGATATGTATGAGGAAATGTATGAAAAAGCACTAGAAAAAAATGCGGATATCGTCATTTGTGATTATTATGCAGAATATTCTAATAAACGGATTTATCATATTCAAAGAGAACCCAGGGAAAAAGAAGAATATTTGATAAAAATATTACAAGGTTGTTTACATAATGGTATGTGGAATAAATTGGTAAGAAGGGAGTTGTATCAACATTTATCTTTTTGGTATAAAGAGGGAGTTGATATGTGGGAGGATGTGTCCATAATGCCACGGTTGGTATTTTATGCTGAAAATATAGTATCTATACATAAAGCTTTTTATCATTATTCTCAAATTAATATTAATGCTTATACTAAATGTTGGAAAACAGAGTCTTTGCAGAATGTAATAGATGTTGTAAATGTAATTGAGTCATTCCTTTTAGAAAACAAAAATGGTAGGTATAATTTAGAATTGCTATATCTGAAGTTGCGGGCAAAATATTGTTTACTGAGGTACTCTTCAGGTAAGCAACGTAATGTATATCGAAATTTATACTCAGAAGCTGATTCATTAGTTTTTAGTCATTCGGTGTTACCAATTCATGATAAGATAATAATTTGGTGTTGGCTTCATTCTATGGATTGGGGGGCGGCAATAATTCTATCTTTTATTGAAAGAATGAAAAGATGGTTACGGTAACTTTTATGTAGAAGATTAATATTATAGTTATGAATGTATGTCTTAGTGTCATTGTACCGGTATATAATATTGCTCCATATGTGAGGAGATGTATAGAAAGTCTTTTGTGTCAATCATTTTCGGATTTTGAATTATTGATCATCGATGATGGTAGTACAGATGGCAGCGCAGCTATTTGTGATGAATATGCGGGTAAGGAGAAATGTATACGAGTTATTCATCAAATAAATGCGGGAGTTACAGCAGCAAGACGGAGAGGAGTAGAAGAAGCTAAAGGTGATTGGATATGCTTTGTTGATGGTGACGATATTTTACCCCAAAATGCTTTTTGTGATTTATATGGGCATACTTCTGATGTTGATATTGTTATTGGACGGATACATTTAGTAGATATAAATGGGAGAATTCTACAAAGGAATTGTCAAGAAGAACGATGTCTTGATTTTGTGAATTATCTGAAAGCGTTATTGGAACATAAAGTGCCTTTATCTCCTGTGGGCAGAATTTTTCGGAAGAGTTTGTTTGATCCTTCTATATTGGATTTGCCACCTACAATTCGCAGAGGTGAAGATTATATAATGAATGTGAGATTGGCAATAAAATCCGAAAAAATACGGATTATTGATAGACATGTTTATGACTATATTCAGTACTCGGATAGTTGTTTGCATCGTTTTCGTAATACTTGGGAGTATGAGAAGTTATTTAATAGTTTTTTGTTGAGATCAATTACGGATCATCATTTAGAAGAAGAATGTAAAGAAAGTATCGTTCATGCGCATATTCATTTATTGATGGGGGTATTAGATGACCCAAATTTAAATAAAAAGGATGCATTTTATTTGCAAATAGAAAAAGAAGCTTTTGAAATACAAATTACTTTAAAGGAAAAATTGTTGCTAAATTTTGTGGCTTTTCCCTTTTATATACGAAAGTTCATATATAAAACTTTGAAAAAAGTGTATCACTTTGGTAGACAGCTAATTTCATTAATTACTGTTTGATATAGTGATAAATTAAAGTGCAATGATTGGGCTTATTTTCTTTATAATATCTGTTATACTCGGAGTTTGGAGTATAGAGAGTATACTGGTTAGGAAAATTAACTTAAATATAATTGTATTTTGGGGGTTGGTAATAATTGCGGGATTGCGTTATAATGTGGGAGTGGATTATCCTGTATATGAAGATATTTATAATGACCCTTATTCTGTATATACTTATTCCATAGAGCCTGTGTGGCTTATAATAAATAAAGTTTTGTATACTTTAGGATTGAATTCACGAGCATTCTTTTTTCTCACTTCATTAATGATAATGGGGGGATTTTATGTTGGGATTCGGAGGATGTCTCCTAATTTTTATATTTCCATTTTATTGTTTGTTTTGTGTGGATTCTATTTTGATTCTATGAATCTTGTTCGGCAATATGTAGCTGTATCTTTGTTGTTTGTAGCATTTACTTTTTTTTTGAACGGGGAGAATATAAAATATTTATTGTGTGTTTTGCTAGCAGCTTTGTTCCATTATAGTGTGTTGGTAATTTTTCCATTCATTTTGTTAAGTCGTTTTAGATATTCTAATTGGCTGTTAGCTATCATCTTATGCATCAGTTATTTTGGCGGGACTTATTTGTTAAATCTGATTGTTAGCTATGTTATGCCTTCTTTGATGGAATTAGGTCGATATCAATATACTGTAGAGGACTTTGATTCAGGTATAAATACTGGGATACTTAAACTTTTCTATAATTTGTTGGGGGGATTTACTTTGTTATTATATACTAAGCGAGTGCAAACGCAGTATGTATTTGTAAATATGGTTATTATTGGGCTAGTATTATATAATACTTTCTATTTATTTATGCCTGCACGTCGCTTGTATCTTTATTTTTTCCCTTATATAGTGGTTCTTTTTCCTTATTACTTACGAAAGTTTAAGCTGACTTCTCAAGTTATAGTATTAGTAGGTTGTTGTTTGGGTTTCTTGAGTTTTCTTATAAAAAGTAATTGGGGGATACCTTATTCTTTTGATATTCTATTTTTATAGTATTATTTTTATGATACCGAAGGTTATTCATTTTTGTTGGTTGAGTGGTGAAACATATCCTGAGTTGGTTTGTAAATGTATAAAATCATGGGAGTTAATTTTACCAGATTATGAAATTATTCTTTGGGATACTCAAAAGATTGATATTCATTCTAATTTGTGGTTAGAACAATCCTTTAAAAAAAAGAAATATGCTTTTGCTGCTGATTATATTCGTTTTTATGCATTATATTATTATGGAGGAATATATCTTGATGCCGATGTAGAAGTTCTGAAATCTTTTAATCCGTTATTAGGTGAACACTATTTTTTGGGCGAAGAGGCAGGTGGTGATATTGAAGCTGCTGTAATAGGAGCTGAAAAAGGAAGTTCTTGGGTGAAAGAATGTTTGGATTACTATAGAGACAGACCTTTTATAAAATCAAATGGTAGATTGGATACTCGGCCTGTCCCTCTGTTAATAAACTCAGTAGTTGGAGGTAAAGGATTGGATATTAAGCCATACTATTATTTTTCTCCTAAAGATTACAATATTGGTAAAATAGATATAAAAGAGAGTACATATTGTATTCATCATTTTGATGGTAAATGGTTAAAACGGGGATTGAAATATTCTGTTAAAAAAAACATTCATAAGGCATTGTATTTGACTATAGGGAGAGTTAAGCATAATAAAGTTATCCGTATAATTCGTATAATAAAAGATCGTTTTATATAAAGCTTATTTCTCTATTTTGCGTTTTGCCGTCACTTACTTTTCATTATAGTTCTAGGTAATTAGATAGGAAATTATCAAATATTCGAATTAAATGTTTTCAGTGCTAATTTCTGTTTATAACAAGGAGAATTCTTTGTCTTTACGGCAAAGTTTAACTAGTGTGTTCCGCCAAAAGTTACCTCCTACAGAAGTCGTTTTATTAAAAGATGGTCCTTTAACAGAGGAGTTGGATAAAGTTATTGCTGAATATGTGATGAGATACCCTGAACTGAAGATTGTTTCTTTACCTGTTAATCAAGGACTTGGTAAAGCACTGAATGAAGGCTTAAAGCATTGCTCCT
>OMEQ01001130.1_pt1 | contig 13703 bp, 8 predicted proteins | sample 1645451 | NCBI WGS metagenome assembly OMEQ01 (sample SAMEA103958142, study PRJEB25191) | human gut metagenome | biome: human-associated habitat [ENVO:00009003]; feature: intestine environment [ENVO:2100002]; material: feces | place: Germany | collected 2013/2015
GCACATGGACCAGCGTTCCGTACGCGATATTCTTGCCGGTAAAACCTACTTTATCCGCACCTTTGGCTGCCAGATGAATCAGCACGACTCCGAGCGTGTGAGTGGCCTGCTTGATTCGTATGGCTGCCTCATGGCGCTCGATCCCGAGCATGCCGATATCGTTGTGTTCATGACGTGCTGTGTGCGCGAGGCTGCCGATACGCGCCTGTACGGTCAGTGCAATTCCTGTAAAAGCCTGCCGCCTTCGCCTTCGGGCAAGCGCGTGGTTGCCGTGGGCGGCTGTATCGCGCAGCGCGATGGCGAGGGTCTGCTCACCAACGTCGATAACGTCAATGTCATCTTTGGCACGCATTCCATCGCACATGTGGCCGAGCTCATTGCCGAGGCGTTCCTGGACGGCAAGCGTCATATCCGCACCAATGAGCATGAGGATACGGATGCCATGAGCATGCCGTGGCATCGCGAGACCCAGTATCACGCCTGGGTGCCCATCATGACGGGCTGCAATAACTTCTGCACCTATTGTATCGTGCCCTATACTCGTGGACGCGAGCGCAGCCGTGACGTAGAAAGCATCCTGAATGAAGTGGCAGACCTCGTGGCGAAAGGCTATAAGGAAGTCACCCTGTTGGGGCAGAACGTCAACTCTTACCGTTTTGAAAGACCGACAGGCGAAGTGGTTACTTTCCCGATGTTGCTCCGAACAGTGGCCGAGGCTGCTCCGGGAGTGCGTATTCGTTTCACGACTTCCCATCCGAAAGATATGAGCGATGAGACGCTGGAAGTAATTGCGCAAGTTCCGAATGTGTGTAAACATATCCATCTGCCTGTGCAGAGCGGCAGTTCGCGTATTCTGAAGCTGATGAACCGTAAGTATACCCGTGAGTGGTATCTGGACCGGGTGGCAGCTATCAAACGTATCGTCCCCGATTGCGGACTGACTACCGATATTTTCTCCGGTTTTCATTCTGAAACGGAAGAGGATCATGCCTTGTCACTTTCGCTGATGGAAGAATGTGGATATGATGCCGCTTTCATGTTTAAATACTCCGAACGTCCGGGAACGTATGCGTCCAAGCATCTCGAAGATAATGTGCCCGAAGAGGTGAAAGTGCGTCGCCTGAACGAGATTATCGCTTTGCAGAACCGTCTGTCTGCCGAATCCAACCAGCGTTGCATCGGTAAAACGTATGAAGTGCTTGTGGAAGGAGTCTCCAAGCGTTCGCGCGACCAGCTGTTTGGCCGTACGGAGCAGAACCGTGTGGTGGTGTTCGACAGAGGTACGCACCGTGTCGGTGATTTCGTCAATGTGCGTGTCACGGAGGCCAGCTCGGCTACGCTGAAGGGGGAAGAAATCTGATTTCACCACAGAGGACACGGAGGTCTTTTTTCTTCCTTGAAACTCTGTGTCTTCTGCATTCTTTGTGGTAAAACTTACATCATCATGTGTCTCCTGATGGAGAACTTCACAATCGCCATCGCATTGATGGACGCGAATGGAATATCCATCGGCTCATGATGAGTATTATAGCTCACGAGCTTGAGATACCCTTCTTTTTCCGAACGATTCACGTACTTCACCGCCAGATACTCGTCTCCGTCAATCATAAACGACACCAGGTATATTTCCCCGTAAATCACGTTGTCGAAACTGCTAATTTCCTTGTATCCGATAATATCTCCCGATTTCAGTATGGGATACATGCTGTCTCCGTTGACGTAGACCGCCCCGTCGCAGACGGAAATATTGGGAATCCATATCTTCCCCAGTGCATATTGCTGTTTGTTGGTGAATAATGTTTTCAGGTTCGCCGCCGCCGTAATATCGTATAATGTCACGCTACGGTCGTCTATTGGTTCGGGCGTTTTCGGATTGTGTATAATTTCGACTTCTCCCTGTACCAGCTCGCTTTGGCAAAATCTCGGCTGATGTTTCGGATTTCCTTTTCCCAATAATAGCCAGTTATAGTCCACCTTGTCTCCGAATTTGTCAAGCAGCAGACGGAAATCAATACTGTTTCGTGCTCCCCAATTGGTAACTGTTGCTCTCGAAACTTCCAGGTATTCAGCTAGTTCGCTGTCTCTCTTTAAGTTCAATGCCTGTTTGGCACGCTTGATGATACCTAATACATCCAAATTTGTATCCATTCTGTTTTTTTATTTAAAAGACTAATCTCGGATTTACAAATGGCAGCTATAAAAATGGCTGCCTCAAAAATATATTTACTATATGTTTATAATCAATGATTTGTGAAATAGTTGAGATTTAATATTGAAAATTGCTATTTTATTTATGAAAAATATTCTATCTTTGTCCCATTGATTAATAGAAAACGTTTCAAAAATATAAATTAAAAACGGATATGCCATGCAATACTTCAAGAAAAACACAAAAAACTTGAAATTTTCTCATCCACCACCTGCGGAAAGCTTACTGATGCCTGTTAACAGTTATTCTCTCAAGTATTAATAGCTATTTCTCTAACCATTAATATCTGAAACGCCAGATGTTAATACCTGGCAATAGGATAACAAAAGGATAACATATTGTATACGAATACTCCGTATTTGAATGATTACAGACCTGACTGATAAAAACTAGCATTTATAATTTATAATTGGATAACAAAATGAAAAGCTCAAAAGTACAAACACTGTGCGTTTGCGGATGTTGCAAACGCTCTCTTCCGGCAAGTGCCTTTTATATCAATAAGAAAACCGGCCTTCCCGGCAACTACTGTAAGGAATGTCGTAAAACTGTCAGCCGGAACCACCGGAAGAACGAGAAACGCTCCCTTGCATGCGACAGGGAAAGCAATTATCCGGTAATAACCTCTACGGAAAATCCCACGTTGCGACGGGAACTTATTCTGCATGCCCTTGAAACCGTAGCTGCCAGCATTGAACGGAAAAGGCGGAAAGTCCGTGAATCGGAATTTGAATCCGAATCAGGTTCTGAATTCCAATCCGAATCAGTCTTTGAATTGGAATTAGAATCAAAATCAGGATCAAAATTAGAATTGGCAGACTGATTTATAAAAACAATTTATATCATGGGACGAATAAAACAAGGGCTTGACTATTTCCCTTTGAATACCGATTTTATGCACGACCGTGTCGTACGCCGTGTGATGAAGCGTGAAGGCGATTCCGCCTTCACGATCCTGCTCTATACCCTGTCTTATCTATATTCGGGCGAGGGTTATTATATTCATGTCGATGATGACTTCTATGACGAACTCTCCGACCAGCTCTTCAGCACGGATAACGATAGTGTCCGCCGGGTGCTTCGTCTGTTTGTGGAGTACGGTTTCTTCGATTCCTCTCTCTACGAACGTTACGGCATCCTGACTTCCGCCGACATTCAGCGGCAGTTCCTTTTTATCACTAAACGCCGCAGCCGCCGTCATATTTCTCCGGACTACTGTCTGCTGCCGGATGAGGAAACCGTACACTCCACCCTTCCGGATGCTGTTGCAGAAACCCCGGATATTGTAACGCAAACCCTCGATACTGTAACAGAATCCCCGGATACTGCAACAAAAAGCACCTTCATAAAAAGAAAAGAAAAAGAAAGGAAAGAAAACATCCTCCCTAACCCTCCTTTGCCCAAAGGAGGGGATGAGGGAGAAGAAGGAGATTTTTCTAACAGAAAACCGGCGAAGAAGAAACACGAACTGACACAGTCGGATATTGACCGGATGCAAGCTCCTGCTGACGGACACCCGCGCAACCTTTCCGGACTATTGGATAACCTTCGCCTTTATCATATTCCTCCCTCTGAACAGTATGCAATCGTACTGAAAAGTAATTACGGAGAAATCGGTGGTAAGGTTTGGAAGGGTTTCGGTGTCATTCGGGCAAGTGCCGGAAAGATCAAACTGCCCGGTCATTATTTGTTGAGTGTCCTGAATAACTGAATTAATAAGGATTATGATGCTGTTGCGTTGTATAATATATTGTAAATTAGTGATATAGCAACAAATCCTTATATTAACGAATTTATTAACGCACACTTTTAAAATCTCTTGCACAGACAGAAATAAGGTCTTATATTTGCATTGTCGATAAGCTTAAAGACACAGACAAACTAGAATTATTAACGACTAAAAACTATTACAATTATGCCAGTATTGTACAAACCCTTCCAGTCAACTCTGGAAGACAAAAAAAGCGGTAAAAAACTCTTCTACCCCCGAGTTGTACGTTCGGGAAACGTAGATTCCGCACAACTTTCGAAAGAGATAGCAGCCTACTCTTCCCTCTCTCCGGGTGACGTAAAAAACACACTCGACAACCTGGTGACGGTGATGGGTCAACACTTGCAATCTTCGGAAAGCGTAAGCGTGGACGGTCTTGGTACCTTCCGTATGGTGATGGTGGCTCGTGGCAAAGGTGTGGAAACTTCTGACGAAGTGTCGGCTGCACAGGCTACGCTTACCGTCCGTTTCCAACCGGCGACTACCAGGAACCTTGACCGCACTACCGCTACCCGTTCGATGGTGACCGGTGCGAAGTGTGCCCGTTATGATAAACTTGTTTCCGATGCGGGTAGTGCAGGAGGCGGCAACTCCGGTGGAAGCGACAAGCCCGGTGGAGGCGGTAATGAAGGAGGCGGAGAAGCGCCCGATCCGGCTGCATAAATGGCGTCACAGCAGTGGGAGTACACAAAATGTAAACGACAAACTTCGTAGGCTTAACTAAACATTTGACTTTTAACTAAACTAGAAATCATCCACTAACATGAGGATTATCAACTTGATTGTGGTGCATTGCAGCGCCACGAGGGAGGATTGTACACTTTCTCCGGAAGATTTGGACCGGTTGCACCGGCGTCGCGGATTTAACGGAACAGGCTATCACTACTACATCCGCAAGGATGGAACAGTGCACCTTACCCGGCCCGTGGAACGCATCGGAGCACACGTCAAAGGTTTCAACGCTCACTCGATAGGTATCTGCTATGAAGGTGGTCTGGACTGCCGGGGACGCCCGGCAGATACCCGGACCCCGGCGCAGCGGGCTACGCTCCGGCAACTCGTCGGGCAACTACAGGAGAAATTCCCTGGCTGCCGGGTATGCGGACACCGGGATCTTTCGCCGGACTTGAACGGAAACGGTGAGATAGAACCGGAAGAGTGGATTAAACAGTGCCCGTGCTTCGATGTGGCAAAGGAATTCAAGGAGTTCGGAGAATTTGCCGATAGAACTGATGAGACTGGAAGTACGGAGAAACACAGAGTAACACAACACATTAAAAAACAGAAAGGAGGTAAATGATGGCAATGAAGAAATCAGTATGGGATATGATCCTGAAGGTGGTTATCGCAGTGGCTTCGGCTTTGGCAGGCGTTTTGGGCGCTAATGCGATGAATTTGTAAAGCAGAAAATTAAGTAGTAGTCCTTCCATAGATCATGATTGTGTGAAATGGAAGGACTCTGCTAATTCATTTTGTATTGACTAAACTATTTTATTGATAAATAATAGAAAAAACGAGTTATGAATAATCTATATACGAATAAAAAATAATACTAAAGAGGCTGTTTCTTATATTATCAGCCTTTTTCGCGGTTTTATCTGCTAAGGGGCAGAGTGAAGATGGGATTAAGCTGGATGTTCCACGACTTGTACCACTTTCCCCAACGGCTACGGCTATGGTGAAATATCAGTCTTATCCTATAGATCATTGCACAGGAGTGCCTGACATAACAATTCCCTTGTATGATATAGTTGCAGGGGAGGTTACCATACCTGTTACTTTGTCTTATCATGCTTCGGGGCTTAAGCCCAAAGAAGGAAGCGGATATGCGGGAGCAGGATGGACATTGAATCTCGAACCGTCTATAGCCCGCCAGGTGATCGGGGTAGCAGACAATGACTATTATGGATGGTTTGATCGATATTTTTCTCAAAATACAGTCCCCGGTGATGAAAGAGACCGATTGATTTATTATGGGGAGATGGTAGATAATAAACGGGATACGCGTCCGGATAAGTTCACTTATAAGTTGCCGGGTGGCAGTGGAAGGGGATATTTTTCAGACAGGTTTTCCCCTCTTATTACTGTGCCTCATAACAGTGATGTTGTAAGGTATGCTGAAAGTGATATGAATATAACAGATGGAAATGGAGTCAAATATCTGTTCAACGGCGTACACGAGACGATGAATGATATTATTACCCGCTGGATGTGTACCTCTGTTTGTTCAGCCCGTTATCCGCATCCTACATTGGTTAGTTTTCAGTATCAAACTCTTCCGAATCAATTGGAGCCTAGTTCTTATTATAATTTGAATGACAGGCTGGTCTTTGATGAAAGGGATAAAGACGGGAGTCCCAAATTGTATCTGATGGAACAAAAAAGCGGTGGCAGTAACTATTATCAAATCACTGCAGGCGGATCGTCAGGTAGTTCCTCCTTACCTAATGCCAATAAAGAGAGCGTTTCGAGCTATGTAGCGAATATGAGCTACCCGTCAGGCAGTTATTGTGCGGAGGGTAGAATGAGCACTACCCGGTTGGCACAGGTGAATTTTATGGGAAACAGATTGTCTGTCAGTTATAAAGCGGTAGGTGAAGTGCCTAACAATACCAGTGTGTTAGATAAAATGCAGGTGACGGATGAGAATGGAGAACTGGTGCGTACCATTACCTTTTATGTAACTCCCTATAATGGAAAAACCTCTTTGACCAAACTTGATTCTGTACGTATCTCTGCTCCCGGTGCAGAATCGCAGACTTATTCATTCAGGTATGTGGGTGTAAAGAGTGTTCCTTCCATCTATACGAAGGCTATAGACCATTGGGGATTTATGAACGGTTCGGAATCAAGCGGTAACGGTAAGTTGACAGTGCCGTATTTTTCGAAAAAGATAGCTTTGCCGGATACAAATGGCACTGGGAGAATAGAATCTGTATTGTTTAGCAATTCTGTCGGAACAGACCGTGAATCGTCTGGTAATATTGTAGGTATTCTTGACAGGATAACAGATCCGCAAGGTATTGAAACCTCTTTCTCTTACGAAGGCAATTATGGCGCGTTTCGTGACAATAGCCAACAGCCGGAGTATCGAGATTACCTCTACCCAGTTGGCGGATTGCGGGTGAAGAGCATAGAAACCTACGATCCGAAAACAAGGAAAAGAATCTGTAAGAATTATAGATATGGCCTGACGGTTATCCATGATGAAAAGTATGAACCTATTTGGGGTGGTGGGGCTATCAAGCACATAGTTACAGAACGCGATTATTGTTCCACGGAAACACAAGTAATGGATAACGGTCAAAGTCTTTGGAACGAATATTTGACTGTCTATCATTCAATGCCTGTCTCTAATATCACATTTCGTAACGGAAGTCCGGTGATGTACAATGTTGTCAGTGAAGAGATATTGGGAGGAGGCATTTCACAAAAGACCGTCTATTACTATGATGTGGATGCACATGCTTTTGAGGACGTTCTGCATTGGGAAAGTGGGGAGAATACATCCGCTTCTGTCCGGGAGTTTATGTTGAATCAACCGGAAAGCGTCTTGAATAGACTCGGTCGGATGCTTCCCGGACATCCTTATGAACCTTCCGATGATTTTGTTACAGGCTATTTTGAGACCAATCAGAGAAATGGGGCTCTTATGGGTATAGACCGTTTCGACGGGCAAGAGCTAGTGTCATCTACCCGATACGAATATAAGAAAGTAATCGCGGGCCCGTATAATATTCCTGTGGATCTTCCTGTTCGGAAGCTGATAGTGGATGTTGATTTGTACATGAAAAAACCGAATAGCCTGCTTGGCAAGCCGGTATTTGTGGCTGACAATGACAATACCCATTCTGCTACGAATATGAGGACCACTTATTATTTGGATTGCGAAACATATTGGGCACTCGATAAAGAAACGACACACTATTATTGCAAAGTGAACGGGAGACGACGGGTGATGTCGACAGAAAAGCAATATGCGTATGACGATGGCTTTATTTCCAAGCCTGGTTCTTCGTTGAAGCCGCGTAGGGTGGATTTTACAAACAGTGACGGAGTGCAGTTTGCGGATCACTACTCCTATCTGGATGGTTATCCTGCCATACTTTCTTTGCATAAACACGTCGAAGACGGGCAAAGTACGGAAAAGAGAATCTTGTTTAAGTCCGGCACATGCCTTCCGGATAGGGTGCAATTTAAAACCGACCGAATGGCAGACTTTTGTGATGAAGTCGTATACCGATCGTATGACAGTAATAGCAATGTGTGCGAAATTGCAGCAAAGGACGGGACGCCTGTTCTCTTTATTTGGGGGTATCGCAACCGCTATCCCATAGCCAAGATAGAAAATGCTACCCGGCAACAGGTGGCTGCGGCGCTTGGTTATGATGGAGACATCAAAGACATTTTCGGTGATTGGTCGTCACTTGCCGTACCTACCAAAGAGATATGGGATAAGATAAACTCTCTTCGTGAGAGACTTCCCGGTAATACGCGGGTTACCACTTATGAATATACCCCTTTGCAGGGAGTTGTTTCCATTACCGATCCCAATAATGTCATAACGAAATTTGAATATGATAATTATAGCCGGCTGACAGATAGTTATTATCTGGATACGGACGCCCGTAAGGTAATGCTTCAACAGTATATTTATCATTTTGGTAAATGATAAGTAATTCAATGAATGGTTTAACTTGATAATGAAATTGATTTTTTATGAAAACTTATATATGTTTATTTTTCTTGTTGTTCTGCTCTGTCTATTCGTGGGGACAGTCTTTGGAAGAACGCATGGCGACAGCTATTGACATTGGTACCTATTCGGAACCGTTTACTTATGAAGATACCAAAAGCACAGCTAATTTTAATTGCGGGTACATTCCTCCGGCCGATGTGGATGATACGAGAGTGTTTATATCCAAGGATATTTTCTACAAATTGACAGTGACGCAGCCTATGAAAATTAGAGCCAGTGCAAAACCCAGTATCACTGATGGTGGTACTGTTTTCTTGCTCAATTCTTCGGGTAAACTTCTAAGTCGTGCGATTTATGTGGAGGAAGCATGGGGAGATTGTGGATATGGTCTGCTGCCTGGAGTGTACTATCTGGTTGCTAAACCTAACATCTATGAAGGGCATAAATCGCCGGATGCGGAAGATGTTACTATTTATGTAAAGACAACCCCTCGTGAAATAGGCGAAGATTTTTATAATCCGTTTGAGTTGGGGACATTTGGTGAGAATTTTGCATTGGCTGATTCTGTAGAAACGACACCGTTTCAATGTGATTATAATGCCAGTGACAGCTGTTGGGATAATTATTTTCGGCATGATGTAGTTTTTCGCTTCACCCTGACAGAGCCTATGGAGATTTGCCTGGATGATGATGGAACTGAATGTCCTTGGGAAGGGGATTCTTACAGTGTTGACCTTCTTTCCGTTTTACATGTTCCTGTTGTTCCCATCCGCACGCAAAAGCTTGGTACAGATTACGAACTGAATGTATATGAATTGGGAGCCGGTACCTATTATATTTATGTTTATGTTAATGCACCTACTTGGGCGGTGTATTATAAGATGAACTTGAGTGGGCGTACGTATGCTCCCGGAATCAGTTTCTCTCGTCCTATTGATATAGGCAGCCGGGCGGACAGTTTTCAATATACAGATGTTCAGAACTCGGAACTCATGTCCGGCAATTTTCCGGAGAAAGCCGGCAATGAAGTTTTCTATCGGTTGGAGATTGAAAATCCGATGGAACTGGCTGCCGATAATTGCGGTTCGGAAGTTGCGGACACCTATTTGAAAGTGTTTTCCCAAACGCAGAAGTTGCTGTATTTCAATGACGATTCGGATGGTGCCGTAGCTTGTGCAAATGCCAAAAGTGCCCGTATTCATATACCCGTGTTGCTCCCGGGCGTCTACTATATTGTGACCGACGCAGAAGAGAATGGGAACATTTCCCTATCCGTGAACGGGCGGCTTCTTGCACAAACGGGAGACACAAAAGCGCTTGCCATCAACGCCGGAACATATAAGGCAGGGCTCTTCTTTTCCGATACCCGAGATACCTCTATAGACTATACGGATGCTTATCCGGCAAGACCTGCGAACGACGTTTTTTATAAGTTGGTATTGCAAAAGGAGATGGATGTGGTGTTCAGCCATTGCGGTTCGGAACTGAAAGATACTTATATGAGCATCTTGAATGAATCCGGTGAGCTCCTTTACAGCAATGACGATTATGTGGGAGAAGGTCAGTGTGAGAATGAGAAACATGCCTGCATTGAGGTCAAGAAACTTCCTTCAGGCACCTATTATGTTGTTTCGGAAGGCAGTGTCGATAACGGACGGATCACGACGACAATAGAGGCACCGAACTTTAGTGATGCTTTGTGTACAACCGAGGGTCAGCCCTGTGTGATTACCTTGACTCCCACTGTTGCGACAGATGATTTCTCCCAACTGCACACCCGTGATTGTCTTCGCGAAATACAGTATTTTGACCATTTCGGGAATCCTTCACTCCATATATCTCATGGCTTCACTCCTTATAAAACCGACCTGCTCACATTGCAGGAGTATGACGGAATCAACCGCGAATCTAAACTTTGGCTTCCGGTAGCAGAATCGACTGCCGGCGGTGCCTTTCTTCCATCCGCAGAAGTCAGTGAGGCCGTTTGTAAAGCAAGTTATTACGAGAAAGACAGCTCTCCCTTCAGCCATCCTGAATATGATAGTTCTTCATTGAACCGGATTGTCAAGAAGTATGGCTCCGGAGCTGCTTGGCAGAATCATCCGGTCAAAACAGACGTGTTGACCAATATAGGACGTAAAAACGCAGTTGATCGGGTAGACAGTTGCTTTATCGTGTGCCGTTATAGGATAAAGAATGGTAGTTTGGTTTGTGCGGGTGAATATGATGCCGGAACATTGGAAGTTGTTCGCACGATAGACGAAGACAATCATGTGAGTTATGAATTTAAAGACAAGGCCGGTCGCATAGTTCTCGTTCGTCAGTCTGATGATGAGCAAATATCTTATGATACGTACCATGTTTATGATAACTATGGCAACCTGCGCATGGTGTTGCCTCCGATGGCCGCCGATTATTTTTTCGATGAGGGAGAATGGTCTGAAACGGCTCCCGTTCTTGATCAATATGCCTATATTTATCATTATGACGCTTTCGGTCGCTGTATCTACAAGAAACTCCCGGGATGCGATCCTGTTTATACCGTTTATGACGCTGCCGATCATCCTATCTTTACTCAAGATGGCGAACAGCGTGAGCGGAACGAATGGAGTTTCAGTGTTCCCGATGCTTTCGGTCGGACAGTATTGACCGGAGTTTGTACGAATACGTTGGATTATGTTTCTAATTCTTTAGATACTATCGTCGTGTATGCCGATTGGGCAAATGAAGAGAACGGGTTGAAAGGCTATCAATTGAAAGGTGTAACCTTAGAGTCTCCGTGTCTCCTTTCTGCCAACTATTACGACCACTATGAGTTTTTGGGCAAGAACGGCATCCCTAATGATATGACCACTGTTTACGTAGAGGAAACAGGCTATGGAAAGCGGAATGCTGGTGGTTGTAAGGGACAGCTGACAGGAATTTGGACATCCCTCCTCTCTTCCCGTCCGGGTACTTTTACGTATTCGGTAATGTATTATGACGACCGTTACCGGATAATCCAGCAAAGGGGTAATAATGAGTTGGGTGGTACGGAGATTGTCCATACAGCTTATAATTTCTCGGGAAATCCCTTGGAAGAAAAACGTATACATACAGTTCCTGGCACTGAACCAACCGTAGAATTGCACCGGCATACGTATGACCATGCCAACCGTCTATTGAAGACTAGCTATCAGCTGAATGATAATACTCCTATTGTTTTAGTAGACAATGTGTATGATGAGATAGGCCGTTTGAAAACAGATAAACGTAATGGTGTATATGAGTTACGAACTGACTATACATATAATCTTCGTTCGTGGATAAAAGGCATTAATGGTCCATTGTTTAACCAGACGCTTAACTATCAGGAAACGCTAGAGGGAACTACTCCCTGTTATAATGGTAATATCAGCCGCATGTGTTGGCGTAGTGTCGAAAATGGTATGGCTACAGTTATTGATCCGCAAGAAAAGGGTTACAGTTTCACTTATGATGGCCTTTCCCGTTTGAAAGATGCTATTTATGGAGAAGGCACTAACTTAAAACAAAACCGGAACCGCTTCAATGAGCAAATAACTGGCTATGACAAAATGGGTAATATCTTGGGTTTACTTAGATATGGTCAAACCAGTACAGATTCTTATGGTTTGGTTGATAATCTGAATCTGACCTACCATGGCAATCAATTACAGTCGGTTTATGACAATGCCACTAACTCTGTATTTGGTAACGGTATGGAGTTTAAGGATAATGTCAATGAAACGGTAGAGTATGAATATGATAAAAATGGCAATCTGGCTAAAGATTTGAACAAAAAAATATCTGAAATTCAATATAATATCTTAAATTTGCCTAGTCACATTAGCTTTGCTGACGGAAATAGTATTGAATATGAATATGCTGCAGACGGCAGGAAAGTCCGTACCACGCATACTATAAACAATAACGTCACGTCCACCGTTTATTGTGGTAATGCGATCTATGAGAATGGCAGTTTGAAGATGTTGCTGAATGAGTCTGGTTACTATAGTTTCCAAGATGACAAATTTCATTTCTACATCAAAGATCATCAAGGTAATGTAAGGGTTGTTACTGACGAGGCAGGTAATGTTGATGAAGTGAATGATTATTATCCTTTTGGTGGTTTGATGTCTAATGCATGTAATAATGTGCAGCCTTATAAGTACAATGGAAAAGAGTTGGATCGGAAGAATGGATTGGATTGGTACGATTATGGGGCAAGGCATTATGATGCGGCGATTGGGCGTTGGCATGCGGTGGATCCGATGGTAGAGATGTATTATAGTACCAGCCCATATGTATATTGTAATAATAATCCTATAAGATATATTGATCCAACGGGTATGTTTTATACTGGTTATACTATAGATGAAAACGGTTACATCTCAAAAGTAAACGATGAGGGAGGTGATGATTACGATGTATTATATAATAAGAAAAAATATTCATCTAAAACTGTGAAAGACTATGATACGACAGGCAATAAAACAGGAATACAGATTAGTAAAGGAATCCTATCAGGAACAGAAGCAAAGAATATGAGTACTAAACAAGTTATAGGTGCTATTAATAGTCAGGAAGGGGAAGCGACAGGAGAAAAAATAAGGAATCATGCCTATGAGGTGAAAAGTGATAAAGAGTCATTGAATATCATGAACTTTTTTGATAAAAACACCAATGTGGAATGGAGTAATACTTTGATGAAAAATAAACAAGGAAATAGTGTTAATTTGATAATCACAAGTCATGAAAATAGTACAGTGAGCCTTGGAAGTTACCAAATTAATAAATATATTCGATTGGGTTTTGAGGTAATGAGAGCAGATCATATTCATCCTGGAATTGGACATAATACGCCATCGGGACTTAAAAAGGGCTTGAATGGTATGCATGGGGGGGATATAGGAAAGGCTAAAAATATATTAGAAGACTCTCCTAAAGCTACTTTCAGAATATTGAACAATGGAAAATATTATGACTATACAAATAAAGTACGTCAATAATGAAATAAAAAAGTT
>OMEQ01001138.1_pt1 | contig 13618 bp, 8 predicted proteins | sample 1645451 | NCBI WGS metagenome assembly OMEQ01 (sample SAMEA103958142, study PRJEB25191) | human gut metagenome | biome: human-associated habitat [ENVO:00009003]; feature: intestine environment [ENVO:2100002]; material: feces | place: Germany | collected 2013/2015
GCTCCTGCTGCGAAGGGGCGAAGTAGTAGGGCGGGGCGGCCACGACGCCGACGGCGCCGCATTTGGCGGCGTGTTCCGCGAGCCGGACGCTCTCGATGAAGGCGGTGTCGGTGACGCCGACCAGCACGGGGATGCGTCCTGCTACCTGACGGCATACCAGTTCGACGAATTCATAACGCAGCCGGTAGGTCAGGCTCTGGGCTTCGCCCGTCGTGCCGAGCAGAAAAATGGCGTGGACTCCGCCGGCGACGAGGTGTTCCGTGAGTCGTACGGTTCCTTCGCGGTCGAGTTCGTCGTCGCCCTTGAGAGGGGTAATCATCGGGGGAATGATCCCCCGTAATTTCGGAATTTGCATGGTTTATCGGATTTGTTTATCGGTATTGTTCGGGATGAGATAAAAATGGCCGTCTTCGGCACCCAACAGCAATTCGGGGCGTCCGTCGCCGTTCCAATCGACGGGTGTAGGACAGGTCGAGTGTCCGGCGAGCACCCGGTCGGAGAGGTTGCCCATGTATTCGTACCATACATCGCCGTTCTCCTCGCGGACATTGCGGAACCACGCGGCGTTTTGGCTGTCGACGATCAGGTCGAGCCGTCCGTCGCCGTCCCAGTCGGTGAAGCAGATTTTGCGGCGTCCGGACCAACCGGCCTCCACACCATTCAGCCGCAGCAATCCTTCCGAGGCATTCAATACGCCCTCTTTCCGCTCGTACAGCGAGCAGTTCGTGCCGTGGAAGATGCGGCGGCCGGGACGGAGCAGCAGTTCGCCTTCGGGCGTGCGGAAACGTTCGTAATAAGCCAGGTAGCCTTCATGGTCGAGGACGATGAGGTCTGTCAGCCCGTCACCGTTCCAGTCCATCGCCACGGGCGTTGTGCGCCATTGCGTGACGAGCGTGCCGGACTCGGGCGTCCACCAGTTCCATGCGGGTTTGGGGGTCTCGCCCTCCCATGCCACGTGCACAGACTGCGCCGGAGCGAGTTTCAGTCCGTCTTTGGTGCCGAGATTGCGGAACCATTCGATTTTGCCCCAGATCGAGTTGACGATGATGTCGGGTAGTCCGTCGCCGTCCCAGTCGGCCACGGAGAGTACCGTGTAGCCCCATTTGCGTTCGGCGGGACCTTGTATCGAGCCGTTCTCTCCGGCCTGAATGCGGATGGGTTTACCGTTGACGGTAAAGAGGCGCGGAGCGTCCCACACGGGATTTCCGCCGCCCGAGAGGTTACGGATGAGAGCGATCTCGCCGGCGGAATTGCCGGCAATGATGTCCTGTTTCCCATCGCCGTCCCAATCGAAAGCGCAGGGAGTCGAGAGGGCTCCGAATTTGACAAGGTCGGCCTGCTGGGTGAAGTAGAAGGGAGATTCGAATTGTGGCATGCCTTTTTTGACCTTTCCCGTGTGGCGCACCCAAGCCACACGGCCGTCTTCGTCGCCGACGATGAGGTCGGGATGCCCGTCGCCGTCGAAATCCGAAACCACCGGGACGATCATCTCCAGATGGAGGCGGATCTCCCCGTGTTTGTTTGCAAGGGGGCGCCCCGCCGCAAAACGGGGTTCCGTCCGGGTTCCGATATTCTCGAACCATGTCATGCCGTCGATGAATTCGCCGCAGATCAGGTCCAGATCGCCGTCGCCGTCGAAGTCGGCGACACACGGATTAGGCGCTCCGTAGACATCGATCGGGGCACCGCCCGCTTCCACTTTACCGCGGTTGACATATCCCCTGCCAGTATTTTCCAGCAGGTAGACGTAGCCGTGCAGCGGCCCCCGGGTCCAGTGTCCGAGGCTGTCGAAGGCGTTGTCCCAGCCGTAGTCGTCCCACGTGTCGATACCCACGAGGATGTCCTTGTCGCCGTCTCCATCCCAGTCCACGTAATTCCACATATTGCTCCGCGACTTCTTGTAGGTCGCTCCGAGCTCCTCGCCTTCGTAGTGAAGACGCCGTGTTTTGGCGTAGGGAGCCTTGAAAAAGTCGGGATATTCGAAATTCTTCGAAAGGACGTAGGGCTTGCCGTCCACCTCCGAGAGGCGGATGTTGTTCATCCCCTTCTCGCTGATGCGCTCGGCGGCGGCGAAACGGGGATGGCGGGGCGTTCCGATGTTCTTAAAAAAATAGAGTCCTTTGTAGGGGCGGTCGGGGCACGACACCAGCAGGTCTTTCACACCGTCGCCGTCGTAGTCTACGGGCAGCGGAATGCCCCAAAGCCCGACTCCCAAGTCGACCGTGAGGTCTGGGTTGTTGTAGCGCAGAATGTCCGGGTCGGATTGGGTCGGAGTGTCACCTTCTCCCTTGGGACGGACTGTATGCGACGTTCGGGCCGGTACCGAGGTCGTGACGAAGAGTGCGGCGGTCAGCATGGCACTGCGGACGGCGAGAACGCTCGCCTTGTAAAACGGATGGATTGCCGGGTTCATGGTTTTATGTTGGTTTCTTGTAAATCGTTTTAGCTTTAAGGTAAATGTTTTTAGCTTTCTGTTACTACCTCTTCCGGGCTTCTCAGCACCTCTTCGGGGGTGCTCTCGACGATCTCGGGCGTCAGCACGATGCGTGTGCTGCTTCCGGGTTCGTCGCGTTGTTCGATGCTCTTGATCAGCAGATCGAGGGCATCGGTCCCGAACCGTTCGATGGGTTGGCGGACGTAGGCGATGGCGGTTTTATAGATGTCGAAGGCTTCGTTGGTGTCGAAGCAGGCGATGGCGAAATCTTGCGGCACGCGCCAGCCGTTGCGGAAAATAGCACTCAGGCCCTGACCTGCTAGGGTGTTGGTGGCGAAGAGGAAAGCCTCGACGCGGCGTTGCCGGGCCTCGCGGATGATATCCTCGATCTTGGCGAGTTTGTCGTGGCGCAGGCGGTGTATGACGGTGTTTTCGGCCATGTCGTGTGCCTGCATGCAACGGCGGTATCCCTCTTCACGCTCGCGGATGTTCGAAAGCCCCATCGAGTAGGAGATCATCTCGATGCGGGTGAATCCGCGCCGGATCAGCGCTTCGGTCGTTTCGTACCCGGCGCGGCGGTTGTTCAGCACGACGCTGCTGACTTCCAGATCGGGCACTTCGCGGTCGAGCAGCACGAGCGGGATGTTCTGGCGTGCGATGTCGCGGATGATCTCGTCCGCGCCCTCGCACGGCACGACCACCAGCCCGTCGATGCCCTTGTTGCGGAAGACCTCGATCAGATTCTCCAGCTTCTGCGGATTTTCGTCCGTGCTGCCGAACAACACGGTATACTTATGTTTATATGCATGGTTCTCGATGCACCGGGCAATGTCGGCGAAGAACTTGTTTGAGATGTCCGAAACGATGACGCCGATGGTGTTGGTCTTACCGCTGCGCAGGGTACGGGCGGCGTTGTTGGGCTGGTAGTTGAGTTTCTGCGCGACTTCCAGAATACGCTGTGCGGTTTCCTTGTTCACGCGGTAGGTGTCCTTACCGTCGGCCTTGTTGTTCATCACGAACGAGACTAAGGCGATCGAAACGCCCGCCTCCGTAGCTATATCTTTTATGGTTACACGCTTCGTACGCATATTTTTTGCGATTTTTTGCAATATCTGGGATTTTCTGTTACTTTTGCAAAAGTAATTAAAACGTTTTAATAAACAAATTTTTTCACTGATTTTTTGATTTTATCCCTTTCGAAATATGAAAACTTACGGTGAAATGCGTTCATTTTTGGAAAGTTGCGGGGTGCGGGGCGTGGAGCTGTCCGACGAATCGGGACGAGCGCGGGTCTATCTGGTTCCGGAGTGGCAGGGACGGGTGATAACCTCGACGGCGACTGGAACCGGAGGACCCGGCTACGGTTGGATAAACCGTTCGCTGATCGCTTCAGGGGTGCGGAAATCCCGATTCAATCCTTTCGGCGGGGAAGAACGCCTTTGGCTCGGTCCCGAGGGTGGTCCCTTTTCGCTCTATTTCGCACCCGGCGCCGAGCAGGTGTATGCCAACTGGCAGGTCCCGGCGGCGCTGGACACCGAGCCTTTCCGGGTGGTCGGGCGCGACGCCCGGCAGGTGCGTTTCGAAGCCGAGATGTCGCTCCGGAACGCCGCCGAAACCCGCTTTGAGATCGGGGTGACGCGGCGGGTCGAACTCCTTTCGCTCCGGCAGGCAGAGGCATCGCTGGGGCGTGCCCTGCCGCCGGAACTCGCAGTGGTGGCCTATCGCAGCGAAAACCGGATCGGTAACTGCGGTACTGACGCATGGACGTCCGCGGGCGGTGCACCGTCGCTCTGGATGCTCGGGATGTTCACGCCGTCGCCGTCGACCACCGTTTTTCTCCCCTGCGACGGGGAGGATGCGCGGGCGGCCGTCAACAGCGACTATTTCGGAACGCTTCCGGACGACCGGCTCTCCGTCTCCGGAAGACTCGTATGCTTGCGGATCGACGGAGAGTTCCGGTCGAAGATCGGATTGCCTGCGGGCCACGATACGGGGCTTTGCGGCAGTTACGATGCGGCGGCGCATCACGTGACGCTGGTCCGCTACCGGCGTTCCGCGGCGGGCGACCGCTATGTGGATAGCCGCTGGGGCGCGCAGGCGAACCCGTTCGGCGGGGATGTAGTCAACGCCTACAACGACGGACCGACCGAGACCGGCGAGGTGATGGGGCCGTTCTTCGAAATCGAAACCTCTTCGCCGGCAGCTTTCCTGCGGCCCGGCGAAACGCTGTGTCACGCGCAGGAGATCTTCCACCTGCAGGGGGACGAAGCCTTGCTCGAAGAGCTTCTCCGCGACCTGATACCCGGTGGACTGCGGGCTGTGAAAGAAGCATTCAACCATTAACCGAAATAACTATGCAATCTCGAACCAATTATCTTTTGGGCGTCGATTTCGGGAGCGATTCCGTGCGGTGCCTCGTCGTCGACGCCGCTGACGGGGCGGAACTCGCCTCGGCGGTGGTAGCTTACCCCCGGTGGGCCGAGCGGCTCTACTGCGATCCCGCGCACAACCGTTACCGCCAGCATCCGCTTGACTATGTCGAATCGTTGGAAGCGTCTGTCCGCCATGCTTTGGCGGCTTGCGGCCGCGACGTAGCCGATGCCGTCCGCGGCATCTCCTTCGACACCACGGCGTCGACTCCGGCGCTGACTGACTCCAAGGGCACCCCGCTGGCCCTGCTGCCGGAGTTCACCGAGGAGCCAGATGCGATGTTCGTGCTTTGGAAGGACCATACGGCCCTCGCCGAAGCGGATGAAATAAACGATTTAGCAAAAAAATGGGAAATCGACTACACGCGTTATAGTGGCGACACTTACTCCTGCGAGTGGGTGTGGGCCAAGATGCTCCACTGCCTGCGTCGTTCGCCCGGATTGCAGCCGGCGGCTTATTCGTGGGTTGAGCACTGCGATTGGATCAGCGCCCTGTTAGTCGGGGACACGACCCCCGAAACCATTGCCCGCAGCCGCTGCGTGGCTGGGCACAAGGCGATGTGGCACGCCTCGTGGGGCGGACTCCCCGCGCCGGAGTTCTTGGAAGCGGTCGATCCGCTGCTGGGCGTCTTCCGCGGCCATCTTTATTCCGAAACCGTCACTGGCGATACGTGCGTCGGCCGGCTGTGCGGCGAGTGGGCCGCCCGGCTGGGGTTGAAACCGGGCATTGCTGTCGGCGTGGGGGCCATCGACTGCCATGTCGGGGCCGTCGGGGCCGGGATCGTCCCCGGAACGCTGGTCAAGGTGATGGGAACCTCGACATGCGACATCGTGGTCGGCACTTACGAGGAGGTCGGCAGCCGGACCGTGCGCGGCATCTGCGGTCAGGTTGACGGTTCGGTGCTGCCCGGATATATCGGATTCGAGGCCGGGCAGGCCGCTTTCGGCGATCTGTACGCTTGGTTCCGTCGGATGATGGCATGGCCGCTGCAGCGAATCGCCGGAAGCGACCCGCAGTTTGAAGAGCGAATTCTCGGGGAGCTGACGGCCGAGGCCGAACGGCTGCCCCTGACGGATGAAGATCCCGTGGCGCTCGACTGGCATAATGGACGCCGGACGCCCGATGCCGATCCCCGGGTACGGGGTGCGCTGCATGGACTGACCCTCGCCACGTCGGCACCGGCGGTCTACAAGGCGCTGGTCGAAGCGACGGTCTTCGGGTCTCGGGCCATTAACGAGCGGATGCTCGAAGAGGGGGTGCCCATCGACAATATTCTCGCTATCGGTGGCATCGCTCGCAAATCGCCTTTCGTGATGCAGACGATGGCCGACGTTATCGGCGTTCCGATCCGGGTGGTGGCCAGTGACCAAGCCTGCGCCTTGGGTGCTGCGATGTTCGCGGCGGTCGCCGCAGGACTCTACGGCTCGGTACAGGAGGCTCAGCGTGCGATGTGCCCCGGCTTCTCGAACGAATACATTCCCGATATGGAGCGTCATGCGGTTTACGACCGTCTCTACGACCGTTATCTGAAACTTGGAGGACGTCGCTGAGCGGGCTTTCCAGACGGTTAAACGATGCGGGCCGCGGGTAAAAGCCGACAAATCGTTCGGTTTTGCCCGCGGCCTGCATTATTTTTGGTTCTGCCTTAGACAGGCTGCGTCTCGGCAAAATGCAAGTAAACTTGCTTTTGCGCTTAGCTTGCACTATCTTTGGCTTATGGCAGAAAGCTGATTGACCAAGGAATTTCCATTAGAGGCAGCGCATGCCCTCTTGGTTTATGGCTGTCCATTGACCGGTGTGAGAGGTTGACAAAAGGATTTGTTAACAACCCGGTCCCGCATCTTTTACATGGAGTTGAAGGTGCGCCTGCAACTCTTTATAGGCACTCGTTTCCATAAAGACACAATCCATAATTGTTGGGGTTAGATGATTTTCTGCGTTAAGGATACACAAGACAATCCAAGCCTTCAGAAAACGATTTCTATATCCGCTCCAGACCGTTTCATTCCGCTCAAATGAAGAAATGATCCACGGTGACGCTGATGTCTGCCATAGATCGGCAAATAAAGTGATAAAAATCCCATTTACTTTTTTATCAGATATTTTGCATATTTATTATATAGAGTTGTTTGACAGGATGAACCTCGATGTAAGTTTATTCGATACTTGCGTTTCTAAATCATTACCTCATAAAAAAACAACGCTGCAACTTATTAAATTACAGTGTTGTTTGCAAATTCCAGAGGTTCCCGAAGGACTTGCCCGGTTCTTTGTTCGTCTGTTTCTGTCCTTGTTTGTCGGCAAGGGCCGGCCCGGTGCGCAGAGCGTCGCGGCTTCACGGCGTATCGTTACGGCGGGATGTACGACGTTGGAGCGTTCGGTTTCGGTCTGGCCGAAGCCCGTTTGCCGCCGGGTTTCCGTTGTCAGGGGGCTGGTTATTGCTCGTCTGTTTCGAATGCGTAGACCGTATGCTGCGTGTAGGTCTCTCCCGGACGCAGCACCGACGACGGGAAATTGTCGTGGTTCGGCGCGTCGGGAAAATTCTGCGTCTCAAGCGCAATGCCCGTCCGGAAGTCATGCCGGTCGCCGCGCTTGCCGACGTCGCTGCCATCCATGAAATTGCCGCTGTAGAACTGGAGTCCCGGCTGGTCGGTGTAGATCTTCATCCGGATGCCCGTCGCGGGTTCATAAGCCTCGGCAGCCAGCGAAACCGTGCCCGCTTCAGGCTTGTCGAGCGCCCAGTTGTGGTCGTAGCCGTTTCCGAATGCCAGCGGTTCGTAGTCGGTTCGTCCGATGCGTTCCCCGATCGCATGCGGCGTGCGGAAGTCGAGCGGCGTGCCTTCGACCGGGAGGATTTCACCCGTGGGGATCAGACCCGCGTCGGTGGGCGTAAAGCCGCTGGCATGGATGGTCAGCAGGTGCGAGTCGGTCGAATGCTCCGTTGTGCCGTGCAGGTTGTAGTAGACGTGGCTCGTGGGATTCACGATTGTCGGGGCGTCGGTCGTGGCCTCGTAGTCGATAACCAGTCCGTTGTCCGGCGTCAGCGAGTAGGTGACCGTGATGTCGAGGTTGCCCGGATAGCCCTCTTCGCCGTCGGCGGAGCGGTAGGACATGGCGACGGCGGGATTTCCTTCGGGCGTCGTGGTCACGCGGGCGTCCCAGACGCGGCATTCGAATCCTCCGGGACCGCCGTGCAGGTGGTTCTCGCCGTTGTTGATCGTCAGTTGGTACTCCTTGCCGTCGAGCGTGAAGCGTCCTTTGCCGATGCGGTTGCCGAAGCGTCCCACGACGGGTCCGCAGTATTTGTCGGCCGTGCGGAGATAGGCGTCGATGCTGTCGTATCCCCATACCACGTCGCGGAAGCGGCCGTCGGCGGCCGGAACCCAGAGCGCGACGACGCGTGCGCCGTAATTGGTGAGCTGCACGGTCATGCTGTCGGCGTTTTGCAGGGTGTAGAGTCCGACGGGTTTCCCGTCGATTTTGGTTCTGAAGGCGGCGGCATCGAGCAGTTCGACGCCGTTTCCGCTGTCGCCATTGCCTGCGCAGGAGAGCATGCAGGCCGTGGCTGCCATTAAGAAGAGATAGCGTTTCATGGTCTTTGTTTTTTATGTGGTCGTTATTTGATCCGGACGGGTTTGACCCCTTCGAAAGTCATTTTTACGGGTTTGATGAAGCCGTCTGCATCGAACTCCATGCGGTCGATGCAGGTCTGGCGGTGCCCCATGGCGGTCGCGCCCAGCGGGCGGCGGTGGTAGACGATGTAGTATTCGTCCCTGCCGGGAATCCGTATCACCGAGTGGTGGCCGGCTCCGGTGGCGATTTCGGGGTCTTGCTGGAGAATTTTGCCGATACGTTCGAACGGCCCGAACGGGGAGTCGGCGATGGCATAGGCCACGCTGTAGTCGGGACCGCCCCAGCCGCCTTCGCTCCACATGAAATAGTACTTGCCGCCGCGCTTGAACATAAACGGTCCTTCGACGTAGTTTTCAGGCGTTACGGACTTGTACGTCTCGCCGTCGTCGAACGGCACGACGCTCAGCAGGTCGTCCGACAGTTTGACCATGTTGCAATGGTGCCAGCCGCCGTAATACATATAATGCGTACCGTCGTCGTCGCGGAAAACGAACTGGTCGATGGGTTGCGCGCCGTTGACGATGCGGTCGATCAGCGGTTTGCCCAGCGCATCCTTGTACGGGCCGCCCGGACGGTCGGCCACGGCGACACCGATGCCGCCGTATTCGTGGTCGTTTTGGATGTCGTTGCCGCTGAAGAAGAGGTAATATTTGCCCTTGTGTTCGAGTATCGCCGGCGCCCACATGGCATATTTTACCCATTTCACGGCGTCGGTGGTGAGGACTTTCGGATGTTTGGTCCAGTTCACGAGGTCCTTCGACGAGAAGGCGTCCATGTAGGTCTGGATGTTGTACAGCTGGTGGACTGCCGAGCTTTTCTCGGCGGGGTAGGCCGGCATTTCCTCGTCCGGTGCGGCATAGAGGTCCGAAAGGGTGGGGAAAATCCAGTACTCCTTGCCGAAGACGGCGCCTTCGGGGTCGGCATACCAGCCCGGAAAGACGGGATTTCCCGAAAGGCTTTTACGTGCGTTTTTTGTGCTGCCGCACGATGCCGCAAACAGCAGGGCGGCAATGGCGGAAATCAATTTCAGATACTTTGTCATCGGGGTATTGAGTTTATTGTTTGTCGAGAGGTATACGCAGGATGGTGAGCGAGTTGGGGGCACATTCTACGGGTACGGTGCGCCCTTCGATGCGGAATGCCGATTCGCGGGCGGTGATTTTTTCGGGTTCTTCGAACGAATTTTCGTCGTAGATCGACGCCGATGCAAGCTCGATGCGCCGGGCTTCGCCGGGCGCGGCTTTCCCGCCTTTCAGCGCCAGCGAGGTTCGCCACGGCTCCGTGCGGCCATTGACCAGTTTGACGACCAGTTCGTTGCGCTTGTGGTCGAGACCGGCGACGGCGTAGTGCTTGTTGACGATCGTATAGTCGTAGGCGTATTTGAGTTCACCGTCGAGGTAGCACTTCCATTTGTTGCCACGGATTTCGATGCGCACGTCGTACCACCGGTTCGCTTCGATCGGCTCCTGATTGCGGTAGTCGAAGAGTGAAACCGAACCTTTGTCGCCGATCTCCCGGAAGAGGACCGACTCGTTGGAGTGGCTTCCCATGTCGGCCATGAAATAGCGGCGGTCGTCCTGCATGCCGAAGACTACGCGGAACCCTTCGTGTCCGGCCGTCTTGCGGGCTTTGAGGGTGATCGTGCAGTCGCCCGCTTCGAGATCTTTCAGACGCAGGAGCGCATCTCCGGCCGGGACTGGCTGGGTCAGGACGCCGCCTGCGGCTTTCCACTCGCCGCGTATCGTCTCCCAGCGTGTGTCGAGGTCGCTCCAGTCGGTGGTGTAGAGGGTGCGGCCGTTGCTCGTGACCTTCAGGTCGCGGAACTGCGCCGCCGTGTTGCCCGTACTCAGGCCGATGAATCCTTTGGGAGAGTGGGGTTTTGCGACCTGCTCTCCGAGAATGCAGAGCGGAACGTTCACATCGGGCCGGTTCTCCGAAAAGAGTTTCATCACATGGTAGTTCGTGCGTCCGTAAACCTGTTTGTTGTCGAGTACCATCAGGTGGTTGCGGCCGTAATGGGCGTTTTCGATCAGCGGGGCGTAGGAGACCAGCTGCACTTTGTCGGCGTTGCGCTCCACGCCGGTCAGGTAAGCCGCTTCGGCCAGCGACGCGTAAAGATTCGACTGCCCGACGGCGGCGTATTCGCCGACGTAAATCTTATAGGGGAGCTTCTTCGGGAGCTTGTCGTAGACGTCGGCGTTGTTGTAGAACCAGTCGGCGGTCTCGTAATAGTGCGGGTCGATCATCTCCACTTTGTCCAGCCGCTTGATGTCGTCGCTGAACATCAGCGCCGAGATAACCGTCAGCTGCGGATATTTCGCCTTGATCGCCTTGTGGAAACGATTGTAGTTGGCCGCATAGCGGGCGAAGACGTTTTCGTTGCCGACCTCGATGTATTTCAGCGGAAAGGGTTCGGGATGACCGTTTCTGGCGCGTTCGGCGCCCCATTTGGTCGTCATTGCATCGCCTAAAGCGTATTCGATGGCGTCGAGCGCCTCCTCGATCAGCGGTTCGAGTTCGTCGCCCTGTACATAGTCGCCGTTGCGGAACAGACACGACATGCCCGCGTTGCAGACGAACATGCCCTCGGCGCCGATATCCTCGCAGAACTGCAGGAATTCATGGTAGCCGAATCCGTACGTACTGCGGTAACCCCACAGGTTGTACTCTCCCGGACGTGTTACCGGGTCGCCGATGGTCTCCTTCCATTTCACGCGGTTGTCGAGCGTCAGCCCTTCGACGATACAGCCTCCGGGCCAGCGGACGAACGCCGGGCGCAGTTCTTCGATCATCGTCGCCACATCCTTGCGCAGTCCGTTGGCGCGGCCTTTGTAGGTGTCGCGCGGGAACAGCGATACATAGTCGATCCAGACGCGGCCTTCGGCGGGGAAGCTAAGGCGCAGGGTGTTTTTGTTTCCGGTTTCCGATGGTGTGAAGGTTGCCGTATAGCGGTGCCACCCGCCGTCCGCCGTCAGGCGCATGTCGCTCACAGCGAAGGACTTCCCGTCGGGCGCGACGATTGCGGCGCGGCACCACGGGGTCTTTTCCGCCCGGACATAAAATTCCAGATCGTAGCTCTTGCCCGCTTCGACGGCGATTCCCCAGTAGCCGCTGTTCACGGCGCTCACTTCGCCGCGCGCCGCGGCAAGGTCGAGCCGCAGGGCGTGGGGTGTGGCGGCGTTGAGCGGATATTCGGCGGTAACGGACGAAGCGGCCTGCGAGCCGTCGGCGTATTGCGTCCGCCAGCCCGTCATCGCCAGATCGGGACTCCACCGCACGCGGAAGCGGTTGACCGAGTCGTTCGAATAACAGTGCGCGTGGGGTGCGGCGGCATACCCGTCGGCGTCGAGCGTGCAGCCCGTCGGGAGTACGCCCTCCTCGAAGCCGCGGTTGCGGATCATCTCGGCGTAAAGCCCGCCGTCGCCCGAACCGGTGATCTCCTCGAAGAAGACGCCGTAGAGCGATGCGGGAATTTCGGCCCCGCGTTTGCCGAGATCGATTTCGATGCGACTCCCGTCGTCGTTTCCGGCCGCCGTCAGCAGGGCCGCCGTGCCGGCGAGGGTGCAGAGCAATCGTTTGGTATTCGTATTCATAGCGTCTTTATTGGCGTGTTTCGTTGTAGGGACGGTGTTCGGGGGCGGAGCCGAGGTCGTAGTTGGGCTGCGGGCCCATGACGAATTTCAGCGTGCCCCCGCGAACGATGTCGTCGTATGCGATGTAAGAGTTCAGATAAGGTTTTCCGTTCAGTTCCACGGATTGAATATAGCTGTTTTTTGCGGAATTATTCACAGTTATCACCATAAATTTGCGTCCGTTGGGCATATTCAGCACCGCTTTCTCGAAAAGCGGGCTGCCGAATGAATAGACCCCGCACGAGGGATTGACCTGATAGAAACCCAACGCCGAAAGAATATGCCATGCCGACATCTGTCCGCAGTCCTCGTTGCCGATGATGCCGTCCGGTCGGTCGGTGTAGAAATGGTGCTGTACGTAGCGCACCAGTTCGGCGGTTTTCCACTGCTGGCCTGCGTAGTTGTAGAGATAGATGACGTGGTGCGAGGGTTCGTTGCCGTGGGCGTACTGGCCGATCAGCCCCGAAATGTCGGCCGAAGCGTGGGGACCCATGTCGCCGGAGACGCGGAACAGCGAGTCGATTTTTGCGCGGAACGGCTCGTCGCCGCCCATGGCTTCGATCAGCCCGTAGGGGTCCTGCGGCACGAAGAAGGTGTACTGCCACCCCGTGCCTTCGGCGAAGTAGCCCGTGCCGCCGTGGACCGACTGGAACGGGTTGTAGGGCGTGAGCCAGCTTCCGTCGTCGAATTTCGGGCGGATGAAATTGATGTCGCCGTCGAAATAGTGTTTCCAGTAGCGGGCGCGCCGGGCGAAAGTTCGCTCCGTCTCTTTGTGGCCGAGTTTGTGCGCCATGGCGGCGATGCCCCAGTCGGCCACCGCATACTCCATGGCTTTGGACGTCGCCTCGAACTCCCTGTCTGCGGGGATATACTCCCGGTCCAGCACATAGCCGATGCCGGCCTGTCCGCGGAGCGTGGCCGTCTGCACGGCGCATTGCAGGGCGCGCTGCGCGTCGATTCCCCGGATTCCTTTCACTACCGCGTCGCTGACGATCGGTACGCTACCGTAGCCGGGCATCTGGTTGGTCTCGCCGCCGATCAGCGGCCAGATCGGAAGCTTGCCCTGCTGGTCGCAGATCGAGAGCATCGACGCGACCATGTCGCCCACCCGGTCGCTCTGGATGATCGTAAACCACGGATGCAGCGCCCGGTAAGTGTCCCAGCACGAGAAGGTCGAATAGTTCGTCCGATCGGCTTTGCGGATTTTATTGTCGTGGCCGCGGAATTCACCGTTCACGTCGCAGTAGGTCGTGGGGGCGATCATCGTGTGGTACATGGCCGTATAGAAGATGCGCTTGGCGCGTTCGTCGGCAGTTGTGATCTCGACGCGCTCCAATTCCTTTTCCCATGCGTCGCGGGCCGCCGTCATCACCGTGCCGAAATTCCAGTGGGGAATCTCTTTGCGCAGGTTTTCCAGCGCATTGTCGGTGCTTACGGACGAAACGGCGACTTTCAGCGCCAGTTTCTCGACGCTGCCTTCGAAGCAGAC
>OMEQ01001141.1_pt1 | contig 13571 bp, 10 predicted proteins | sample 1645451 | NCBI WGS metagenome assembly OMEQ01 (sample SAMEA103958142, study PRJEB25191) | human gut metagenome | biome: human-associated habitat [ENVO:00009003]; feature: intestine environment [ENVO:2100002]; material: feces | place: Germany | collected 2013/2015
GTCCCGGACATGACTTCGCGGGGCCATTCCGACCCCCCCCGGACGTATCGCCCGGACGCCATGTCCGACCCGACTCGCACAAACGACTCCGGAGACGGCCGCAGATGCCATTCCGAAACGCCCCCGAAACAGCCCGGCCTCTTCGGAAAAGGATTCCGGACGCCGTTCCCGAAAGCAGGGAAGCCCGGAGAGGCCTCCGGAACAGAAAATAAATCCGGCCGGAGAGGGGCGGAGATCAAATAATTTTTCTAATTTTGTCGAAAACAGCGATACCATGGAATACGCCAATCACCTGAAGGAATACGCCCCGGCATGGAGCGCGGAACGCGTGGAGGAAGAGGTAGCCCACATCCGCAAGGCCGCCGGGGAGCGCAACCGCAACGCGGAAGTTTATAAATTCTGCTACTCGGCCATCGACCTCACGACACTCTCGTGCAACGACTCGGTGGCCTCCGTCACGGAGTTCGCCCGCAAGGCCGCGGAGTTTTACGAGAAATACCCGCATATTCCCAACGTGGCGTCGATCTGCATCTACCCCTCGTTCGTCGAGACCGTCGGTGTGGCCGTGGACGGCACGCCGATGCGTATCACGAGCGTCGGCGGCGGATTCCCCGCATCGCAGACCTACCTCGAAGTGAAGGCGCTCGAAGTGGCGATGGCCGTGGAGAACGGAGCCGACGAAATAGACATCGTGCTCAACGTGGGACGGATGCTCACGGGCGAATACGACGAGGCGGCCAACGAAGTGGAGGTGATCCGCTCGGAGTTGGACGAAGACGTCGTGCTGAAGGTCATCATCGAGTCGGGAGCGCTGAAAACGCCGGAGTTGATCCGACGGGCTTCGCTGCTCTCCATGTTCGCAGGGGCGGATTTCGTGAAGACCTCGACCGGCAAGATCGACGTGGCGGCGACGCCCGAAGCGGCCGTCGTCATGTGTCAGGCAATCCGCGACTATTACGAAAAGACGGGCCGCAAGGTCGGCTTCAAGGCAGCCGGAGGGGTCCGCACGCCCGAGGACGCGGCGCTGTACTACACGATCGTCGAGGAGATTCTGGGCCGGGAATGGCTCACGACCGACTTGTTCCGCCTCGTCGGCCGCGAACAACCTGCTCTCGGCCATCGAAGGCAAACCCGTGAAATATTACTGATCCGGCGACCGCCCTCCGCAGGGCCTCGGAGAAATCCGACGGTTCCGGCAATCCGCCCGGTCCGGTCCGCCCGGTCCGGTCCGAAAGAGAGGCGGCAGAACATACGAACGGATTCGGAGAAAACCGAAAACGAACCGAATTACCCTTGCGGCAGCGAATGCCGCAGGGGTAATTTCATTGCAGGGCTCTTGATTTCCCGGAACCGGTCCGGGAACGAAAAAGAACCGCACCGGCAGGCGCGGAACCGCTCCCGGCTCAGCGGGAGGACACGGAGTCCGCAGCGACTGCGCCGCGGCTCCCGCTCTCCGCCTCCCGGGCGGAGGTTTCCCCCGCACCGGAACGGGGCGTCCTGCCCGGAACGCCGGCGGAGGCTTCGGTCCGCTTCGCACGCAGCGAGAGCATCGAACGGTATTCGCCGCACCGAAGCGCGGCCGCCGCGACCGCGAAGAGCGTCGCCAATGCGGCGATCCAGCCGATCAGTCGCTTAATCATCCCGCTTTCCGTTCAGAATCCCGATGGCCCGCACGATCACGTCGTCCACGGGATAGATTTGCGCATAGAATCCGTCGTCCTCGAGCGACGTGTTGCGCCCGATGTAGGCCCTCAGTTGCGCCTCGATGAGTTTACGCGAGCGGGCGATATCGTCGTAACGCGGCGCGACGCCCTTGCGGGCCGCATAGGCGATGAAATCGTCGAAAAGCCTCCGGTCGCCGTCGAGCAGCGAGTCCAGCCCGCCGATCGTCCGCACGGCGTTCAGCGCGTCGCGATGCCGGTCGGCATATTCGATCGTATAGCGGTAGAGGATATTGCGTCCCGCCACCTCGATAAAATACTTCGTCACGTCGGTCGTGTCGGCCGGCACGAAGACGTCGGGCATGATGCCGCCCCCGCCATAGACCACCTTCCCGCCGGGTGTCGTGCGCTTGAGCGAATCGGCGAAGCGGATGCTGTCCGCCGAGAAGAACTCGTTGTTCCGGTAGCGGTTCCAAATGTCCTCCTCGTAGCTTTCGTCGTCGCCGATCGTATAGGGCTTCTGGATCGAGCGGCCCGTGGGCGTGTAATAACGTGCCGTCGTAAGCCGCAGGGCCGATCCGTCGCTGTAAGGTATCTGACGCTGTACGAGTCCCTTTCCGAACGAACGACGTCCAACAATCGTACCACGGTCGTTGTCCTGCAAGGCTCCCGCGAGGATTTCGCTCGAAGAGGCGCTCCCCTCGTCGATCAGCACCACGACGTCCATGTCCTGCGCCGAACCGGTGCCGTCGGCATATTCGCGCTGTTGCTGGTGATGGCGGTCCTCGGTATAGACGATCAGCTGCTCCTTGTGCAGGAATTCGTTGGCGACCAGAATCGCCTGATCGAGATAGCCGCCCGAATTGCCCCTGAGGTCGAAGATCAGTTTGGTGACGCCTTCCGCCCGCAGCGAAGCCAGCGCCTGCTCCATCTCCGCGGAGGTGGTGCGGGCGAACTGCCCCAGTTTGATGTAACCGATGCCGTCGGCGATGCGGAATGCCGATTCGATGCTCTTGATCGGAATCTTGTCGCGTACGACATCGACGCCGACCAGCTCGCCGATTCCCTTCCGTCCGAGTCCGAGGTGCACTGTCGTGCCGCGCGGACCGCGCAGTTTCTTCACCACGTCGCGCTGCGGAATCTTCTGTCCCGCCACGAGCGTGTCGTTGATCTCGATGATGCGGTCGCCGGCCTTGATTCCGGCCTTGTCGCTCGGTCCCTGCGGGATGACGTTCAGCACGATCACCGTGTCGGTGGCCATGTTGAAGACCACGCCGATGCCGTCGAACTCGCCCTCCAGCGGTTCGTTCAGCTGCTGCATCTCGGCAGCCGGAATGTAGACCGAATGCGGATCCAGCTCCTTGACCAGCAGCGGTATGACATGTTCTGCCAGCGAATCCATCGCCACCGAATCGACATACTGGTTCTCGATCAGCGAGAGCGTGTAGGTCAGTTTGTTGGTCGGCAGGGCCATCTGCCGGAGCATGCCTTTGATCTGCGAAGTGGTGCTGTTGCGGCCCATGTACTGTCCCAGCAGCAGACCCAATACGACGCCCGCTGCCAGCAGCAGCGGGAAGAGGATGGTGTATTTCGAATTTTTGTACATTGTCGGTCACCCGACGCACGGCACGCCGCCGTCGGGCTGTAAATTATTTGTTCTTAAAGGTATAGGTCAGTCCGACGCTCAGCAGCGTACGGGTCTGCACATCGACGTTCTGCGCCCGGTTGTAATAGAGCTGGAAACTTAACGTCGTGGAGAGGTATTTTGTTGCCTTGATGTCGAGCGTATTTTCCCAGCGTGCGATCGGATGGATCGGCAGCCGGGGCTTGTCCTTGATGTCTTTATTGGCTGTCTTGTCCCATTCTTCGTAGGCATGGCGGAACTTCGTGTAGTCGCTGATCTTGTTCTTCTGGCCGATATCGGTGATCCAGCCGTAGAAGGAGTAGAGCGTCGTGCGGTAGCGCAGGAATCCCGTTTTGCCGAACGTGCGGTCGAAGTCGATCTGGATCGAGGAGCCGCCTTCGTATTTCGACGTCTTGTCGGGATCTTCGATACCGTAGTTGTATGCCGGCTTTATCTCAGTCTCTGTCTTTTTGCCTTCGCTGTCTACTCTTTCTTCCACCTGCCGTCTGCGGATCCAGTCGTTTTCGGCAAAGGTGGCGTTCAGCGCGATCGGCGAGAGGTTGATCACGATCGGGAATTTAGGTTTGGGACTTTTGTAGGTGATACCGAGCGAAATGTCGAGGTAACCCGGAGTCATGAACTTGCTCTTGAGGTGCTCCTTTTTCTGCTCCGTGCGCGATTTATAGCCGTTGACGAACTGGCTGCGGAAGTTCAGGATCGAACCGTAGGACCAGTTTTCGGACATCTTGAACGACGGGGCGACCGAGACCACGAATTCGTCCTGATTCTTGAACCAGACGCCCTCGCTGTCCATAATCTTGTTGCCGCTGTCGTCGACCATCGGATTGCCGTCGGCATCGAGACGCTGCGTCTCCACCTTCATCCGGTTATAGCCCAGCTTGGCACTGAACTTGGTTTCGATGGTGAAAAGATTCTTGGTGAAAACATGGCGCAGGCCGATCACCGCCGTAAGCGCGATGGAGTTGTCACCGCCCGACACCGAGATCCAAGGGTCGTTGTACGAGGTAAGCGCGCCCTGCACCCCGCTGTTGAATTCGAGGTAGTTGCGCTCCTTGCGGATCGCGGCGCGCTCGGCCTTGTAACGGGCGCGGCTGAAATAATCGACATCTACGGGTATGGATTTCAGTTTGTCCTGAAAAGTCACGCTCTCTTCCCCGGCATCGACTTCGTCGACGGAAATCTGGGCAGAGACGGTGCGGCCGATCAGAAGAGCCGGAATAAGCGTCAATATGAGATAAAAAGGTTTCATAGTGAAGTATTTATATCTGGAAAATTACACTGCAAATTTATGAAATTATTTACAAAAACCTTAACTTTGTCTTAAGTTAATATAAAGATACTCACATGAAATATATCGGAGCACACGTAAGCGCTTCGGGAGGTGTGGAGAACGCCCCCGCCAATGCGCACAAGATAGGGGCTACGGCCTTCGCGCTTTTCACCAAAAACCAGCGGCAGTGGGTCGCCGCGCCGCTGACGGCGGCGCAGATCGACTCTTTCCGCAAAGTCTGCGACTTGTACGGCTACCTCCCGGCCCAGATACTGCCCCACGATTCGTACCTGATCAACCTCGGACATCCTGAGCGCGACGGGCTGGAAAAGTCGCGTGCGGCGTTTCTCGACGAGATGCAGCGCTGCGAGCAGCTGGGACTGGACCGTCTGAACTTCCACCCCGGAAGCCACCTGCAGAAGATTGCGCCCGAAGAGTCGCTCGACCGGATCGCCGAGTCGATCAACATCGCGCTGGACAAGACGCACGGCGTGACGGCCGTAATCGAAAATACGGCGGGACAGGGTTCCAATCTGGGCTTCGCCTTCGAACAGCTGGCCTACCTGATCGACCGCGTGGAGGACAAGTCGCGCGTGGGCGTCTGCATTGACACCTGCCACGCTTTCGCCGCAGGTTACGACCTGCGTACGGCCGAGGCGTGCGAGAGGACGTTCGCGGAGCTGGACAGCATCGTGGGGTTCGAATACCTGAAAGGCATGCACCTGAACGACGCCATGAAGATATTGGGCAGCCGTGTGGACCGTCATACGCCGCTGGGCGAAGGCATGATCGGCATGGAGTGTTTCCGCTACATCATGCAGGACGCGCGTTTCGACGGCATTCCGCTGATCCTCGAAACGCCCGACGAAGAGCGCTGGCCGGAGGAGATCGCCATGCTCAAGGCGTTCGCCGAAGAAAAATAACGCCCGGCGGAGCGGGCATCGCGCCGGAAACAGCTTTGCACCCGAAAATGAAAAGAGGGCCTTCCGGCCCTCTTTCTTATTGTGTTTTCCGGCGCAATCATGTCCCGCCGGATGTCTTGGCAGCCTGTTCCGGCTACCGCAGCTGGTCGAGACACTCCCGGATAAGCGCGGCGCTTTCGCGCACCTCCTCTTCGGAGATCGTCAGCGGCGGCGAGATGCGGAACGCCGTGTCGCAGAACAGGAACCAGTCGCTCAGGATTCCGGCATCCTTGAACAGTTCCATCGTGCGATACAGTTTCGCCGACTCCCCCAGCTCGACGGCCATCAGCAGGCCGCTGCGGCGGATTTCGCGCACGGCGGGATGGCTCCCCAGCAGCGTTTCGTACAGCGCACCCTTGGCTTCGGCCTGCTCCACGACCTTGTTGTCCAGCAGGTAATTCAACGCCGCCAGCCCCGCCGCACAACAGACCGGGTGTCCGCCGAAGGTGGTGATATGTCCCAGAACCGGATCGGTTTGCAGCGTATCCATGATTTCGCGCCGCGCCACGAACGCCCCCAGCGGCATGCCGCCGCCGAACGCCTTGGCCAAGCATACGATATCGGGCGTAACGCCGTATTTGAGCATGGCGAACAGTTCGCCCGTGCGGCCCATGCCGGTCTGTATCTCGTCGAAGACCAGCAGGGCGCCCACCTCGTCGCACCGCCGCCGCAGGGCTTCCAGATAGCCCGGTGCGGGCGTCCGGACGCCCGCTTCGCCCTGCACGGGTTCGGCCAGCACGCAGGCCGTGCGCCGCGTGATGCGGTTCAGCGCATCGAAATCGTTGAATTCGATCGCCTGCACGTCGGGCAGCAGGGGCCGGAACGCCCCTTTCCACTCCTCGCCTTCGGGCGCCCCCATCATGCTCATCGAACCGTGGGTCGAACCGTGGTAGGCGCGGCGCATGGAGATCAGCTCCGTGCGGCCCGTGAAACGCTTGGCCAGCTTCAAAGCGCCCTCGACCGCTTCGGCCCCCGAATTGACGAAATAGACGCTTTCGAGTCCTCCGGGCAGCAGCGACGCGAGCTTCGAGGCATATTCCACCTGCGGCGTCTCGACCAGCTCGCCGTAGACCATCACGTGCATATAGCGCGCCGCCTGCTCCTGCACGGCCCGCACCACGGCGGGATTGCAGTGACCGACGTTGCTCACCGAGACGCCCGCCACCAAGTCGTAGTAACGCTTGCCTTCGGGCGTGTAGAAAAACGTCCCTTCGGCGCGTTCGACTTCGACGAGCATCGGCGACGGCGAAGTCTGGCCCACGTGAGCCAGAAATTGTTTGCGTAAAATGGTATTCATTGTCAATCTTTGAATTTCCGCTGCAATATCGCGTCCGCATCCTTCACGCTGCGGCGCATCCAGCCGAAGAGGGTCTCGGCCTGCTGCGCGTCGGTCATGCGCCACTCCCCGACCGTGAGCCGCATCCGCTCGGAGAGCATGTAGATCAGGATCGCGGCCGACGCCGAAACATTCAGGCTCTCGACCATGCCGCACATCGGGATGCGCAGGAATTCGTCGGCTCCGGCGATCACCTCGTCCGAGATTCCGGCGTGTTCGGTGCCGAAAACCAGTGCGAAAGGCCCTGCGGCGACGTCGAACGTTTCGGGCGTCACGTCTTCGCGGTGGGGCGTCGTCGCAACGATGCGGTATCCCGCACCGCGCAGTGCGGCGAGGGCTTCTCCCGTCGAGGGATGACGCCGGACATCGACCCATTGGTCGGTGCCGCGCACGATGTCGGGATTGGGTTCGAAGCGGCACAGCGTCTCGACGGTGTGCATCTCCTGCACGCCGAACGCCTCGCAGTGGCGGATCAGGGCGGCGGCGTTCTGCCCGTGGTACATATTCTCGGCCAGCACGGTCATGTAGCGCGTACGCATGGCGACCGTGCGGCGGAGTGCTTCATAACGCTCGGAGGTCGTGAACTCCGCAAGGCAGGCGATACGTTCGGCGTACCATTCAGCACCCTTATTTGCGGTATTTTTCATCTTCGTCGAGTATTTTGAGGTAACTTTCGTAGCGGGGATAGGCGATCTGCCCCCGTTCGACGGCTTCGACCACCGCACATCCCGGTTCGTGGGTGTGGGTACAGTTGTAAAACCGGCAGTCGGGGGCCGTGCGCATCATTTCGGGGAAGTAATGCCACAATTCGGCATCGTCGATGTCGATCAGCCCGAAGCCCTTGATGCCCGGTGTGTCGATCACCGCACCGCCTTCGGCCAGCGGATACATCGTCGAAAAGGTCGTTGTGTGCCGTCCCTTGTGGTGGCTTTCGGAGATTTCGCCCGTACGGATGTCCAGCGAGGGGTCGATGGCGCGGATGAGCGTCGATTTTCCGACGCCCGAATTGCCCGAAACGAGGGTCGTACGCCCTTTGAGCAGCTCGTGTACCGCACCGACGCCTTCGCCCGTGGCGGAGGAAACCTCCATGACGCGGTAGCCGGCGCTTTCGTACACGGCATGAAAGTCTGCGACGGCCTGCGGGTCCTGCAGGTCGATTTTCGAAAGCAGGATCGTGACGGGCACCTTATAGGCTTCGCAGGTCACCAGAAACCGGTCCACGAACTCCGTGGCGGTTTCAGGAGAACGCAGCGTCGCCATCAGCAGAGCCTGATCGACGTTGGCCGCGATGATATGCGACTCCTTCGAGAGATTCGACGCCCGGCGGATGACGTAGTTGCGGCGGGGCGAAATGTCGCAGATGACGTAATCGCCCCCTGCGTCGGCCTCGCAGGTCACTTCGTCGCCCACCACGACCGGATTGGTCGAACGTACGCCCCGCAGCCGCAGCCGGCCCCGGATACGGCAGCGGACGACCGCGCCGTCGTGCAGGACGTCGTACCAGCTTCCGGTGGCGCGCACCACTGTTCCGGTAAATCGGTTTTCCATCGGCTAATCCTCGTTTTGTTCCTGCGGCACCTGTTCGCCGACCCATTCCAAGAAGGGAAAAACGGCTTCGGACAGGCGCATGACGGGCTTGTAACTCTTCGATTTCTCGATCGTCTGCGGGCCGACGAGCGTATAATCCTCGTTGAGCGAATCGAACGCCGAGAACAATACGCTCAGCACCAGCATGTATTTCAGCACCGACACCGCGATGCCCAGCACGATGTCGGGAATCCCGAATCCCGCGAAGTGAAACAACTTGCGTACCAGCCGTCCGGCAACGGCCATCAGAAGAATCACGGCCAGCAGGACCACGACGAATCCGCCGGCTGCGGATACCGTCTCGTCCAGCTTCAGCCACTCCCCGACATAAACGCCGTAACGTGAAGCAAGCCAGATGCCTGCGACGATTCCGGCCAGCGAACATATCTGCATGACAAAGCCTTGGCGCCAGCCGTTCCATACGGCCAGTGCCAGAATAAGGCAGACGATCAAATCGATTGTATTCACAAACAGCGGGTTCTTATTTCATTTGGTTGGTAAATATACGACAATTTACCTAAATAGCCTAAAAAAAGAACTCTTCCTACAACGGTGCAGAAATATATAATATAGGTATATCCCTGTTACCGAATAACATCCCTCAAGCTCACATTCAACGCGTTACATATAATACACATCGTTTTGACCGTAAGGTTCGTGCGTCCCGCTTCGATACGGCTCAAATTGGATCTTTCCATGTCGCAACGGTATGCGAGTTCCTGTACCGTCAGACGTCTCTCCCTCCTCAACTCTCTGATCCTAGAGGAGATATAGGATACCTCCTCCTCATAAACAACTCCCATTTCAAAAATTTGGATAAAAATTTTGTTGTGCAAATTTTTATATATATATTTGCACCATGCGTATCATATATGATACCATGATTTATCCGATATTACTGAAAACTAATGCGTCACACATATAATAAAGAATGCGTCACTTTATTGATAATTAACGTGCAACACGGTCTGCAGAGTCTGCGTCACTCTGCAAAAAATGTGCCCGTAACCGAAAGAGAATAGATACGTCACTCTATTGATAACTAATGCGTCAACACAAAAAACAATTCCATTTCAATTCTTCATTACTATGAAAAAAAACTTATTCAGAAAATTTCTTGCACTGTTCTTAACCGGAACAATGTTAGCCGGTGTCGGTTGTAAAGACTACGACGACGACATCGACGACCTGAAGGGTCAGATCAACGACTTGAAGGGTCAAGTCGAGTTGAAGGCCGACGCTTCAGCCCTCAAAGCTGTTACCGACAAATTAAACGGGATAGATTTCTCGTCTTTCGTTACCAACAGCGGTCTCCAGACAGAGCTTGACAAAAGGCTGGCAGACTATGCCAAGAAGTCGGATCTGAAAGATTGGCTGACTAGCGATGAGGTGTTGAAACTTATTAAGGCTCAGGGATATCAGACCAAGGCTGACGTTCAGAAACTGATCGAAGAGGCTACCAAGAATCAGCTGACTGCCGACGATGTCAAGAAGATTTTCGAGACGATGATCGCTTCGGACGAGACCATGGGTAAACTGCAGGCCGAAATGCAGAAGATCATCCAGCAGGCTCTGGTCGACGGCAAGTACGTTACCGAGCAGCAGATGAAGGATTTCGTCGAGGGTAAAGGTTACATCACCGGTGCCGATCAGCTGTCGGCGACTCAGATCAACCAGATCCTTACCGCTGTCGCCAATTCCGTATCTTCGGAGACGGCTACGGTCACCGATGCCATCAAGAAGGTCCTCGGCGACAACTTCGCTTCGTACATGGCTGAGTACATGAATGACGAGACTGTCAAAGCCGAAATGGGCAAGACCATCACCGATACGATCCTCAAGGAGCTGACCGATGCCAACGTAACTCTGAAAGAGGCTATCGAGGCGATGATCGAGGAGGGTGTAAACAGCAAGCTGTTCAACCCCGACGGCAGCGCAATCTACCTGAAAGAAGCCGATCTGAAGGATCGTTTCGACAATTACGACACGCAGCTCCGCAATCTCTGGAGCGCTATCGCAGACCTCGCCGGCCGCATCCAGTCGCTGGTTTACGTTCCGACTTCGCTCGAAGAGGTATCGAACAATGTCATTTCCATCGAGGGACTTCCCTATATCACGATGGTTGACGGTGAAGGTGAGGACTACAAGTTCTATCTGGGCAGCGACGAAGGCGGCAACGAGGCCGCGATCGAAGCTACTTTCATGGTTTCGCCTGCGGCTCTGGCAGTCAAGATGACCAAGGAGAACGTATCGTTCGTAACGGAGGAGATCAAGACGCGCAGCGCTGCGTCGTTCGAAGTTGTAGACGTGATCGATCAGGACGTTGTGACCGGTAAGTTTACCGTTGTTGCCAAGACTCAGTACGAGTACGGAAACGGCAAAACGCTGGCCATTGCGCTGAATGTGAAACTCGCAGGCACCGGTGTCGCCGGAGCTACGCCCGAAGATGCCATTTCGGGCGAGGATTTGGGCAGCGATTTCACCAGTGCCTTTATCGGTACGCAGTATAATGCAGGCGGCGCGATCAACGCCGATCTGGTTGCCGGCCGTATGAAAGAGGACGGAAACCTCGAACTGGTAATTGACAACGATACCCAGTTCCCGGAATTCGAGGGCGACGGCGGTCTGAAATATAACGACGAGGAAACCGTCGTTGAGTTCTTCCATGATGTGAAGATTTACTACATGAAAGACGGCAAACCGCAGGAGCTTGCCGCAATCTGGGGCGAGGATGTTCCCGTTCTCAAGACCGTTGTTCCTGAAGACGACGCCGTAGCGACGGTAGATCCCGAAGATAACAAGGACAGCTATACGCTTACGGCAACCACGGCGGCGATCAAAAAGGGCAAGGGTGTTCCGGCTCTGATCGACGACGTGATTACCTCGGAACCGTTCTCGTTCGACCTCGTATCGGGCGAATACACCTGCCGCGTGGTTAAGAACGCCAAATCGCAGTTCACCATCATCAAGGACAACACCGACGTCATCGTTTCCGAGCCGCAGACGGTAACGTGGAACTATGCAACGGTTAGTGCCGGCGACGATTACGAGGCTGTGGATTACCTGCTGAATCCCGATCCCACGAAGCCTCAGATCGGCCACGTGATTTACAACGCACTGAAGGCTGGATCCTTCGAGGATATCCAGATCTTCGACGGCGAGACCGAAATGACCGACGAACTGCCGTTCGATGTCGCTGATATTATCCTTACTAGCTCTCCTGCTGACGATCGTGCAGAGCAGCATCTGGAACTTGTCGTAGCCGGCAACAGTGCAATGACGAGCGGTTCTTACACGGTCAAAGCACGTTACAACTATGAGAACACCGATATTACGATTACTCTGCCCGTCGTTATCGAGGGTATGCCTGAGATCACGATGGCTCCGGAGACCGTAACGGTGGATTACTTGGCGGGAACGAGCGAATACACGGTGATCGAGACGTATGCCGAGAAACTCTGGAATAAGGATTGGGCTCCGAAGTACTTCGCTGACAAGCAGACGTTCGTAGATGCGATCTATGCCGCTACATTCGAGGCTACTGCCGACGAAGCGGAAGATGGAACCGAACTCGTGCAGGCGACCGACGATGCAAAGAACATCGCTATCAAGCTCGGCACTGGAGCAAAGGAGAAGAGCTACGAACTCACGGCTAAACTTACTGCCGACTGGGGTCTCGATGTAACGGTTGCCGTTACGGTTAATTTCGAAGGCTTTGCAGGCGAGCTGGTACAGGGCGACAACTATGCGAATCCGGTGCGTCTGAACGCAAAGCTTACGACGACGGCTTATGTGCCCGATGGACTTAATCTCGACAACACTTGGGTTGCACCCAAAGATTCCAAGGGCAATGAAATCGGAAAGGTTGTCTTCTCGGTAGACGCCGAAGAGTACGAAGGTGCTTCGGTAGACGCCGACGCCAAGACCCTGACGTGGGGTACTGAGTACAAGGGCCTGAACATGGCGCTCAGCGTAAAACTGATGCTCGATTCTTATGTTCTTGACGAGCAGGAGCTTAATGTCGAGATTCCCGACCCGATCAAGGATAAGACGATCAGCCTGCGTAAGAATGCCGCTACTACGATTTCTGCGAGCGATGCCGATGCTTCCCTGACTGTGGGCGATCTCCTCCAGCTGGCGAATATCAACGGCAACAACGTATTCGAGGCTGCGGCTGCCGATGAGAATACGGTTCTCGGAGTCGCTGTCAAGTACGAGGTGATGAATCCGGAGGTTCTCGTTGACCGAATTACGATTGCGGGCGATTTCACAACCACCGGTACGATTACGGTCAAGGGTAATGCCGACAGCGAATTCGTAGGCGAGAAGACGGTCAAGGTGAAAGTTACCGTATCCTATGATTACGGCACGGACCGCGTTCACAATCTTGATATCAAGGTTAAGCAGAAAGCCAACTAAAAAGAATCCCCCTTTTCCGCAGAATCCGGCGCCGTCCTTCGGGACGGTGCCGGGAGCGCGGGAAATCAAATCCCTAAAGCAGGAACGGCACATCCCAAAGTTTTTTGGTTAACAACTCCCACTTTTAAGTAACATTCCTGCTTGCGGCAGACCGAAGAGGCGCGGTCTGCCGCTTTTTTTATCCGGAATCTCCGCAATATTCTTCCGTCTCTCCGGCACACTGCGGCCGCCGGCACGGACTCCGCCGCCGGCCGGGCCGTCTGTCCGGCCAATCGCCGTTTCGAAATCCGCCCCACGATACGGCTGGGCGATGCGCAGACGACGATTATTCGTTTACCGGCACCCGTCCGACAACAGCTTCGCGTCCGGCGCCGCCGGAGAGCGCACCTCTCAAAAATTTGATTTTGAACCGATGTTGTATTATCTTTGCATGCGGACGCATAATAAATTCGGGAACCATGAAAAGATACATAGCAACACTCTTGCTCCTTGCCGCCTGCGCTTCGGTGCAGGCCCGCGAGGTATTTCCGCTCAACGAAGGATGGCGTTTCTTCTTCAAGTCGGAGAACAGCAGCGACAACGCCCGGCACGTAACCCTGCCCCACACATGGAACACCGACACGGGAGCCGGCGGCCATTTCCTCGAAACGACCGCCAACTATCAGAACGACATGTATATACCCGCCGAATG
>OMEQ01001150.1_pt1 | contig 13422 bp, 7 predicted proteins | sample 1645451 | NCBI WGS metagenome assembly OMEQ01 (sample SAMEA103958142, study PRJEB25191) | human gut metagenome | biome: human-associated habitat [ENVO:00009003]; feature: intestine environment [ENVO:2100002]; material: feces | place: Germany | collected 2013/2015
CATTTTGAAAGTGAAGATATTGGGCGTGGCACTGATCTCAAGGACCATGGCGCCGGCTCCCGAGCAGTGGACCGTACCGCCCGGAATCAGGTAGTGGTCGTGCCTGCGGGCCGGGAAGCGGTTCACGAAACGCTCGGCATCGAACGCCGCGCCTCCCCGCCGGGCCGTGCGGAGCGCCGCGAGCATCTCTTCGGGATCGACGCCCCGTTTCACGCCGAGATAGACGCAGGCGCCGGGCTCGGCATCGAGCAGGTAGTAGCTCTCGTCCTGCGTGTAGCGCATGCCGAACGTACGGCGGATGTATTCGTCGGTGGGATGGACCTGGAGGCTGAGGTTGCCTCCGCCGATGGTGTCCAGGAAGTCGAAACGGATCGGGAAGCTCTCGCCGAAACGCCGGCGGTCGGCGGCGCCCAGCAGCTCCTGCGCACGAAGGTAAATGAGGTTCTGAGCCGGCATCTCGAACAATTCGCCATCGACGCGCAGCAGCAGGCTGTTCTCCTCCGGAACGCAGTCGAAGCACCAGCCGAAATTGGCCTGCCTGCGGTCGAGGTCGCAGACCTCCTTCATCCACTGGCCTCCCCACGGCGCAGGGTCGAAGAACGGCACGACCCGGAACGGACGACGCACCGTACGCCCGATACCCTGCATGAAGGTCTCGGCCGCGATCATCAGCGGACGCCCCGGACGGTGCGTGTCGATCCAGTAATCGACGCGGTTGTAAAGGCTCTTCTTGTGGTTGTCCAGCACAGGCCAGTCGTTGAAGTAGCCGCGCTTGTACTGCCGGGCGGGGCTTTCTGCCGAGTTGTCCACACCCAGTCCGTGAATGGCACGGGCGCGGAAACGCCGCTGAATCTCCCAGCGGGCCATGTCGGCGTAGAGCGTCAGGTCGGCATTCGGTGCGACGTAACCCGCACCGCTGCCATAGACGATCGTCCGGCGTTCACGATGCCGGATCCGTTCCCGGGCCTCGTTCAGGCGTTCGGGGTCGAAGAAATCGGCCAGGCCGAGCGGCGTGAGATAGCCGAACAACTCGTCGTCGGTCACATAGGGGTCGGTCATGGAGCGGATCTGCCGTTCGTCGCGGAAAAGTTCCTCGGTGCGGATCAGCTCGGCCTCGGGCCATATACGGGCAAGCGCCCCTGTCAGCTCCTCGTCGCATACGCCGTGGTAGGTGTCGAACACCACCAGCGGACGCTCGATGTCGGTGCATCGTACGAGCTCAGCGCCGATCTCCTCCCAGCCGCGCCAGATACGGCCTTCCGTTTCCGTCGCCGGAAACTTGTCGTAGTTCGAACGTGTGTGCAGCGATGTATTCATGAATATATGTATGTTTATTTTTTATATGTGCAAACATAATGAATCTTTTTTGATTATGCAATTGTTCGCGCGATTTTTCCGGCCTTCGGGCGCTCTTTTCGGAACTTCGGCCGTCGGAGACAAGGCCCGCCGGGCATCCGACAGACCTTGGACAGGGCGTGCACATAGATCAACCGGCCGATGTTCGGCGGTTACCGTCCCGAAGCGCCCCATGCCGACCGGATCGGTCGCATCGCCGAACGGCTGGCATCCCGCGCGTCGAGGAATGCGACGCCACGGCCCACCCGGACCGTCGAGATGGCCGATGGGCGGGCATCCCGGCAAAGCCGGGCGACAGCGAGATCATCCGCCCGCTCGACGGGCCGGCCGGACAGCTCGGCCTCGGGGGTTCGGACAATGCCGACATGAGCGACCACCCGGACAACCGGCATCGGGCTTATCGCAGGTCCTGCCCGTCTATGTACGTACAACAGGTGAAACAGATGATATTTGCATCCGCTTCTCTCCACCGCTTCTCCGCAGGGCGGAAATTATGCCGGAAGCGGGGCTACGGACCTTGCGCCGAACGGCGGAATGCTCCGGACGCGGGCGTCGGGCGGGTCGTACCCGTCGGAGCCCGCTCTCTTTTTAAACGGATCGGCAGAGTTCGCTGCGTCGGTTTTCACTCATACCAAGTCGTCCGGAACCGGAAAACGATGAAAAAATATCCGAAGTATTGCATTTTTGAAAATCTATCTCTATATTTGCGTTGTTCATATATGTATGAACAAATATATATGATTTAAACATAAAAAACCTAACCTAAATGAACTTGTTATGAAGAATCTGTACCAGAATTACGCACGGACCCGTTGGGACGGATCGGGCGGAATCTTCAGAAAGTGCGCGGTCCTTTTGTTGGCGGTCTCGCTGCTGCCCGGAACGTCGGCAGCCGGATCGGAACCGGTCCAGACCGAAGTTCCCCCCCCCGCACGGGAACGCACCGTCGGCGGAACGGTCCGCGACGGCAAGGGCGATCCGATTCCCGGAGCGGCCGTGACCGTCGTGGGCGGTTCGCTCGGCGTATCGACCGACGCCTCGGGCGCCTACCGCATCGAAGGGGTCGGAAGCGACGACGAACTGGAATTCAGCTTCCTCGGAATGATGTCGCAGAAGGAAAAGGTCGGGACGCGCACACGGATCGACGTGACGCTGCGCGAGGACATGATCGGTCTGGAAGATGTCGTGGTGACGGGCTATACGGCCATGAAGCGTAAGGACATCACCGGATCGGTGGCTTCGGTATCGGCCGAACAGATCGCCCGCATTCCGGCATACGACCTGACCACCAGCCTGGTCGGTGTGGCCGGCATCCGCATCGACGGAGGTTCGATCCGCATCCGCGGCACGCGTTCGACCAACGCGGGCAACGACCCGCTGATCGTGCTCGACGGTATTCCCTACGACGAGACGCTCACCTCGATCAACCCGGGCGACATCGAGTCGATCGACATTCTGAAGGATGCCTCCTCGACGGCCATCTACGGAGCGAAGGGCGCCAACGGCGTGATCCTCATCACCACGAAACAGGCCAAAAAAGGCGAGACAAAGGTTATCTACGACGGTTTCGTGGGCGTGGGCGTCAATAACCGGGGCACGCTCGACGTGATGGATGCCGACGAGTACATTGCCTTCCAGCGTGAAGCCAGCCGCGCCGCCGGCGCGTGGAATTCGCCCGAGGACGACAGCAAGGCCTTCTTCGGGGCTGAGATCGCCAACATGGGCAAGATGGACACCGACTGGATGGGCCGTTATTTCAACCAGAAACGCCTGTGGCACAGCCACTCGCTGACCATCGCCTCGGGCAACGAGAAGACCCAGTACAAGGTTTCGTTCAATTACAAGAACAACGAGGGCCGCTACGAGGGCGACCGCCGCGACTACTTCTATCTGACCACCGACCTGACGCATCAGGTGCTGCCGTTCCTGAAGGTGGGTATCTCGAACCGCGCTTTCTACAACGTGAGCCACGACAAGCCCGACATGTTCGACACGTTCCTCCACATGTCGCCGCTGACGCCGATCTACAACGAGGACGGCTCCTACAACGAGTATCCGTTCGGCGACCCGTTCGTGAAGAATCCCTACATGAACGAAACGGACGGAGCCTACGAGGACAAGACCGAGGAGTGGAAGATCTACATGCGTTTCTTCGCACAGGCGGACCTCTGCAAGGGACTCACCTTCAACACCAACTTCGCCTACACGCCGGCCTTCTCGTCGCGCGGCTACTACTACGACAACCGCAGCGTGGGCTACACCGACGAGCGCAACGTCGCCGGCATGCACAACAACCGCAAGGCCGACTGGGTATGGAACAACATCCTCAACTACAAGAAGGCCTTCGGCAGGCACGCCATCGACGTGTCGGCCGTCTTCGAGATGCAGAACCGTCAGACGGTGAACTCCTCGATGTCGGGAAAGGACCAGGAATCGCCCGCCTATCTGTGGTATAACATGAACCGTCTGACCGATTCGAAGACGATCGGTTCAGGATTCATCCGCAACCAGATGGTTTCGGTCATCGGCCGCCTGCAATACACCTTCGACGACCGCTACATCGTGACGGCTTCGTTCCGCGAGGACGGCGCCTCGCAGCTCTCGCCGGGCAGCAAGTGGGCCTTCTTCCCCTCGGCCGCCGTGGCATGGCGCATTTCGGAGGAGCGTTTCGTCAAGGACAACGCGGACTGGATCACCAACCTCAAACTGCGCGCCAGCTACGGTATGACGGGCAACTACTCGATCGCGGCCTACGCCACGCTCGGTTCGCTCTACGGCTGCTACGCCAATTTCGGATTCGGCGGCGAGACCCACCTTCCGGGTCTGGAGCCCTCGACGCGCCCGGCGCCCGATCTGGGCTGGGAACGCAACAAAATGCTCGACATCGGTCTGGACTTCGGATTCCTGAACGGCCGCATCTTCGGTACGGTCGAATACTACGACTCGAAGAGCTACGACCTGCTCTACCTGAAGGTGCTGCCCTACACCACGGGCTTCAACCAGGCCTGGACGAATATCGGCGACACGCGCAACCGCGGTTGGGAGATTTCGCTCTCGACGGTTCCCATCCAGAAGAAGGACTTCACCCTCAACGTCAATCTCTCCTACTACCGCAACAAGGAGGAGCTGGTGCGTCTGCAGGATCCCGGCATGAAGCAGGACCTGAACAACAACCTTTTCGTGGGCTATCCGGTGAACGGCGTACACTACAACTACAAGCAGGTGGGCATCTGGCAACTCGACGAGGCCGATCTGGCCGCCCTCTACGGGCAGAAGCCCGGCGAAGTAAAGGTGGCCGACCTCGACGGCAACGGCGTGATCGACGGCAACGACCGCACCATTCTCGGCACGACGCGCCCCGACTGGGTCGGCGGACTGTCGATCAGCGGCCAGTGGAAGAACCTCGACTTCTCGGTCGATGTTTACGGTGAGTTCGGCGCCCTGGCCTACGACAGCCGCAGTACGGGCGGCTGGGCCAACCAACTGGGCCGCTGGAACACCTACAAGATCGACTACTGGACGCCCGAGCATCCGACCGACCGCTATCCCCGTCCGGTCGAGGGACAGTCGATCAAGTACCTCGACGCTGCGGGCTACTACGACAACGACTACGTGAACATCCGCAACATCACGGTGGGCTACACGTTGCCGCAGCGGTGGATGGGCCGTATCGTCAAGAAGACGCGCTTCTACTTCACGATGAACGATCCGTGGGGATACAGCCGGTTCCGCGACCAGGGCGGTATTTCGTGGTGGGAATCCTATTACATTTTCGGAGCCAGCGTCCAGTTCTAAACCTAAAACACAACGACCATGAAAAAGACAGCAACGATCCTCGCCTCCGCCGCGCTGCTTGCGGGCGTCACCGGCTGCGAAAGTTTTCTGGAGGAGGAGTCCTACGGATCGACCACCGACATTTTCAACGAGGAGAACGGACTCAAGGCATTCGTGAACCTCTCCTATACGAAGATCAACAACCTCTACGGCGGCGACGGACAGTGGCCGCTGATGACCGAATTGGGCACGGACCTCTTCCTGCGCGGCAAGAATCAGGGCGATACGGGTCTTACGGACTACTACGGTCTGGATGCCAACAACGGCAATGTCTCGTGGCTGTGGAACCACTGCTACAAGGCGCTGGCCAACATCAACATGTTCATGGAGACCATCGACACGACGCCTTTTGCCGACGAGTCCGAGAAACTGCAATGCAAGGCCGAAATGCTTGTGATGCGGTCGATGTTCCTGTGGATCATCACCGAGACATGGGGCGACTCGTACCTGCCCCGCACGACGGACAAGACCGAGGGCATGGAGGCCCGCCGTTCCACGCGCGAGGATTTCTACGAGGAGATCATCGGCGGTCTGGAGCAGGTCGTCAACGAGGGGATGCTGCCCGACGAGCGCACCTCCGAGGCGGGCCGCATCGACATGCCGACGGCCAAGGCATTCCTGGCGCGCATGTACCTCTACCACGAGCAGTTCGAGGACGCCGAACGGCTGGCCTCCGAGGTGATCGACGGGCCTTACGGCTTCGAGCTGACGCCATCGCTCAAGGACCTCTGGGCCGACGACAAGACCAACGACGAGTTCATCTGGACGACGAATTTCACCAACGACGAGTCCTATGCGCAGAGCAACGGCTACTGGCAATGGTACGCCATGTACATCGACCGCTTCCCCGGTGTGCAGACGATGCTCGGGTGGACCGGCTACGGCGGTTGCCAGGCCTCTACTACATCGACAACTTCAACCGCGATGCCGACCTGCGCTGGATTGATCTGCACCAGTGGGTATGGTACTACAACGACCCGGCCGACGACCGTTCGGAGTTCCCCGACAATCGGTGGCGCGAGTACATCGACACGGCGCTCTACTGCTGTCCCGACGTGCTGCCCGAATTCGAGCGCCAACGCATGAAGACCTGCTACACGTTCTTCGACCGCAACGACATGTACGATGCCAAGGGTATTCCGCAGGACCGCTGGACCTTCATCGGCATGACCAAATTCTACGACCACACCCGTCCGGGCAACATGTCCACGCTCTCGGACCGTTCGTACCCGGTGATCCGTCTGGGCGAACTCTACCTGATCCGCGCCGAGGCCAACATCCGCCGCACCGACCCCGATCTGCAAGCCGCCGCCCGGGACATCATGACGCTGCGCGAGCGGGCCATCCGCAAGGATTCGGAGGACCCCGCACAGAATGAGGCGTGGCGCGATGCGATGACCGTCACCGAGAACGACATGAACGTGGACTTCATCCTCGAGGAGCGGGCCCGCGAGCTGGCCGGCGAGTGGCAGCGCCGACTGGACCTGAAGCGTCTGGGCAAACTCGTCGAACGTGTGACACTCTACAACCCCGACGCCGCGGACAACATACGGGATTATCATGCGGTCCGCCCGATTCCGCAGTCGCAGTTCGACGGCATGCCCGACTGGACGACGCTGGGACAGAACGAAGGCTACAATTAACCGAATACATTCCGACCGAAGATAAAACGAGACAATTATGAAAACGATAGTCAAAAGATTGGCGCTGATGCTCTGCTGTGCCGGCCTGTTCCTCGCGTCGTGCAGCGACGATGAGGTGTCGGACGCGCAGCGGACGCTCATGGAGGTGATCCGCGAGGCGGAGACGCTCGTCGCCGAAGTCGAGGAGGGAACCTCCGAGGGCGATATCGCCCCGGGGTCGAAGAAGATCCTGCAGGCATGGATCGACCAGGCCTACTTCATCATGAACAACACCTCGCGCGAGGAGGGTTACGCCAATGCGGCGAAACGGCTCGAAGAGGCCATCGCGGCCTTCAACGCGAATATCGTCAAACCGGGTATCCCGCATTTCGCTCTGGGGTCGAAGATGAACCTGGGAGCTTCGTCCGGCTGGGGACTGGAGGATGCCTTCACCGTGGAGATGCGGGTCCGCTTCTCGGAGTTCGCTCCGGGCGACCAGTGCATCGTCTCCAACGAATCGGGCGCCGGCGGCTTCATGGTCCGCAACAACGCCGATCAACTGCAATTCTACATCTACGATGCCGACATCAACAACTGGAACGGCGGCGGATGCTGCACGATCGAACTCGGCACGTGGTACCACATCGCGGCGACCTATGCGGCGGGAGACAAGATGGTCTTCTACCTCGACGGCAAACAGGTGAGCTCCGTAAGTTGCGGCACGCTGGCCGCGTCGGCCTCCGACCTGCAACTGGGAACCTCGCCCTATTACAGCGACCGCTACATGCGCGGCGATATCCAGCATGTCTCGATCTGGGAAGATGCCCGCACGGCCGACGAGGTGGCTTCCGACGTGGAGTGCTCGTTCACCGGCACGGAAGAGGGGCTGACGGCCTATTGGCCGCTGACGCTCAACGTCGGTACGGAAATCACCGACGAGACAGGGTCGTACGTGGCCGCAATGACCGACGTCGCATGGCTCGACGCCGAATAGAACAGGAGAACATTCACGCATAAAAACACACAACGCATGACAAACCGCAGATTTATGTTGCTTTCCGTACTGCTGACACTGATATGGTCGGGTCTCTGGGCCCGCCCGTATCCGGTGCGGCTGTGGCAGATCGGCAAGGCCGACGGTTCGTCGTCCGAGTTCGCGCTCGACGGCAACAGCTATTCCGACATTTCGAAACGTTTCCCCGGGTGCACGGCGCTCTACACGGTCGGACGCAGTTCGGCTTCGGACGTTCCGTTCGTCATCCCGGGGCCCTCCGATGCCTGGGCAGGCAATCCGCAGGGCGGACTGCTGGTCCGCTTCGGCGTCCGTGAGGCCGATCCCGGAGCCGCATTGAGGCTGAGGTTCGACTTCGTCGAGGTGCACAGCGGCTCGGCCCCGCGGCTCGAGATCGCCCTCAACGACTTCCGCACGGAGGTCCAGACCCCCGCAGGCGCCAACCAGAACTACCTCGACACGTGCAAAACCTCGTCGAAGGGCCTTTGCGCCGAGGTCGAAATTCCGGCCGGGACGCTCCGCCCGGGCGACAACATCCTCTCGGTCCGCTCGGTTTCGGGCAGTTGGATGGTGCTTGACGCCGTGACACTCGAGGCTTCGACTCCGGTGGAGAGTGCCCCGGCGGGTACCGGCATTTCGCTCTTCGCGGCCGAGTCCGAACCGGCGCTGATCTACGGCCGGACCCGGGACGAACTGCTCCATCCCGTAACGCTCGACATCGCCAACTGGGACGCGAAGCCCCGCAAGGCGGCGTGGAGCTACGACGGAAAAGCGGGCGGCGAATTGAAGCTCGCCCCGGGCCTGAACCGCATGCAGGTCGGTATCCCCGAGGGGTATGACGGCCGCCGGGTGCGCTTCGCGCTCAGGACGCCGGACGGCGACCGTTCGATCGAGACGGAGATCCTTCCGGCCGAGCGCTGGACGGTTTACCTCGTACAGCACACCCATACCGACATCGGCTATACGAAGCCGCAGACCGAGATCCTCACCGAACACCTGCGATACATCGACTACGCCATCGAGTACTGCGAGGCGACGGCCGACTATCCCGACGATGCGAAATTCCGCTGGACGTGCGAGGCCTCGTGGGCCGTGCGCGAATGGCTGCGCATCCGCCCCGCCGAGCAGGTCGATCGGTTCCTGCGCTTCGTGAAGAACGGTCAGATCGAAGTGACGGCCATGTTCTTCAACATGTCGGAACTCTCGGGCGAGAACGCCTACAAGACTTTCCTGGCACCGATCGCCCGCTTTCACGAACTGGGCATTCCGGTCGAGACGGCCATGCAGGACGACGTGAACGGCGTGGCGTGGTGTCTGGCCGACTACCTGCCCGATGTCGGGGTCAAGTACCTGTCGATGGGATCGAACGGCCACCGCGCCCTGATCCCCTTCGACCGTCCGACGCTCTACCGCTGGGAGTCGCCCTCAGGCAAGAGTCTGCTCTCGTTCCGCGCCGACCACTACATGACGGCCAACTTCTGGGGCATCGACCGCGGCGACATGGAGGGAGTCCGCAACGGCGTCTTTTCCTACATCCGCTCACTGCGCCGCAGCGGCTACGACTTCCCGCTCGTCGCGGCGCAGTACTCGGGATACTCCACCGACAATTCGCCTCCGTCGATGCAGGAGTGCGCGCTGATCCGCGACTGGAACGAGCACTATGCATGGCCCAGACTGCGCAGTGCGACCGTGCATGAATTCCTCGAGCAAATCAATACGAAATACGGCGACCGCCTTCCCGTTTACCGTGCGGCCTATCCCGACTGGTGGACCGACGGTTTCGGCTCGGCCGCCCGTGAAACGGCGGCTTCGCGCAAAACGCAGTCCGACATGATCGCCATCGGCGGCATGCTCTCGATGGCCGGCATGGCGGGCGACCGGGGCGTCGAAGGGACGCACGACGAGCTGCGCCGCATCCACGAGAACCTGCTCTTCTACGACGAGCACACGTTCGGAGCTGCGGAGAGCATCAGCGATCCGCAGTGCGAGAACTCGCAGGTGCAGTGGGCCGAGAAGGGCTCCTACGTCTGGGAGGCGCTCAAAAGCGCGCAGATGCTCTACGAAACCTCGATCGGCCGGCTTCAGGGCGACCTGCACCGTTCGGAGCGTCCTACGCTGACCTTCTTCAATCCGCTGGGCTGGGAGCGCTCGGCGCTGACGACCGTCTATATCGACTTCGAGGTGATCCCGCGCGACCGAGCCTTCCGTCTGCTCGACGAACAGGGCCGCGCACTCTCCGTCGAACCGATCCGTTCGCGCAGCGAGGGGCGTTACTACGCCGTCTGGGCCGACCGGATCCCGGCGATGGGTTACAAGACCTACGAGGTGGTGCTCGACGAGGGCCGAGCCGCCGAACCCGAGGCCTTCGAGCCGGCGGATCGTGTGGTCGAGAACGACTTCTACCGGCTGGAATTCGATCCCCTGACGGGCGGCATCCGCTCGCTCGTGGACAAGGAACTGGAGTTGGAGCTGGTCGATGGCGATGCCGAATGGAAACTGGGCGACTTCATCTACGAGTCGCTCGAGGGTGACCGCCACCAGATGGAGCGCAAGGTCTTCGAACGCTACCGCCGTTCGGGGTTGCGCGACGTGCGGTTCACGGGCGCGGCCGCCGGAGACATCTATACGACGGTTTCGTTCCGCGGTACGGCCGAAGGATGCGACCCCGATTTCGGCGTGCGCGTCGAGATGCGCCTCTACAACGACGTCAAGCGCATCGACCTCCACTATACGGCGCGCCGTCTTCCCGAGACCGATCCGTCGGCTCTTTACGTGGCCTTCCCGTTCGCCCTGGACGGCGGCCGGCTGGCATTCGACGTGCCGGGCGGCGTGGTCTATGCCGGCGAGAACCAGATTCCCGGAACCACGGCATCGTGGAATACGGTTCAGAACTTCGTCTCGGTGCGCAACGACCGGGCACAAATCCTCGTGAGCTGCGACGCCATGCCGCTCTTCATGATGGGCGAACTGCTGAACGATCCCTACCGCCAGCCGCGGACCTATGAAAAGCCGTACCTCTTCTCGTGGGTGACGAACAACTACTGGACGACGAACTTCCGCGCCTCGCAGGAGGGCGAGCTCAACTGGAGCTACACGCTCACCTCGTGTGCCGATACGTCGAACGCCGCGGCTTCGGCCTTCGGCTGGAGCAACCGCATTCCGCTCTATGCCCGCGTGATGCCGGCGGCGGGAGCCGACAACGGCAAAGCCCGGTCGAAGTCGTTCTTCCGCACGGGGTGCGACCACGTGCTGATGACCTCGTGCTCGCCGTCGCGGACCGGGCAGGGCGCCGTGCTGGTGAACCTCCGCGAGACCGACGGCCGCCAGGCCGAGCTCACGCTGCTCGACGCCGCAGGGAATCCGCTGACGTTCGAGGTGGTGAATGTCCTCGACGAACCGCTGGGCATACGGACCTCATCGCTCACGCTCAAACCCTATGAAAACGTGTTCGTGCGCCTCAGCCGCTGATCCGCACCATATCTAAACACCGATGAACGGCCGGGAAAGGGATGGTCAGACCCTTTCCCGGCCGTTCGCATGGCCAAACCGGGCCCCTCGACCAACGGCAGCCATACCAGTCCGGACCTCCCTTGTCATTCGGCGTGACGGCGCGCCGGCTCGGTCCGGGAAAAGACTCCGCCTACCGCCACCGCTTGGTCCGGAAAACGAAGTAGGCCGCAGCCCCCACCGCCAGCATCACGCCCCACGCCACGGCATAACCGTGCCGCCATTCCAATTCGGGCATGTGGCGGAAATTCATCCCCCAGACGCCGACCAGAAAGGTCAGCGGAATGAAGATCGTCGAAACGATCGTCAGCCGCTTCATGATGTCGTTCATCCGCATGTCGTTGTTGGCCGTGTAGAGGTCCATGAGCGACGAAAGGGTTTCCCGGCAGCCGTCGATGAGCTGCGAGGCGTTCTGCAAGTGGTCGTTCACGTCATTGAAAAAGGGACGGTTGGCCGCATGGATCAGTCCGGCGTCCGAACGCAGCAGTTTGGTGTACTGGTCCCGGAGCGGCAGCACGACGCGCTTGAGGTCCATATACCGGCGGCGGTGTATCTGCAGCCGGCCTCCGATACCGCGGCCGTCGGCCGCCGCGATCAGCTCGGACTCCAGATCCTCCAGATCGTCGCCGATCGACATGGCCACCGAAATATAGTTCGCCGTCAGCTCGTTTATCATCACCGAAAAGAGATAGTCCGACGAACGGGAACGTATCTTCAGCACGTTCCGCCGCAGAGCCTCCGCCACGTCGTAGAACGACGACTCCCCCTCGGTGAAACTCAGCACGACATTCGGCCCCTGCACGAGCCGGACGCGCACGACCCGTTCGCCGACGAAGACGCTCGAAACCACGAAATTGAAATCGTCGTAAACCTCGACCTTGCTCGGATGCTCCACGTTGAGAATGTCCTGCACGACCAGAAAATCGACCCCGAAACGGGTGCAGACCTCCTGGATGCAGGCGGCGTCTTCCAGCCCGTGAACCCGGACCCAGAGTTTGTCGGAAGGGGCCGCAGCCGTTACGGCGGCCGCGAAGTCGTCGCAGAGGCTCTCCTCGAACCCCGAAGGCGAATAGCGGATCAGGTGGATGTGCGTCTTCGTGCGGCTCTCGCCGTTATAGACGAGCTGTTCGGTCAGCAGGTTGTTTTTCATGACGTGTCGTATTGCGGAATCAGAAGGGATAGCCGATGGCCAGATGGAAACCCAGCCCGTCGCGGAAGCTGGACAGGTTGTAATACCCCCGCTTGTCGGAATCCGGACAGGGCGTATGCAACCCGATCCCCAGATCGGCGCGGATGACCAGATAGCTGATGTCGTAACGCAGTCCGAAGCCCGTTCCCAGAGCGATTTCGTTGAGCAGCCCTTTCCATTTGAGTTCGGCGCCGGGACGCTTGGGGTCCTTTTTCAGCAGCCAGACGTTTCCGGCGTCGAGGAACACGGCCCCACCCAGCTTGCCCAGAATGGCGAAACGGTATTCTACGTTGGCCTCCAGCTTGAAATCGCCCGTCTGGTCCAGATAGCCGTTGCGGTCGTCTGCGGGCGGGCGGTAGCTGCCCGGACCCAGCGACCGGATCGTGAAGGCCCGGATGCTGTTGGCGCCTCCGATGTAGAACTGCTCGCTGTAAGGCATCACCTCGGAATTGCCGTAGGCATACCCCACCCCGATCAACAGCCGTGCGGCCAGCCAGTTGTTCCGCCGTCCGATGCGGTGGTAGAATTTCAGCTCGCTGACCTCCTTGACGAACTGCGAGAAGCGGTTGCCGAACAAATGCTGCGGCTGTTTGCTGCCGAACAGGCTCAGGACGCCCGAAAGGATGTTGCCGGCCGAGGTGACGCTGTTCTGCCAGTAGAAACGGCGGTTGCCGGTGCGGTCAAGGGGAAGAAAGTCAAGGGTATTGGAAGAACCTCCAAACACGCACTGCCGTTTCCTGTCCGCCGGATGGGTTTCATAGGGTATCTTGTAGGTTTCCTTCTGGCGGCTTAAAAAGGACTTGATTTCTTCAATGCTCTTGGCATTGGCGGTGGCGATCATCTCCGACATTTCGATGATCCAGTGTCCCTGCATTTTGCGGTACACATTTTCATCGTCCAGC
>OMEQ01001152.1_pt1 | contig 13397 bp, 10 predicted proteins | sample 1645451 | NCBI WGS metagenome assembly OMEQ01 (sample SAMEA103958142, study PRJEB25191) | human gut metagenome | biome: human-associated habitat [ENVO:00009003]; feature: intestine environment [ENVO:2100002]; material: feces | place: Germany | collected 2013/2015
CCGACGACTTGCCGGCGCCGACCAGCGTATGTATCTCGTCGATGAAGAGCAGGATCTCGCCGTCGCTGGCCGTAACCTCCTGCACCACGGCCTTCAGCCGCTCCTCGAACTCGCCCTGATATTTGGCGCCTGCGATCAGCGCGCCCATGTCGAGCGAGTAGATGACCTTCGATTTCAGGTTCTCGGGCACGTCGCCGTCGATGATCCGCCGGGCGATGCCTTCGGCGATGGCCGTCTTGCCGACGCCCGCCTCGCCCACGAGGATCGGGTTGTTCTTCGTGCGCCGCGAAAGGATTTGCAGCACGCGGCGGATCTCCTCGTCGCGCCCGATGACCGGGTCGAGTTTTCCCGAGCGCGCCTGCTCGTTCAGGTTGATGGCATACTTGCCCAGCGCGTCGAACTCCTGCGACGAGGTCTGCGAATCGACCGTGGCCCCCTTGCGGAAGGTGCGGATCGCCTCGACGAGCTCCTTCTCCGTCGCTCCGGCCCGCTTGAGCAGGTCGGCGGCCGCACCGCGCTCGGCCACCAGGCCCAGCAACAGGTGCTCGACCGAGGCATACTTGTCGCCGAAGGTCTTCGTGAAATCCACGGCGCGCTGCACGACGCGCGAAGCGTCCTGCGAGAAGAACTGCTCGCCGCCCCCTTCGACCCGCGGCAGCGACGCCACGGCACGGGCGGCCTCCTCGCGCAGGCCGCGCACGTTCACGCCGACGCGTCCCAGAAGGAACGCCCCGAGCGAATCGTCCTCGCGGACGAGGACGCTCAGCAGATGGAGCGGCTCGACAGCCTGCTGTCCGCGCTCCCGGGCCAGGGCAAGCGCCGCTTGCAGCGCCTCCTGCGCCTTGATGGTTAATGTGTTGATGTTCATATCCGTTTGTGTTTATTCGTTTCGTGTTTCATTCCTTCGTTCAGCAAAACGCCTGCCAACCTCCGCCGTCGGCCATCGTGTCATGTTTTGTCACCCAATGGCACGGCCGTCTGACACGGAACCGCCAAATTGGCGAAAAAAGGAGTCCTCCTCCGCTCCGGAATATTATAATTATTTCCTACCTTTGCAAAATCATGAGTGATTTCATCGTCAGCGCACGCAAATACCGCCCGGCGACGTTCCGTTCGGTCGTCGGGCAGAAGCATATCACCTCGACGCTCCAGAACGCCATCGAGCGCGGTCAGCTGGCCCACGCCTACCTCTTCTGCGGCCCCCGCGGCGTAGGCAAGACCACCTGCGCCCGCATCTTCGCCAAGGCGATCAACTGCCTCGCGCCCCACGGCGCCGAGGCGTGCAACGAGTGCGAATCGTGCCGCTCGTTCAACGAGGGAAGGTCGCTCAACATCCACGAGCTGGACGCTGCGTCGAACAACTCGGTGGAGGACATCCGCACGCTGATCGAGCAGGTGCGCATCATCCCGCAGGTGGGCCGCTACTCGGTATTCATCATCGACGAGGTCCACATGCTCTCGGCCGCGGCCTTCAACGCTTTCCTAAAGACGCTCGAAGAGCCGCCCGCACACGCGATCTTCATCCTCGCGACGACCGAGAAACACAAGATCATTCCGACCATCCTCTCGCGGTGCCAGATTTACGACTTCAACCGCATCCGCGTCGAGGACAGCGTCGAATACCTCAAATACATCGCCGGGCAGGAGAACATCTCGGCCGACGAAGAGTCGCTGAACCTCATCGCGCAGAAAGCCGACGGCGGCATGCGCGACGCCCTGTCGATGTTCGACAAGGCCGTGTCGTTCTGCGGCACGACGCTCGACTACCGCAACGTGGCCCAGACGCTCAACGTGCTGGATTACGACACCTATTTCAGCGTTACGGAGATGCTGCTCGCAGGCAACTACGTCGATGTGCTGGTCACGTTCGACACGGTGCTCTCGAAAGGCTTTTCGGGGCAGACCTTCACGGCGGGACTCAACCGCCACATGCGCGACCTGCTGATGGCCGAACGCCCCGAAACGCTGCGGCTGATCGAAATGACCGGAACGCTGCTCGAACGATACCGGACGCAGGCGGGCGCCTGCAATGTCGAGTTCCTGTTCGGAGCCATCTCCATTCTGACGGAGCTTGACGGGAAGATCCGGCAATCGTCGAACCAGCGATTGCTCGTCGAGCTGGGCCTGATGAAGATCGCAGGACTCGGCCAAAAAAAAAATGACGATCTGACCTCCTCCGGGGAGTATTCCCTCCCCGCCCTCTCACCCCGTACGGCCGCAGGCGCGGCGGCGACTCCGACGGCTGCGGCACGACCCGCGCCGCAGCAGAGCGCGTCTACAGTTCAGGCGCAGACGGTTTCCGCGGCAGGACAAACGACGCCGGGTACGCCCCAGTCGGGTGCGGGAGCAACGGTGCAGGCCGCAGTTCGGCCGGAAGCCGGACAAACCGCGGTTCGACCGGACGCAGGGCAGGCCGCAACTCGACCGGCGGCAGGACAAACGGCACCAGCGGCAGGACAAACGGCACCGTCCGCAGTTCAGCCGGGAGCAGGACAAACGGGGCAAGGCACTGTTCGGCCGGAAGCCGGATCGACGGCATCGGCCGGCATACCGCAGGTATCCGGATTTTCCGTACGCGGAGCCGCGATGCAGACGCCGGGTCCGCAGGCAGCGGAAGTTTCCGCTCAGGACAACGCTCCGCAGGCTGCGGCAGCCGGACAAACGATACCGGGCGGAGCGGCGAATCCCGCGGCGCAAGGAGGAATGGCGAATCCGGCGATGCAGAGCGGGACACCAAACCCGACCGCGCAGGGCGGAGCGGCAAATCCGGCGGCGCAGGGAGGAACGGCGGGACCGACGGTACTGGGCGGAACACCGCATCCGACGGCACAAGGCGGAGCGGCCGTCCCGGCGGTGCAAACCGCAGGCGGAACAACCGCTGAAACGGCTCCGCAGCCCGCACCGGCAAAGCCCGCAGTGCAGACCGCACCGGCTCCGGCACGGCGTCCGCTCATATCAGGCGCTTCGCTCTCGGAACTGCTCGCTTCGGCGGGCAGCGATCCCGACGAAGAGCTTTCGGACGGCGAAACGCCCGACGAAGCCGAAGTCGTAACCGTCGATCCGGAGTGCGCCGAAAAGCTGGAGCATGCCCGCAGCAGGATACTGAACCTCATCAAGGAGAAACGCCCGCGCTTCGTACCGGCCTTCGAGCTGATGACGTTCCGCGACAACACGATCTCGGTGAGCGTGCCGACGAGCGAACTGCGCGAAGAGATTCTGCGCAGCAAGACGGGAATGCTGATGCGCATCGCCGAACTGGCCGGAATAGAGGGAATGATCGAATTGGAGGTCATCGTAAACGAGGAGATACGGGCGGTGCGTCCGATCAAACTCGAAGACCGGGTGCGGTACATTACGGAGAAAAACCCGCTGGTGGCGGAGCTTCGCAAGGCACTGGATCTGGAGGTGGAATAACGCACCGATTTACGGCACACGCCGCAGGACCGGTTCAGGCGAACGGCCGCAGACGGAGGCGCATGCTGACCGCCGGCACGGTCGGCCGGACGCCGTACAATATTGATAATCAAGACAAAGAAACAATAAAATGGCAACAAAGAATTTCATCGAAGAACTCGAATGGCGCGGCATGATCCACACGATCATGCCCGGCGCAAAGGAACAACTCGAAAAAGAGATGACGACGGCCTATCTGGGCATCGACCCCACGGCCGACTCGCTGCATATCGGCCACCTGGTAGGCGTGATGATTCTCAAGCATTTCCAGATGTGCGGCCACCGTCCGCTGGCCCTCGTGGGCGGCGCGACGGGCATGATCGGCGACCCCTCGGGCAAGTCGCAGGAGCGCAACCTGCTCGACGAGCCGACGCTCCGCCACAATCAGGAGGCGATCAAGCGGCAGCTCGCCAAACTGCTCGACTTCGAGTCGGACGCGCCGAATGCCGCCGTGCTGGTCAACAACTACGACTGGATGAAGGACATCTCGTTCCTCGAATTCATCCGCGACATCGGCAAGTGCATCACCGTCAACTACATGATGGCCAAAGACTCGGTCAAGAAGCGTTTCAGCGGCGAGGGCGACGGCATGTCGTTCACCGAATTCACCTACCAGCTGGTACAGGGCTTCGACTTCCTGCACCTCTACCAGACGATGAACTGCAAGGTGCAGCTGGGCGGCGCCACCGGCACGGAGCTGATCCGCCGCAAGCTGGGCAGCGAAGCCGAGGCGTTCGCCATCACCTGCCCGCTCATCACCAAGGCCGACGGCACGAAGTTCGGCAAGACCGAGAGCGGCAACGTATGGCTCGACCCGCGCTACACCTCGCCCTACAAGTTCTACCAGTTCTGGCTCAACGTGAGCGACGAGGACGCCAAACGCTACATCAAGATCTTCACGCTGCTCGACCGGGAAACGATCGGCGCGCTCATCGCCGAGCACGACGCCGCCCCGCACCTGCGCGTGTTGCAGAAGCGCCTGGCGCAGGAGATCACCACGATGATCCACTCCCGGGAAGAGTACGAGAAGGCCGTCGAGGCCTCGGCCATCCTCTTCGGCGGCGCGACCTCCGAGGCGCTGCGCCGGATAGACGAGCAGACGCTGCTGCAAGTCTTCGAGGGCGTGCCGCAGTTCCGCATCGCCCGCGCCGGACTGGGCCTGCCGTTCGTGGAGCTGGCGGCCGAAAAGACGCAGGTGTTCCCCTCGAAGGGCGAGTGCCGCAAGCTGGTGCAGGGCGGCGGCGTGTCGCTCAACAAGGAGAAGGTCACCGACGCGGCGCGCGAGGTGACCGAAGCGGACCTGATCGCCGGCAAGTACCTGCTGGTGCAGAAGGGCAAGAAGAATTACTTCCTCCTGATCGCCGAATAATATGGAGTACCGCATCGTTCTCTCGCGGATGGAGTTCCGGGCGCTGCACGGCTGCTACGAACTGGAACGCAAGGTCGGCAACCGTTTCACGGTCGATCTGGAACTGACGGCAGAGCTGGGCGACGCCGCCGTGCAGGACGACGTGCGCAAGACGGTCAATTACCTGACGGTCTACGAAGTGGTGCGGATGCAGATGCGCATCACGCAGCACACCATCGAACGGGTGGCGATGAACATCATCGAAGCGATTTACGCCGCTTTCGCGCAGGTACGGCATGTAAAATGCACCGTATCGAAACTGGCGCCGCCGCTGGGCGGAAAGCTTGAGAAAGTGAGCGTCGTGCTGGAGAAATAGGACGGGTGTGCGCCATGCGCGCACCCGTTTCCGATAATAAACAGGTTAGGTTATGCATCATAAGGAGAGTCGCGCCACGCTGGGTGGCAAATTGAGCGCCGTGCTCGTCGCGGCGGGCAGCTCCGTGGGGCTGGGCAATATCTGGCGGTTTCCGTACGTCGCCGGAGACAACGGCGGCGGAGCCTTTCTGATCATCTACATCCTCTGCGTACTGCTGCTGGGGCTGCCGCTGATGATCGCGGAATTCTCCGTGGGACGGGCGTCGCACCTCAATGCGGTGGGCGCCTACCGGAAGTTGAACCGCCGATGGAGTTTTCTGGGCTACAACGGCGTGCTGGCGGCATTTCTGATTCTGGGATTCTACTTCGTGGTTTCGGGATGGACGGCCGAATACATGGTGCACTCCGCCACGGGCGAGATCGCCCGCTACTCTACGGCCGAGGAGTACAAAAACCTCTTCGAAACCTTCATCAGCAATCCGTGGCGGCCGGTTCTCTACACCTGTCTGTTCGTGCTGGCGACCCACTTCGTGATCGCGCTCGGCGTGCAGAAGGGCATCGAGCGTTCGGCCAAGATTCTGATGCCGCTGCTCTTCGTCATCCTGATCATCCTGTCGGTCCACTCGCTGCTGATGCCGGGCGGCGAAGCGGGACTGAAATTCCTTTTCGCTCCGGATTTCTCGAAAGTGACGCCCACGACGGTGCTCGTCGCGCTGGGGCAGGCCTTCTTCTCGCTCTCGATCAGCATCGGCACGATGGTCACCTACGCCTCCTACTTCAAACCCGACACCGACCTGCGCCACACGGCGCTGAACGTCACGATCCTCGACACGCTGGTAGCCGTTCTGGCCGGCGTGGTGATCTTCCCGGCGGTATTCAGCGTGGGCATCGAGCCATCGTCGGGTCCGTCGCTGGTGTTCATCACCCTGCCGAGCATCTTCAACGACATGCCCCTGAGCATGGTCTGGTCGTCGGTATTCTTCCTGCTGCTGGTCGTGGCGGCGCTCACCTCGACGATCTCGCTGCACGAAGTGGTGACGGTCTACCTGCATGAAGAGTGGCACCTGAGCCGCAAGACCGCGGCATGGCTGACGACCGCCGCAACGGCCGCGCTCGCATCGCTGGCGTCGCTGTCGCTGGGCGTGCTGAGCGGCTGGACGATCTGCGGACTTTCGCTTTTCGACTCGCTCGACTTCCTGACGGCCAACATCCTGCTGCCCGCGGGCGGATTCTTCACCTGCGTCTTCGTCGGCTGGAAACTCGACCGGCAGATACTCAGGGACCAGATCACCAACAACGGGGAGCTGAAATTCCGCATTTACGGCGTCTTCATCTTCCTGCTGCGCTACGTCTGCCCCGCCGTGCTGCTGCTGATCTTCCTCGACAACCTCGGCGTATTTTAACCGCCGGACCGACGGCAATACCAAAACCTGAAACCAATAACAACCCGAACCATGAAACATCCGCTACTTCTACTGCTGATCTGCTGCGGGCTTTGCACCGCAGTTTCCGGCCGTCCGATCCGGGGAACCGTCAAATGCGGCGGCAGACCGCTCGCCGGAGTCGCCGTAACCGACGGCTACACCTTCGCGCAAAGCGACGCGCAGGGAGCGTTCGCCCTCGACGCCGACGACGAGGCGTTATTCATCAGCGTCGTGACCCCGGCGGGGTACATCGCACCGCTGAAAGAGGGCATCCCGCAGTTTTTCCTCCCCTACACCCCTTCGGCCAAACGCTTCGACTTCGAGCTGCAGGCGTGGCCCGGAACCGCGGCATGTTACGAACTGCTGGCCATCGCCGACCCGCAACCCAAGACCGACGAGCATTTCGAACGGCTCCGCACCGAGATAATCCCGCCGCTGCAGGCTGCAACAGCCGCGAAAAAGGCGCAGGGAGTCGATCAGGCCGTCATTCTGCTGGGCGACATCGTATGGGACTCGCCGCAGTTGTTCGCCAAAATCAGGGAGCAGTTCGCATCGCTCGGAATCCCCGTTTACGGCGTGATCGGCAACCACGACCACGACCTGAACAAATTCACCGACCGCGAAGCCACCGAAAACTACCGGTCGCATTTCGGCCCCACGTATTACGCCTTCGACATGGGCCGCACCCACTACGTCGTTCTCGATGACATCGTCTACCACGGCGCCCGCAAATACGACGAGCAGATAGACTCGATGCAGCTGCGCTGGGCGGCGGCCTACGCCGAACGTCTGCCGGCGGGTTCGCGCGTCTGCTTCGCGATGCACGCTCCGGCCATGAAGTCGTGGCGCGACGAACGCCGCGTCATGGAGTCGGCCGAAACCCTGATGGACGCCTTTGCGGGCCATGAAATCCATTTCATATCGGGACATACGCACATCAACTCGAATTTCGACATCCGCGAAGGCGCGATGGAACACAACGTGGCGCAGATATGCGGCAACCTCTGGCGGGACCCGATCAACCGCGACGGCACGCCCAAAGGCTGGCAGCTTTTCCGCGAATGCGGCGGGGATTTCGCGTGGACCTACCAGAGTCTGGAGATGCCCGAAGCCCGGCAGTTGCGCGTATGGGGTCCCGGCACGGCGGAGGACTACCCCGCTTCGGTAATCGCCAAGGTATGGAACTGGGATTCCTACTGGACGGTCGTATGGTATGAGGACGGCCGCTACCGCGGCTCCATGCAGCGGATCTGGTGCAACGATCCCGACTACATCGCCAACATCGACTCGCTGAAGGCCGCCGGGAAGACGGTATCCAAGTCGCAGCGGCCGCGTACGACGCACTTCTACTTCAAGGCCCGCCCTTCGGCATCGGCCCGCGAGATCGAAGTCGTCGCCACCGACCGTTCCGGCCGCCGCTACTCGGAGCGCATAACGCTCCCGACAAAGGAATAGGACAAAAGACAGACAGGCCGCCGCAGACAGACAAGGCGGACGGCAAACAGACACGCAGACAAGGCGCCGCGGACAGACAAACCTGACACAGACAAAGGCAGACGCAGACAAATAAGGCTGACAGTAAACAAAGACCGATGCAGGCAGACAAGGCGGACGGCAAACAGATACACAGACCGCCGCTGCGAATGCGGCCGCCTGAGAACGAAAAAAACGGAGAGTCGTACAACTCTCCGTTTTTCATGTATCTGCGTCGCTGCCGATCAGTTGATATTCCGCCGGTCGGGTTCGTGGTCCGGCGAAGCGGCTTCCATCTCGATCTGCAGTTTGACCATATTGACGGCCGTGGCAGCGGCTTCGTCGCCCTTGTTGCCGTGACGGCCTCCGCAGCGGTCCAAAGCCTGCTGCATGTCGTTCACGGTCAGCACGCCGAAGGCGATGGGCATGTTCCACTGGATTTGCAGCTGCGTGATGCCCTGCGTAACGCCCTGACAGATGAAGTCGAAATGACGGGTATCTCCCTGAATGACGCAGCCCAGCGCGATCACGGCGTCCACGTCGGTATATTCGGCGAAGAACTGCGCGCCGAGGGCCAGTTCGAACGTCCCCGGAACATACTTGATCTGGATGTTCAGGTCGGGACATCCGGCGGCGCGGAGCGTCCGCACGGCGCCTTCGAGCAGGGCTTCGGTGACCTCGCGGTTCCACTCGGCCACGACGATTCCGAACCGCATGTCCGCGGCCGAAGGCAGGGGTGAGTCGAATTTGGAAAGGTTGTGATTCTTGGTCGCCATAGTCCCGGTTATTTCACGCTGCCGAGGAGCTTCTCCGCCTCACGCGCATCCGTCGATGCGGGATAGGAGGTCAGAATCTGCTCGTAAAATGCGGCTGCCTTTTCGTTGTTGCCCTGAGCCTGCTCGGCCAGACCCGCCTTGCGCAGGTACATCGGTGCCGTCAGGTTGTTGTCGGCGGCCTTGACGGCCTGCTCGTAGAATTTCACCGCCTTGGCGTAGTTCTGCTGCTCGACGGCGATGTCGCCCTGCAGGCCCAGATTCTGGGCGTTGATGAGCGCTCCGGGGATACCCTCGACCGGCGAATACTTCGCCAGATATTTGGCGGCGTTCTCCAGATCGCCCGTCTTCAGGTAACAGATACCCGCATAGTGCTTGGCGAGGTTGCCCGAAGGCGTCGAACCGTACTCTTCGATCACGTCGAGGAAACCGGCGCCGTTGGCGTCGCCTTCGAGTGCGAGCTGATAATCCGGATTCTGCTCCTCGAAACGGTACTGAGCCTCGGCGATCCGCTCGGCGGCTTTGGTGGCGCGAGGGGCTACGATCAGTGCGCGGTATCCGAAAATAAGGGCTGCAAGAACCAGCAGTCCCAGAAAAATATACGCCATGTTACGGCCGTTTTTCTCGAAGAAAAGCTCAGTTCTGTTCATTGCTTCGCCGAGGGTCTCCTGCTCGGCTACATGCTGCTTTGCCATATGAAAAATATCTTGTTTTAGTTAAATTTCGGTATGTTAGTCTGCAAAGATACAAAACTATTCAGAATGTGCAATGCGCTGTCCGCTTTTTTTGTATCTTTACAAAAAACAGACGGCGCCCCGCACGGGCGGCGGTCCGGCAAATCGCAAACAAGTTTGCATTTGCACTCACCTTGCATTATCTTTGGGCTATGTTTCTGAAGAAAATATCGCTGCTGAATTTCAAAAATATCGAGCAGGCGGAGCTTGCCCTCTGCCGGGGCGTCAACTGTCTGGTAGGCGACAACGGAGCCGGCAAGACCAACGTCATCGACGCGGTCTACTACCTGTCGATGTGCAAGTCGTCGCTGCCCATGACCGACGGGCAGAGCATCCGCCACGGCGCCGACTTCTTCCTCGCCGAAGGGCAGTATCTCACCGACGGGGGAAAGAGCGAAAACATCGTGTGCTCCTTCTCGCGCAAAGGCGGCAAAGTGCTCAAACGCAACGGCAAGGAGTACGAACGGCTCTCGGACCACGTGGGGCTTGTCCCCGCCGTGATCGTATCGCCGGCGGACAGCGCCCTGATCAGCGACGCCGCGGACGAACGGCGCCGCTACCTCAACGCCTTCATCTCGCAGCTGGACCGGAGCTATCTGGCCGCCGTGATGCGCTACAACGCCGTGCTGGCCGAGCGCAACCGGCTGCTCAAGAACATGCCCGACGAGACGATGCTGCAGATTTACGACATGCAGCTCGTCGAACAGGGCGAGCGGATTCACGCCCGGAGGCGGGAGTTCGCCGAGCGGCTGCAACCCGTCGCGGCGGAGTATTACCGCATACTTTCGGGCGACCGCGAGCAGGTCGGACTGCACTACAAATCGGAGTTGAACGACCGTCCGTTCGGTGAGATTCTCCTCGCCGCACGGCAGAAGGATCTGGTCAACGAGTTCACCACGTCGGGCATTCACCGCGACGATCTGGTGCTCCGGATCGGCGGCTACCCCTTGCGCAAATACGGCTCGCAGGGCCAGCAGAAGTCGTTCCTGATCGCCCTGAAACTGGCCCAGTACACAATAGTCGCGCAGGAGAAAGGCGAGAAGCCGATCCTGCTGCTCGACGACCTGTTCGACAAGCTCGACGCGGGGCGCGTGGAACAGCTCATACGGCTGGTGTCGGAAGATTCGTTCGGGCAGATCGTCATTACGGACTGCAACCCCACCCGTCTGCGCCGGATTCTGGACAAGGCCGGCGGAGCGTACTCCCTCTTCACGGTCGAAAACGGCGGCATCGGGCAGGAGACCGCAACGGCCGGAGCGCCGGCTTGCGGCGGGCAGCTTCCGGCCGAAGAGCGCGCGAAGGAAGCAGCGGACCAAACGCGGCATGCCGGGCCGCAGGAGGCTGGGGCTGCGGAAGGAATCCGGACGGCAGCGGTGCAAGGCGAAGTTTCGGAGGATTTACGCAACGCGGCGTCCGCAGGCGAAAAATCCGGCGGAAAGGACGCCCGCGGAACAGATACGGCAGACACGGCATCCGGCGGAAAGGAGGGAGCGCGATGAGACGGACCAAGACGATGCTGATGGGCGACCTGCTGGAAGAGTTTTTCAAACGCCCCTATGTCGCGGCCAAAGTCGCCGAAGGGAAGCTGCCCGACACATGGCGCGCCGTCGTGGGCGACCGCGCCGCGGACTTCACCACGGAACTGAAGCTGGAAAACCACATTCTCTATGCCCGCATCCAGTCGAGCGTGCTTCGTTCGGAACTCTTCTACCAGCGCGAAGCGCTCAAGGAGGAGCTGAACCGGCGTTCCGGCGTCCGGATCGTCAATGCGGTGATTATCCGGTAGACTCCCGGAAGGTGCGGGCGACACAGATGACACAGGTAAACACGGGTAACACGGGAGATGCGGGTGACACGGGAGGTGCGGAAAAATACTGGAGCAACGGCAAATAAGAGAGATAAGAACACGGCAGGCACGGAAAATACAGGAGATACGACAAAATACGGGACACACGAAAAGGCTGGGGCAGAGACAGAGACACAAACTGAGACTGAAACAAACTGAAACAAACTGACTGCCTGAGAAACACGGAAAATGCCGGGGCATACTTTCCGCCCCGCTCCGGATCACACAAAAAAAAGATGCGCCTGATGAGGGCGCATCCTTTTTTATCCGGCCGGGCCGACCGGGCGAACCGGTCATTCCGTCCCGCGGAGATTACTGGATAATCGCGGCGCGGTTGGCGGCCTGAACCTTCTTGAAGGGATCGGGGGAGTTGCCCTTGCCCTCGTAATTCAACTGTTTGGGATTCACGCCCTTCGATACGAGGAAGTCGTAAACCCGCTTGGCGCGGTGCTCGGCGACGCGCTTGTTGCCGGCAGCGGTACCCGTCTGCTGGTCGGCGTGGCCCACAATCTGGTAAACGGCATCCTTCGAGCCGCTCTTGATCTGCTCGGCGATCAGCTCCAGACGCGTTTTCTCCTGCGGCGTCAGCACCGACATGCTGTAATCGAAGAGAATGATCGAAGTGTCGGCCAGAGCGGCTTCGTCGGCGGCGACAACCGTTGCGACGGCAGCAGCTGCCGCGGCATCGGCGGCGGCGTTCTGAGCGGCGGCAGCCTGCGCCTGAGCGGCGGCGAGCTGCTGGGCCAGCTGGGCGTTCTCAAGCTCGGCGGCTTCGACAGCAGCCATGCTTGCGGCAACGGCGTCTTGGAACGCCTGAATGTCGGCGGCCGTATAGCCCGCTACGCCGCGCTGCCAGCCGCGCTTGTTAAAGCGGTAGGTGAAGCCCGCCGTAGCGCTGAAGCCGAACAGGTAGGAACCGTCCGTCTTCGCGGGGCATACGCGCGAAGGCGCCAGCATGCCTTTCAGCTCGATATTGAAGTCGAACGAACGCGACAAGCGGAATTTGTTGAGCAGACCGTAAGAGAATGCGAAAGCCTGATGCGTACCGGTCATATTGTCCTCTTGGCTCTTGTCCGTGAAGTTCGTAGCCAGATAACCGAAGCCTACGAACGGCACCAGATAATAGGCCCGGTCGTCGCGGTAACCGCCCGCCCAGTTCGAGAAGTTAAGCATAAAGTCGGAGTGCACGAAGAGGTAAGGCCACTTGAGTTTGCCCAGATCGGCGTCGTAGTTGGCAAACTGACCGCCCTGCAGCTGCAGGCGCATACCTACCACCGGATGCACCCATTTTACAAGCGAAAAGTTCGCTTCGAATCCGAGGCGTTTTCCGAAGGACCCCGAATTGGAGCCGTTCGTCAGGGCCGTACCTACACCGCCGCCCAGCGACATCTCCCAATTATCCCAAAATCCATTGGACACAAAACCTGCAAAGCTCGGTTTTTTGGGCGTCTCCTGCGCCCATGCCGTCGTCGCGAATGCCACGACCGCAAGAATTAGAATAAGTTTTTTCATAGCTAACATTAGTTATTCCCAGTTGTAAAATTATAAATTAATTTTTCAAAATCCATTCATCAACAGCATGAAACGCAAAAACAGAGCCGAAAGCGACTAAAAAAGGCCGAAAACATACGTTTCCAGCCTTTTAATCTCAATATCAAATCTTTTCAGATCAGCCGCATTTCGAATAACCGCACGACATGCAGGTCAGACAGCCGTTCTGGTAGGCCATATTCTCCTGTCCGCAGCTCGGACACTTGCCTTTCGACTTGGTGCCGTCCACGATATATTGCTTCAGCGCACGGCAGACGCCCGTTTTCCACGTGTTGATCGACTCGCTGTCCAGATGGAGCGACTCGATGAGCGAAACGGTCTTCTCAATCGGCATGCCGTGGCGCAGTACGCCCGAAATGAGTTTGGCGTAGTTCCAGAACTCCTCGTTGAACAGGCGCGAGATGCCGCCGATGGTGTTCG
>OMEQ01001154.1_pt1 | contig 13377 bp, 10 predicted proteins | sample 1645451 | NCBI WGS metagenome assembly OMEQ01 (sample SAMEA103958142, study PRJEB25191) | human gut metagenome | biome: human-associated habitat [ENVO:00009003]; feature: intestine environment [ENVO:2100002]; material: feces | place: Germany | collected 2013/2015
GTTTTTTCAAGCGCGTATTCGAGGTGAGGTTTTTTATTCTTCTCGATACGAACCGTGGGCTGCCGTTTTAAGTCATGGGCGGGAACCCGGATACGATCCTCTTGCTTTCGTCATTGAGGAATGTCATAAACGGGCCATCGAATGCCACGCTTGGCTCGTCACTTTTCCGGTGGGATCGAATAGGCAAGTGAAAAAACAAGGTCGTTCTTCGGTTGTTGCCCGCCATCGTTCATGGTGTAAGCAATTATCGGGGGAATGGTTTCTCGATCCGGGGAATCCGGCGGTGAAGGATTATTTAAGAGCGTTGGTCGGGGAAGTCGTTTCTAAATATGATGTCGACGGTATTCATTTGGATTATGTGCGTTATCCCGATAATGCGATAAAATTTCCCGATTCCGATTCGTTTAGGAAGTGGGGAAGTAGAAGCAAGTCTTTGTTTCGTTGGAGAGAAGACAATATAACCGGTATCGTCACAGCCATTTATGAAGATGTAAAACGATTAAAGCCGTGGGTGAAAGTCAGTAGTTCACCGTTAGGCAGATATGCTTCATTAGAAGGTTTCCCTGCGGAATGGAGCTGCATGGAGGCTGTTTCGCAAAATCCGAAGGATTGGTTGCAGAGCGGACGGCATGATTTTATTGTCCCGATGATGTATTTCAGAGAAGAAAATTATTATCCGTTCTTGTACGACTGGGCAAATTCTTGTCCTCCCGAAAAAGTAATAAGTGGCTTGGGTGTTTACCGGTTAGATAAGAGTGAAGGTAATTGGCCTTTCATAGAAATAAAGAGACAAATCGAGACCACTCGGAAAATGGGAGTGGGACAGGCCTATTTCCGATATGAAAATTTACATACGCATACGATTTTGAGGCAATGGCTCGTTTCCTGTTTTTACAGGTATCCAGCCTTGACACCCGGGTTGAAAAATCCTATATCGCAAATACCGGATACCCCGAACAATTTACGAGTGGAGACACAGGGCGGCATTTCTAATATTTCTTGGAGTCCGGCAGATGGTGCGTTCACCTATGTATTGTATGCGACAAATGATTCTTTGGATATGAATACAGGAGATCAGATAGTGGCTGTATTACCTAAAAATATATATTCATGTTCATTGTCGATTCCTTATAGGAATTATGCCATAGTGGCTCGTGACAGGTATGGGACCGAGAGCAAGCCTGCGTTTTGGACGGGTAAAAATATAGAACCGGATAAGTATCGAATAACTCTATAATTATAATGTTGATATAAAAAATAAAAGCTATGTATCCTTTGAAATTTGAAGACATTCTTCGTCCTATGATTTGGGGGGGAGAAGAAATCAGCCGATTCAAACAGTTACCCGAAGTTCACCCCGGTATCGGTGAAAGTTGGGAAATTTCACAAGTAGGCGATCGTATATCGGTCGTTAGCGAAGGGGAAGATAAAGGGAAAACGATTACGGAGTTGATTAAGCGCGACGGGGCGAATTTGCTGGGGGAGCATGTCGCAGCTCGCTATGCCGATAAATTCCCGTTGTTGATTAAATTTATCGACGCACACGATAATCTCTCTATTCAAGTTCACCCCAATGACGAGTTGGCGATGGCCCGGCACAATTCATTCGGGAAAACCGAGATGTGGTATGTCATCGACGCTAAACCGGGAGCAGGCCTCTATTCGGGATTTTCTAAGCAAATAACTCCCGCAGAGTATGTAGAGCGAATCAAAAATAATACGATTACCGACGTATTGCAATTTCATGAAGTGAAAAGCGGTGATGTGTTCTTCCTTCCGGCAGGCCGTATTCATGCTATTTGTGAGGGAATATTGATAGCCGAAATTCAGCAAAGCTCCGATATTACTTATCGCATATACGATTATGATCGTAGAGATGCTCAGGGCAATGCCAGAGAGTTGCATATCGAGCAGTCTATCGATGCAGTCGATTTTAAAATGTATGATAATTTACGAACCGATTATGCGGCCAAAAATAACGATGCTGTCGGTTTAGTCAAATGCCCGTATTTCGAAACGAATTTAATCGAAGTGGATAAAAGTGTGAAGCGTTCTGTTTCAGAACATGACTCGTTCGTTATCTATATGTGTATGGGAGGAAAAGTGCGATTGACCGATAATAACGGTTACACGATATCTTTACATCAAGGACAGACTACATTGATTCCCGCTACACTCTCATGGGTGACAATCGAGGCAGAAACTTCTGCGAAGTTACTCGAATGTTATATTCCCGAATAATGAAGTGATTTTTATAAAAAGAATAATGCCGGAGAATTATTCTTCGGCATTATTCTTTTGGTTATGATTGTAATATTTGCAATATGGGCGGATTCCGCATTCCAAGCAATTGGGTTTGCGAGCCATACAAATGTAACGTCCGTGTAGAATCAGCCAATGATGCGCGATGGGGAGTAGGTGTCCCGGAATATTTTTTACCAATGTTTTTTCTGTTTCTAGGGGAGTTTTTGAATGGTTGGTGAGTCCGATTCTGTTGGAGACTCTGAAAACGTGAGTATCGACAGCCATCGCTTCTTTGTTAAATACGACCGATGCTATGACGTTGGCTGTTTTTCGGCCCACTCCTGGTAATTTTTGCAAATCTTCTATTTCGGAAGGTACGACACCGTTGAACTGTTCGATGAGTGTACGAGCCATTCCCACCAAATGTTTCGATTTGTTATTGGGATATGATACGCTTTTAATGTATGTATAAACTTCTTCCGGTGTAGCTGCGGCCAGATCTTGTGGAGTAGGGAATGCTTCGAATAGAGCCGGGGTTATCATGTTTACCCGTTTGTCGGTACATTGTGCCGACAGAATGACTGCAATCAGTAATTGAAATGGGTCGTGATATTGCAATTCGGTTTCGGCGATAGGTTTGTTTTCTTGAAACCATTTAATGACTCCGGCGTATCTTTCTTTGGTAGTCATGGCGTTATAAAAATTTTATCATATGAAGACTATATTTCGCTAAGAAAAATCCTCCGAAAACGGCAATAATACCTCCGAGATTAGTACCGATGATATAAGATAGAGCACTATGGACTTTCCCTAAATTCAATAGATTCATCGTTTCCAAAGAGAATGAGGAGAACGTGGTAAATCCTCCTAATAATCCGACGAATAAAAAAGCTCTCAGATTAGGTGAAAAATCAAAAGAATAACAAAAAGCCCAAAGTATCCCGATGATAAAAGAGCCTGCTAAGTTTACGCATAATGTTCCCCACGGATAAGCCGGGAAAAGACGTTGAATTTCCGAAGCGATAAAAAACCTTGCAACAGAACCTATGCCTCCTCCCGCGAGAACACAAGCGACTTTACAAAACTCCATTCACATAAATTTTAATGAGCCGATTCGAATTCTTCGAGGAAACGTACATCGTTCTCAGAGAACATTCGTAAATCTTTGACTTTATATTTCAGATTGGTGACTCGTTCGATACCCATGCCTAATGCATAACCGCTGTATATTTTACTATCTATGCCACATGCTTCGAGGACATTGGGGTCTACCATACCGCAACCCAGAATTTCGACCCAACCGGTATGTTTGCAAAATGCACATCCTTTACCCCCGCAGATATTACAGGATATATCCATTTCGGCAGAAGGTTCGGTAAACGGGAAATAAGAAGGACGGAGTCGAATTTGAGTTTCTGATCCGAACATTTCTTTGGCAAAATAAAGCAACGCTTGCTTCAAATCGGCAAAAGAAACATTCTTATCTATATATAAGGCTTCTACTTGATGGAAAAAGCAGTGTGCCCGGTAAGATATAGCTTCGTTGCGGTAAACACGACCCGGACAAATGATGCGGATAGGGGGTTGGGAGTGCTCCATCGTTCTTGTTTGTACAGACGAGGTGTGTGTACGAAGAAGAATATCGGGAGAACGTTGTATAAAGAATGTGTCCTGCATATCGCGAGCCGGGTGGTCTTCGGCAAAATTCAATGCTGAGAACACATGCCAATCGTCTTCGATTTCGGGACCTTCTGCAATTGAAAATCCCAAACGGCCGAAGATATCGCATATTTCGTTTTTTACTAAGGAAAGCGGGTGTCTCGATCCTAACGGAATAGGGTAGGCTGTTCGTGTCAAGTCTATATTTTGAGATTCCGAATGGGTATCTTCGAATTCGCTTTTCAAGGCATTGATTCTTTCTGTTGCAAGAGTCTTCAATTCATTCAGTTGTTTTCCTACTTCTCTCTTTTGTTCGGCGGCGACAGTTCTGAAATCATTGAAAAGTTGAGAAATTTCTCCTTTTTTACTTAGATATTTTATACGAATATTCTCTAAATCTTCTGATTTAGAAACTTTTAATGCCTCGATTTCTGCTTTGATACGTTGGATTTTTTCAATCATACCTGTATAATTCTTATTTTTAAATGCAAATTTAATAATAAATGACTTCTTTTGGGGTGGATTTTTGAGAAATATTTTTTTTGACGAATAAAAAAGGGAATCTGCTGAAAAAATATTCCTTTATTACTAATTTTGTTATGAATTTAAGAAGTAACGATATGTCTGTCTCTCCATTTTTACAAAGCATACACGAGTTTGTCGAGGATAAAAAACTTTTAGACAAATCTGGCCCTGTTATCGTCGGAGTGAGCGGAGGAGCCGACTCGATTGCGTTGCTTCATGTCTTGAAGAGTTTGGGATATTCGTGTATCGTCTGTCACTGTAATTTCAATTTGAGAGGTGAAGAATCTTTGCGAGACAGGAATTTTACTCGGCAGATAGCTTTTGAGTGGAATTTGCCGTTCGAGGAGATTTCGTTTGATGCTTCATGTTATGCGATGACCAATAATGTGTCGGTCGAGATGGCTTGCCGCCAACTGCGATATGATTGGTTTGAAGAGAAAAGGAAACAATATCGGGCACAGGCGATAGCCGTGGCCCATCATCGGGACGATAGTGTGGAAACCCTGTTGCTGAATTTAATTCGAGGAACCGGGATTGCCGGTCTTACGTCGATGAAACCACGTAACGGATTTGTCGTGCGACCGCTGTTGACCGTTTCCCGTAAAGATATAGAAGCATATTTGTCGGAACATGGAGTGTCGTATGTGGTCGATTGTACCAATTTAGAATCGGTTTATATCAGAAATAAAATTCGATTACAGGTGTTGCCTTTGTTACGTTCGATCAATCCGTCGGTCGACCATTCCATATATTCTTCTATTTTGAATTTGAGGGAAGTAGAATCGGTCTATAAAGCGGCTATACATGAGCAGGAGCAAAACGTGTTGGAATATAAAGGTGAATATATTTATATTCCGGTGGAGAAACTGAAGCAGCTTCCGTCGCCTAAGGCTTTCTTATTTGAATTTTTGACTCCTTACGGCTTTGTTTCCGAACAGATAACAGAGATAATATCGTCTTGTGGCGGTATTTCTGGGAAGATGTTTTTATCTCGGAATTACAGAATCGTTAAAGACAGGGAATATTTGATATTGGAACCACAGGAAAGAGAAGAGGCCGGGACTGTGGTAGAGAAAATCGAAAGTCTCGAAGAATGTGGAACTTTGTTACACGGAAATTTATCGTATCGATGTCTGGACAACGATGAAACGTATTGTTTCTCTCGTGATAAATCCTATGCTTGTTTCGACTTGGACAAACTTGTATTTCCGCTAATTATTCGCCGGTGGGAGACGGGAGATCGTTTTACCCCCTTTGGAATGAAAGGCAGCCGTAAATTGAGCGATTATTTTAGAGATAAAAAATATTCTCTAATCGATAAAGCCAATGCTTTGCTGCTATGTTCGGGAAATACGATAATATGGATATTGGGAGAGCGTGCGGCCGATGGATATCGAGTGACTGTGGATACAAAGAGAATAATCGAATTTAAATATGAAAAATAGTTAAATAATAAACTTATTTTTACATTTCTTGTTTTGTTTGACAAATCGGCCGTATATTTGTACGGTGAAATTGCGTAGTGAAATTCTGTACGCAGTAAATTCAAAAATCCAATAATTATATTTGTTCTTTCAGCCAGTATGAGTAATCATGCAGGTAGCTTTAATAAATATAAAGTGTAAATCATATTTATTTATTCATGTATAATATTTTAGAATTGAGCGCTAAAACTCTTGACCAGTTGAAAGTGATAGCTGCTGAAATGGGTATCCAAAAGATTGATGGTATAGAACAAGAAGATCTTGTCTATAAAATTCTTGATCAACAAGCTATTGATATGGCAAGTAAAGCTGCCGCTAATCCTCCTGCTCCGAAAAAGAGAGGTCCTAAACCTAAGAAAAATAAAGAGAAGTCTGTACTTGAAAAACCGAATGAACTAGAAAGTAAATCAAATACAGAGCCTACACCGTCTCCATCTGTGGAATCGACAGGAGTGGAAGATACGAAAGAGGTGAAAAAGAAAGGCAGAAAGAAAAAAAGCGATGTAACGAGTGAAACCTCGAAAAAAGAAGATGCAAAACAGGATAATGTTACAGAAGTAAAAGATATTCCTTCTATTATAGAAGAGACTGGGTTATCTTCTCATCCCGCTTTGAAAGAGCCGGTAGCCGAACTATTTGAGAATTTAAAAGAAAGCTCTATGGCGTTGGTGGAAAATAGTGCTTCCAATGAAAACGAAGAGCTTCCTCAGCAAAGTACACAAGGAGGGCAACCCAAACAACGCAAACGGATACAAAAGAAAGCTCTTCCGGCTGAATTGATAAATGAAGCTCAAAACACACTGCAAACACCCTCGCCTTCTGTTCCGGTTACAACGCCTTCCACCCCGGTAGAAAACAAGCAACAGGAAATTATTCAACAACAGCCCGCTACCGCAAATCAAGGACAACAAGCACCGTTGCCTACATCGTCGTTACAGACATTCTTCCCACATAGCGAAAAGCAAAGATTTGTTCCGAGAGGACAGCGCACATTCGTCCCACAGAATAGGAACAGCCAGAATAATGCAGGAAATAACAATGGGCAAAACCAAAACTCGAATAATCAACAAACGTTTGTCCCTGAGCCGAAACCTGTCGAGAGACCATACGATTTCGATGGAATATTGACAGGAGTAGGTGTATTGGAGATGATGCCCGATGGGTATGGATTTCTTCGTTCGTCCGACTACAATTATTTGACTTCTCCCGATGATGTCTATGTTTCCCAATCGCAAATAAAGTTGTTTGGTTTGAAGACGGGCGATGTCGTTGAAGGACCTATTCGTCCTCCTAAGGAAGGAGAGAAATATTTTCCGCTGGTGAAGGTGGAGAAAATAAATGGCCGCACACCTGAATATGTTCGTGACCGTGTCCCGTTCGATCATCTTACTCCTCTTTTCCCCGATGAAAAATTTGATTTGACGAGTGGAAAATATTGTAATTTATCTACTCGTGTGGTCGATATGTTTTCTCCTATCGGTAAAGGACAGCGTGGATTGATCGTTGCGCCTCCTAAGACGGGTAAGACCGTGTTGTTGAAAGATATAGCCAATGCTATCTCTGAGAATCACCCGGAGGTTTATATGATTATATTGTTGATCGACGAGCGTCCCGAAGAGGTTACCGATATGGCCCGTAGTGTAAAAGCCGAGGTTATCTCATCTACTTTCGACGAGCCGGCCGAACGTCATGTGAAAGTGGCTAGTATCGTATTGGAAAAAGCCAAACGTATGGTTGAATGTGGTCACGATGTTGTCATTCTGTTAGACTCTATCACCCGTTTGGCGAGAGCTTATAATACGGTTTCTCCGGCCTCCGGTAAAGTGCTCTCCGGCGGTGTCGATGCCAATGCGTTGCATAAGCCTAAACGCTTTTTCGGTGCGGCTCGTAATATAGAGAACGGGGGAAGCCTTACGATTATCGCTACTGCTTTGACTGAGACCGGTTCGAAGATGGACGAGGTGATATTCGAGGAGTTCAAGGGAACGGGCAATATGGAGTTGCAGCTCGATCGGAAATTGTCTAACAAACGCATTTTCCCGGCTGTCGACATCACGGCATCGAGTACTCGTCGGGACGATTTGTTGTTACCGAAAGACACTCTCAATCGTATGTGGATATTGCGTCGATACTTGTCCGACATGAATTCGATAGAGGCAATGGAATTTATGCGAGACCGTATGGAGCGTACTTCTTCGAACGAAGAACTTTTGCTGTCGATGAACGATTGAGTATCGTAATAGATATAAAAAGAAGGCCGGTGAATTGGAATTTTCACCGGCCTTCTTTTTATATGGACCAAACAAAGTGAACAGAGCGTGTGTTATATGAATAAATGTATAAGAAAATGGAGATACCCTCGATACAACTGAGTTTGGAACATATAGAGGAGTTAGATTTTACCTGTCCTGCGGCAAAAAAATCGATAAATATAGGAAATATTTATCCCGATGTTAAACGGGATTATTTTAAGTTGATAACAGGAGTCCGTTATATTCGTCGTCGTAATTTTATCGGTCAAGAACTTCTTTTTTATAGAATCGCTGTGGTTTATAAAATTGAGAAATTGGGGGATTTTGTTAAGCTCGAAAACTCCCAAGTCATAGTTGATACTCGGTTACTTGCATTGTTATTGAGTATATCAATCGGGTCGATGAGAGGAATGTTGGCACTACGTACACAAAATACAGTATTCAAAAATTATCCGTTACCTCTGATAAATGTATCCGAAATATTAACTTCCATGAATATAACCGATTCTGAGGGTATTTGGGAGAATCTGAATATATATTACAATAATTGAATCCTTGATGAATAAATTGATTTTGCTCCGGCATGGAGAGAGTATATGGAATAAGGAGAACCGATTTACGGGGTGGACAGATGTCCCATTGTCCGAAAAGGGGAGAGATGAAGCTCGTCGGGCAGGAGAGTTGTTACGGAGTTTTTCCATATATCCCGATATTTCGTTTACATCTTTGTTAAAGCGTGCTATTGTTACTCGCTTTTTAGTTATGGAAGAATTGGACAGGTTGTGGACTCCGGCATATAAAGATTGGAGGCTCAATGAACGACATTATGGTGCGCTGCAAGGCTTGAATAAGTTGGAAACATCTGAGAAGTATGGGGCGGAGCAAGTTCATATTTGGCGACGGAGTTATGATGTCAGACCTCCGCAAGTAGGAGACGAGGATCCCAGATATCCGGCTCATGATGCCCGTTATCAGATGGTTCAAGAAAAACTGTTACCTCATGGTGAATCGCTCGAAGATACTGTTCATAGAGTGTTGCCTTGTTGGAAAGAGCGTATTTTGCCAGAGGCTGAGAAAGGTAAAACGATACTGGTTGCAGCTCATGGAAATAGTTTGAGGGCCTTGATAATGATGCTACAAAATTTATCGCCCAAACAAATTGTAGATATAGAAATACCCACGGGAAAACCTTTAATCCTTGAATTAGGAGAAAATTTAACGGTTTTGAATCAATACTATTTGGGGTAAAATAAGCAGCATGGGCTGTGGAAGTAAAATCTTTTTTAGCTTCCATGATATATTCTTTTTCGGTTTTCTGTAAATAGCTATATTTGTCCGATTATTGATTTAGGTATGAAGACGAATAAGACGAATGCAGCTCGGCTGTTGGATAGGGCGAAAATCCCATATGAATTAGTTCCCTATGAAGTCGATGAGAATAATTTAGCTGCTACTCATGTTGCCGAACAACTGGGTGAGAATATAGAACAAGTATTCAAGACTTTGGTATTGCGTGGCGATAAACACGGGATATTCGTTTGTGTGATTCCGGGCGACAAAGAGGTCGATTTGAAAAAGGCTGCCAAAATATCGGGAAATAAGAGTGCCGAGATGATTGCCATGAAGGAACTGTTGCCGACTACCGGATATATTCGGGGTGGTTGTTCTCCCATTGGCATGAAGAAAAATTATCCTGTATATATTCACGAAAGTTGTTTGTCGCATGACCCTATTTATATTAGTGCCGGACAACGAGGATTACAGATAAAAATAGCAGCCGGGGCTCTTATAGAGTTTGTTTCAGCGGAGGTCGGAGACCTTGTCGGTTAATCTTGGTACGCGATAGATTCAGTGTGATTAGTCCACAGGGTGTAAAATGTCTTGTCCATATAAGATGATTATAGAACCCGAAGGGGGATACATAGGTGTGAACAGAGTCTTCGTCTTTATTTACAGTCTTTTTTCATAGTTCCCTGTTTAATGGCTCGGATAAGCCGGGATTCTATGCGGAGAAATTCTTGTTCGAAATTAGGAGTGAAGATTCCTTTCCCCATATTTTCATGTATCTCCGAAAATGTCCAGAACTTTCCGTCGTCGATTTCGACTGGATCGATTTGCATTTTTCCGGTATATACCGTATAGAATGTGTTTACCATCTCGCGTTCCCGATCCGATTCGAAGATATAAGTAAGCACATGTATCGGAATGAAATGCGTGATTCCCAACTCTTCGCGAACTTCTCTTGCCAATGCTTCTTCGACGGTCTCCCCGTAATCGATATGACCGCCTACGGCCGTATCCCATTTGCCGGGTTGAATGTCTTTATTCACCGATCGCTTTTGAAGATACAACTCCCCGTCGTTATTTATAATATGTAGGTGGACTACCGGGTGGAGCAATTTCGATCCGTTGTGGCATTCACGGCGGGTCGCTTTTCCTATTGTGTTACCTTGTTCGTCTATCAGAGGAAACCATTCTTCTTTATTCATGATTTAAATGAGTATTCGGGTTATAGTCTTGAATACGTTTTTGCAGCGTTTCTTCATCGAGAGGGTTCCCGGCTTCGTCGAATGGCAACCTGAAACCGCATCCTTCTTTCCATCGGCTGCATCCGTATGCCGTCTTTCCCTGTATGATATGGCCGGTGTGGCATACGGGACATGATAAAAGTTGTTCCTTTGGTTTCTTCTCCGTAGATGTTTTATTTGTTGTTTTTTTCTTCCCGGGTTTGGCCGATATCGTCGATTTTTTCTTCGGTTCCTCCGGGGGTGGAGCTGCTGTGATTTTGCCGGAATTGTCGCTTAGTACGTACAAAACGATTTCGCCCACCATTTTTTTCAGTTCTTCCAGAAAATCGGCGGCACGATATTCGTTGCGTTCTATTTTACGCAATTTGTTTTCCCAAATACCGGTCAATTCGGCCGATTTTAGCAACTCGTTGCGAATAGTCCCGATTAGCTCCACTCCTGTTTGAGTGGCAACCAGATTCTTCCTTTCTTTACGGATATAGTGGCGTTTGAACAGCGTTTCAATAATGGCGGCTCTCGTGGAGGGACGTCCGATACCGTTTTCTTTCAAGGCATCTCTCAGTTCTTCGTCCTCTACCGATTTTCCAGCCGTCTCCATAGCCCGCAATAATGTGGCTTCGGTATACGGTTTGGGTGGCTGGGTCCATTTTTCTGCCAAAGAAGGTGTGTGCGGGCCGGTTTCACCTTTGGTGAAAGCAGGCAAGGTGCTTTCCGACTCTTCGTTATTTTCTTCTTTCCCGAATACGGTTCTCCACCCCGGAGATAAAATTTGTTTCCCCGTGGCTTTAAATTCGATTTGATTTACCTCGCCCAGTACGACCGTATTGGAAACGATACAATCGGGATAGAATGCCGCAATAAATCTTCGGGCCACTAAGTCGTACACTTTTTGCTCTTCGCCCGTGAGGTTGGTTGCCTTTACGTTCGTGGGAATGATAGCATGGTGATCGGTCACTTTGGAGTTGTCGAATACCTTTTTGCTCTTGGGGATCTTCCCGGTCGAAAAAAGGGCTGTTAATGTTGTGTAAGCTGTTAATGCCGACATTATGCCCGGAACCTTCGGATATATGTCGTCGCTTAGAAATGTAGTGTCGACGCGAGGGTAGGTGGTTACTTTTTTTTCGTAAAGCGACTGAATGATTTTCAAGGTGTTTTCTGCCGAGAAAGAGAATTTTTTATTACACTCGACTTGAAGGCTGGTTAAGTCGAATAATCTCGGTGGCGCTTCTTTTCCTTGTTTGGTCGTTATATCAGTAACCGTGAAGGGGAATCCCTCTATTTTTTGTAGAAATTCTTTTCCCTCTGCTTCGGTTTGAAATTTCCCTTTGGTGACGGCGAATGTCGTTTCCCGATATAAGGTTTTCAATTCCCAATAAGGTTGAGGAACAAAATGTTCGATTTCGAGTTGACGGTTTACGATTAATGCCAAAGTGGGAGTCTGTACCCTCCCGATGGAAAGGACTTGACGGTTCTGTCCATATTTCAACGTGTAAAGCCGGGTAGCGTTCATTCCTAACAACCAATCGCCGATAGCCCGTGAAAGTCCGGCAAAATAAAGAGAGTCGAATTCTGTTTGAGGTTTGAGATTTTGAAATCCCTCTCGTATGGCTTCTTCTGTCAAGGACGATATCCAAAGGCGGTAGACCGGGCATTTACAAGCAGCTTTTTGCATAACCCATCGTTGAATGAGTTCCCCTTCTTGACCGGCATCACCACAGTTTATGACGGCTTCGGCGTTGGACATGAGCGATTCTATGATACCGAATTGTTTTTCTATACCCCGGTCGGAGATTAATTTAATCCCGAATCGGGTGGGTATCATGGGCAGGGATCTCAATGTCCATTGTTTCCACGAGTCGGTATATTCATGAGGCTCTTTTAATGTGCAGAGATGGCCGAAAGTCCAAGTCACCTGATAGCCGTTCCCTTCGTAATATCCGTCATGTCGGTTCTTTGCGCCTACTATATCGGCTATTTCTTTGGCTACACTGGGTTTTTCGGCTATACAGACTTTCATTATATTGTTTTGTAGTTTAAACGAAGAAACAAGGAACGACAAAATCCGTTTTTCCGGTCGTGTCTTACTGTTGCTCATTTCTGAATGCAAAGTTACATTTTTATTTTCATTCTTCGTAATATCCGGTCAATGGCCTTGTAGAGATTGGGGCTTGTAAGAAAAATTTGTCTGGTCGATAACTTTTAGGAGTCTGCGGTCGGTAATCGGGGCGGTAAATTCTTTTATCTCAGTTTCAGTCAGTTTCCTGTCGAGGGAGTGTATAAGCCTGATGATCGAGCGGGTATTAATAAGCTGGCAAGTGAAATCGGTAGATGGTCCGAAATAGGTTTCGTATGTTTGTTTTCTGAGTGCTCGAAGTTTCTCTTCTCTCATGGAAATTTGTTCTTTTTCGGATCTTTTGTTGAACGACTGTATGGTTCTTTCTACATTATCGGGTGGCGTTTGGGTTTCTCCGAATACAAATTTCAGAGTTTCTTTTTCGGTATTTGATAAGTCTATATTTCGCTTTTCGAGAGCTTTTATAAAGTCTGAATATTCCCAATTAGGAGGTGTCGTCATGGCTCTCCAACTTTCCAATAACATTAAAAAAGGTATGTAATATTCCGAAGTCGTAGATAAAGGATCGTTCATGGCGAAAATGTCTGCGAATGATGTATAATCTATATTCT
>OMEQ01001162.1_pt1 | contig 13296 bp, 10 predicted proteins | sample 1645451 | NCBI WGS metagenome assembly OMEQ01 (sample SAMEA103958142, study PRJEB25191) | human gut metagenome | biome: human-associated habitat [ENVO:00009003]; feature: intestine environment [ENVO:2100002]; material: feces | place: Germany | collected 2013/2015
GGTTCGTACATCTGGTTGTCGTTCTTGTCCTCGACGGCATAGATGCGGTAGGGAATCGGCTTGAGGTTCTGCGCGATGAAGATGCCGTTCGTCTCGGCGCGGGCGATGACGGCGGGTTTGTACTTGAAAATCGTGGAGTCGTATTCCGGGACGTTCTCCACCGAGTCGGCCGGGAAGAACCAGATGAAGCTCTTCGACACGGAATCGGCCTTGTAGCTGTCGGCCGTATAGCCAGAAAAGATCATCGAGTCGATCGTGGGTCCGGTCGAAAAGACATAGCGCATCGAATAGAGGGGGTTGCCCTCGTTGTTGTCGCGCACGGCGCTGCCGAAGTTGAGCGCATAGGTCGTATTGGCTTCGAGCGTATCGCGCAGCTGGACGACGATGCCTTTGCCGCGCATCGAAACCAGCGGCTTCTTCTTCATCTGGGGCGAGGTGAAGAACTCCTTCTGCTGATCCTTGAGCTGCACGAACTCGTCGAATTCGATGTAGATCTTCTCATGGTGCACGGTGGGCCGGTTGACCGAGAAGTTGTCGGGCGTCATGTTCAGGATGACCGGCGGCAGGGTGTCGCGGGGACCGCCCGTGGGGGTCATCATGCTCGCGCAACGGCTCAGAAAGGCCGTGGCGAAGAGCAGCAGGACTGCGGCGCGCAGCAGGCGCAGGATATTTCGTTTACGGGTCTGCATCGTTATCTCTTGCTTGCTTTTTCAGGCTCCTTGGGAGCCAGTTTGTCATTGACCACGCGCCAGCCGCCCTCCTCGACATAGAGGTATTCCTGCTTCCACGGGCGGAAAACGACCGGAAGGAAGTTTACGGGCTGGCCGCCCTCGACGATCTCGACCTCCTGCTGCGAGTAGGCGTAGAGCTGGTTGACGGGATCGGTCACGACCACCATCAGCGTCGGACTGCTGACCTTCATGCCGTAGGTTCCCGACTCCTTGGAGTAATAGGCTTCGAAGTCGGGGCTGGTCCGCGTCTGCTTGGGATCGCTCTTCGAGGTAATGATCCGCTGCGCCGCATCGTTGTAAGAGTTGATCTTCCATGCGGTCGTATCGACGGCATAGGCGTAAACCCTGAGGTTGGACGGCACGGTGGGCTCGGCACCCTCCTCGGCCTGAAGCTGCGCGGTGACTTGGCTGTCGATATAGATCGGGGGTGTATAGGAATCGTTGAACATGAGCCACTTGCCGTCTTTGTAGGAGTAACCCTGTTTCCACCGCTTGAAAATCAGCGTGACATAGATTTTAGGGGTGTTTTCCGGCACTTCCTGCTGCGTATAGCCGTAAAGTTCATTCTTCGTGTCCACGGCGACCACCATCACCGAGGATCTGTCGAACGACATCTGGAGCAGCCCTTCGACGCCCTCCTGCTCATAGGGTTCGCCCGCGGCGAGCGGCGTGGAGATCTTTTCGTTGCGGTTGCCCCGCTGCGAAATTACGCCCGCGAGCGCATCCTTGTAGGAAGCGACCTCCCACGAAGAGGTGTCGGCCGCAAAGGCATAGAGCTTCGCGTCGGCAAGAATCTGCGTGGGATCGCCCGATTTCTCCTGCTCCAGCGGCTTGAACACATAGGTCGTCTTGTACGAGACGTCTTTGAAACACCCCGTAAACAACGCGGCCGCGGCAAGAAACAGTATGATTCGTTTTGTCTTCATCTCCGGAATTTACTTGTTACGAAGCTCTTCGAGCATCTCCCCCACGGTCCGCCCCGTAACCGGATGGCGGCGCTGGCGCATAATCTCGCAGAGCGGCACGAGTGCGAATTCCCGCTCGCCCATGAGCGGATGCGGCACGGTAAGGCGTTCGCTGTCGATCACCTCGTCGTCGTAGAAGAGGATGTCGATATCGATCGGCCGCGAGGTATAGTTCACGCCCGTGCGGGCTTTCTCGACGGCTTCGGCGGCGCGGTTGCGGCCCAGCTCCCGTTCGATGGCCTGCACGGCGTCGAGCACTTCCAAAGGCAGCAGGTCGGTCGAGACCTCCAGCGCCTGATTGGAGAAAACCCCGTCGGCGTCGAAGCCCCAAGGCTTGGTTTCGTAGCGGTGCGAACAGCGCAGCACGGCGCCGACCTTCGCGTTGACGAGCTGCTGGGCCGCCTGAAGCGTCCGTTTCACATCACCGGAATTGCCGCCGGTCAAAAGTACTACACGTGCCATAACTCAAAGTCGTTTTATCATTTTGCTCACCGAAAGCGCAAAATGGGTGAATACGATCGTCGGATTTCCGTTCTGCGAAATCTGCGCCAAAGCGCATTCGATCTCGGCAATGAGCGGTTCGATGTTCTGCGATCCGACGAATGGGGCGAATTTGGAACAGAAAGCCAGCTCCTCGCCCCAGAGGTAGCTGATTTCGTTTATGCCTGCATGGAGCATGTAACTCTCGCGCAGCAGGCGCGAAGCGTCGCGCAGGAAGGCCCGCTGCTGCTCGCGCGAAAGCTGTGCGGCCTCCTCGGCCCATGTCACCAGCTCCAGATGCCTGTCATTGTAGCTCAAACGCATCAGCCCGCAGAAGAGTTCGAAGTTCTCTTTGCGCAGGGCGTCGCTTTCACCGGCCACGAGGTGCTGCAGCTCCACCAGATCGCCGCCGGCCAGACGGGCGATGTTCCGGGCCTTGACCGGGTCCGTAACGCCACGCTCCTGCGCCGCGCGCTCCAGCACATCGGGCGCGATACGCGGTACGGCGACCTCCTGCGTGCGGGAAATGATGGTCGGCAGCAGCCGTTCGGGCTGTTCGGAGATCAGCAGGAAAAGCGTCTTTTCCCACGGCTCTTCGAGAATCTTGAGAATCTTGTTGGCCGCCTCCTCGTTCATCGCTTCGGGCAGCCAGATCAGCATGGTCTTATAGTCGGCTTCGAAGCTCTTGAACGACAGTTTGCGGATGATGTCGTCGGCTTCGCGCGCAGCGATCATGCCCTTGAGGGTCTTGCCCAGATCGAGCCGGTCGTACCAGTCCTGCGCCGAGAAATAGCCGCCGCGCTCGGCGAAAAGCCCGCGGAACAGCGGCAGGAACTCGTCGCTGCGCATCACCTCGCCCGACTTCTTGCCCTGTTTGTTGACCGGGAAGACCAGATGCAGGTCGGGATGGGCCAGCGCAGCGATCTGCTTGCAGTCGGGACACTCGCCGCACGAATCCCCGCCGCGGCGGTGGCGGCAGCAGAGGTACTGCACATAGGCGACCGCCAGCGCAAGGGCCCCCGCCCCGGCCTGCCCCGTGAAGAGCTGGGCGTGGCTGATGCGTCCGGCGTCCACGCTCTGCACCAGATGCCGTTTCAAATCCTCCTGTCCCGTTATATCCGCAAACCGCATGTCTCGCTACTTCTTTTTTCCGTTTTTCAAAACCGTCTGCCGCACGGCGACGGCCAGCAAAGCCAGCACGACGCACGCAAGGACGACCGTACGCCCCGCGCCCCGGTCCATCGAGAGGGCCAGCACCCCGCCGACGAAGAGCGCGAAACTCACCGCCAGCACTACGATCTTCTCTTTTGCACTTTGTCTCATCGCATTGCCAGCCCTTCTATTTTCTTTTCAAGGCCGCCTTCACCAGTGCCGCAACGTCGATCCGCTCCCGGCGGACGAGGTAGAGGGCATAGGCCGCAAACAGCACTATATTAAACGCATAGGCGATCAATTTATTGCCGCCGCAGGCCGTCACGGCTTCGCACACGGCGAAAACCGCGAGCGCCGCGGCGACATACTCGCCGATACGCCGCCAGTCATAGGGCGTCGGATAGAAACGGCGGTTGAGCCACCAGCTCACGGCGACCATCGTCGATTCGCTCGCCAGCCGCGCCCATGCGGCTCCGTAGTAACCCCAGACGGGGATGCACCAGAAGCCGAAAACCAGCATCGAAACCAGACCCGCGCCCGTAACCACAATAGCCAGCGAGGTCTTCTCCTCACGTTTGTACCAGAACGACAGGTTCAGCCAGACGCCCGTCAGCACATTGGCACCGAGGACCACCGGGAGAATGAAAATCCCCTCGCGGAAGTCGCGGCCCACGATCAGCGCGAAAACGTCGCGGAACAAGGCGATGCCGAGAAAAATCAGCATCGAAGCCATGACGTAGTATTTCAGCGCCGCGGCATTCATCGCCACGAAGTCCGACTTTTTGAAATTCGAAAGGAAGAAGGGCTCGGCGGCCAGCCGGTAGATCTGGTAGAAGAGCATCATCACCACGGCGATCTTCGTGACGGCGCCATAGACGCCCAGTTGCGCCATGGCCACCCCCTCGGGCAGCAGGAACTTGATGAGCTGGCGGTCGATGAACTCGTTGGCCGTACCGGTCAGGCCGCCCACCAGCAGCGGCAGCGAATAGGCGAAGACCGCGGCCAGCAGCGCCCAGTTGATCTTGGGCACGGTGCGGTCCACGGTGGCGAGGATGACCAGCCACGTCACGACGCTGGCGATCAGGTTGGCGACGAAGACCCAACCGACGCCGAATTCCGTAGCGAAAAGCCCGGCGACGCCGAAAGCGACGGCCAGCGCTACGTTCATCACCACGTTCAGCGCCTTGATGCCGACGAACAGTAGCGCCCGTCCCTGCTCGCGCAGCCGCGAGAAGGGGATGCAGGCCCAGACGTCGAAGAGGATGATAAGCCCCACCCAGACCACATATTCGGGATGCGCGGCATAAGCCTCGCCCATCAGTCCTGCGACGCCGTTGCGGAACGAAGCGACAAGCACGAAGAACACCACGGCGGCGAGCGACGTAACGCCCCACGTCGTGGCGAAAAGCCTGCGTTTGGCGGCCCGAACGTCGCCCCCGGCCTCCTCGGCCTTGGCCGAAAAACGGAAGTAGCTCGACTCCATGCCCATCGTCAGCAGCGTAAGCGCCAGCGGAATGAGGGCATAGATGTCCGTGACGATGCCATAGGTCTCCTGCCCGAAAATACGGGTATAGTAAGGCGTGAGCAGATAGCTCAGAAACCTCACCACAATGGTGCTGATGCCGTAGACGGCGGTTTGTTTGGCCAATTTTTCGAGCATGGCAGACGATTTGCAGTCGACAAAGATATTGCACGCCGGGCTTTGCGCCCGACAAAGATACAAATTTTAGCCGGAAACCCCGCATAATGCCGTTTCTTTCGGCAAGGCAAGATAAAAACGCCCCGGAAGCCGGACAAAGCCCCTGACAACCGGGCCGAAACCGTTTCCGGCAGCAATCGGACCGAACAGCGTATTTTCCGCCCAAAATGATATAAACAAAATTGTGAATCAATATCTTTTATTCTTGCAGAAAAAATACTTTTTTATGAAATTTGCATGAAATTTCCATAATGAGTGTTGTTCAATCCGAAAATTATTTTCTAATTTTGTCCTGTCGCAAACCGACAGACATACGGAAAGTGTTTTTCACTCTGTCCTTACAAAGAAATCTGACAGTTTCAACGTGAATCGGGGCAATGAACAGCACTCATTTTCTTGTTTAGATAGATTCGGCCAAAACAATTTTGCGCCGCAATTTTCGTATCTATTCAAGTGTGGGGTAAAGCATTCGTTTATTCGATTCTGGGTTTTGTCAGAACCTCTTTGTAGATGAACGAAAACAGCTCCACACTTTCTTTTTGTACAACCCACTACATGTAACACCCGCCTTGTGGAGCTGCGAGGGGGGGGGAATTTGCCGAATATCAGCCGGATACTCATCTCGAATGAAACGGCATATCGAAGAATTGCCCTATGGAACAACCTTGTATACGCAGTTGTCCGAGTTCCGAAACCCGGCACGTATCCGAAAGAATACGGTCCGGGAGCGTCCGTTTGAGGATGATCCGTATACATGCATGCAGACGAACCTGATCGAAGATACGGCCATGAAATTCAGAATCTTTCTTTTGTTATGCGCATCGCTCTGGGGATGGAACGTCCGGGGGCAGAGCGTAGCTTTGAAAACAAACGTACTGTCCGATGCTTTCATGAACATAAACCTCGGTGTGGAAACCGGACTGGCGCCGAAATGGACACTGGACATCACGGGCGATTTCAACGCATGGACACTGTCGCACGGACGCCGCTGGAAGCACTGGCTCGTGCGCCCCGAAGCGCGGTTATGGTTCTGCGACCGTTTCGCAGGACATTTCATAGGTTTCCACGCACACGGAGGGCAGTACAACATCGGAGGCGTGAAAAACGGGATTTCATTCCTCGGTTCCGACCTCTCGAAACTCTCCGACTACCGCTATCAGGGCTGGTTCATAGGCGCCGGCGTCGCCTACGGATACGCTTGGATACTCGGCCGGCACTGGAATCTCGAAGCCGAAATAGGCGTGGGATACGCCTACACGCAATATGACAGCTTCCGATGCGTAGGCTGCGGAAAGAGAGTCGAGAAGGACAAACCGCATCATTACGTGGGGCCGACCAAAGCGGCCGTCAATCTGGTTTACGTATTCTAAATGCTCGCTGCAATGAAACGAACGATTTTTTTCCTGTCGCTGCTGCTGGGAACGAGTCCGCTGCTGCACGCTCAAGAGGTAGACGGGGTCTCGGTCGGGAGCCTGAAGATGGATCGGAACGGCGAATATCTGGTCGTGGAGATGGATGTCGAACTCTCCCGGCTGGAGGTAGAGGCGAACCGCGCCGTACTTCTGACACCCCGGCTCGTGAACGGAGCCGATTCGGCCGACCTGTCCGCCATAGGCATCTACGGCCGGCGACGCTACTATTATTATATGAGAAACGGGGCTGGCATGCTGTCGGGCGACGGCGAGACAAGCTTCAAAGCCGCCGAAAAACCCGAACGGGTAGCCTATCACGTCATCGTGCCATACGCCGAATGGATGAACGGCGCGGCGCTCCGGCTCTCCCGCCGCGACTACGGCTGCTGCAACACGATGCTCGCCGCACAGCAGGGCCTGCTGGGGCACTTCGAGGAACCCGTCCCCTACACTCCCCGGCCGGTCTATGTCCGTCCGGCGGCCGAAACCGTCAAAAGCCGCTCGCTGAGCGGGTCCGCGTTCATCGACTTCCCGGTGAACAAGACCGTCATCTACCCCGACTACCGCCGCAATACGGCCGAACTGGGCAGGATAGAGGCCACCATCGATTCGGTACGCGACGACCGGGACGTGACCATCACGTCGGTATGGCTCAAAGGCTACGCATCGCCCGAAAGTCCGTGGACGCACAACCGCATGCTGGCCATAGGCCGCACCGAAGCGTTGAAAAAGCATATCGGACAGCTCTACCGCTTCGAAGAGGGGATCATCCAAACCGATTACGAACCGGAGGACTGGGCCGGACTGCGCAGCTATGTCGAACGCTCGAACCTGACGCACCGCGCGGAGATACTCGCCCTGATCGACAGTTCGCTCGAACCCGACGCCAAGGAGGCGAAAATCAAACGCTCCTATCCCGATGAGTACGATTTCCTGCTGAAAAACTGCTACCCCGCGCTGCGCCACACGGACTACCGGATCACGTACACCGTCCGCACGTTCAGCGACGCGCAGGAGATCCGGCGCATCATGCTCACGCAGCCGCAGAAACTGAGTCTCAACGAATTCTACTTGGCCGCACAAGCCTGCAGCCCCGGTTCGGACGAATTCAACGAAATATTCGAAACGGCCGTACGCATGTATCCCGAAGATACGGCGGCGAACCTCAACGCGGCGAACACGGCCATGCAGAAAGGCGACCTGAAAAACGCGGAACACTACCTGCGAAAAGCCGGGGAGTCGCCCGAAGCCCTCTATGCGCGGGGCGCATACGCCATGCTCACCGAGGAGTACGAAACGGCCGCCGGCTATCTGCGGGAAGCCGAGAAGGCCGGCATACGCGAGGCCGGAGAGGCTTTGGAACAGTTGCAAAAACAGAACAAAAAATAAAACTTCAATCACATCTCCTATGAAACTGAAAAACATCCTTTGCGGGATACTCGTTTGCGGAGCATTCTGCGCTTGTTCGGACCAAGAGTCCGAAAACAGCAACAAACCCGGATCATTCGACGGGAAAGCCTATCTGAGAGTCAACATCACCGACGCGAACTCCACGCGCGCGACCGGAGGCGACTTGGAATACGGCGACGCGACCGAGCACGAAGTGGTCAACGCCGACTTCTTCTTCTACGATACGAACGGCATATTCATCGCCCGTGCAAACGTCTGGGACAGCGGCACGGAGAATGAGGACAACCCCGCGGGCAACATCGAATTCTTCGGAAAATCGGTCATCGTGCTGAAGGGCCTGACCGAAACCAACCACCCGAAACACTTGGTCACGGTGCTCAACACGCCGGAGGATTTCGAGCCGGCAAACACGCTGGACGAGATGAAGACACTGCTTGCAGGCAGCATCTACAACGGGTCGCACTTCACCATGAGCACCACCAGCTACGGCCGCACGTCGGCGGCGGTTCCCTACTTCGTGACGGAGGTGAGCGAATCGGACTTCAAGAAGGAGCTGGACGAGGCGCAGAACGCAACGCCCGTAGACATCTACGTGGAGCGTCTGGCGGCGAAAGTAACCCTGCGCGTGGACAACGACCAGCTCGTTCCGGTCGAAGGGAAACCCGGAATCTACAAGATCAAGGTGACCGTCGCCGGAGACCCCAACAAACAGGAGCAGGGAACGCAGACCGGAGCGGCCGACATCTACGTCCGATTCCTCGGATGGGGGCTGAACGCCACCGCCAAGGACTCCTACATCGTCAAGAACATCGAAACCACGTGGTCGGATACGGACCTCGGATTCGCTTGGAACGATGCGGTCAGGTTCCGCAGCTACTGGGGAAAATCCTACAACTACGGCAAACAGGACGGCAAGTATCCCGACGTTTCGGCAGAAGCCGCAGTCGCCGAATACCTGAATTACATCAACGCCGACAAGCTTACCAAACAATTCGGGCAGTCAGCCTACTGCGCCGAGAACTCCAACACGTCGGAAATCGTATCGGAGTATCTCCACTCGGCCGTGACGAGCATTCTGCTCAAAGCGCAGATCCTCGACGAGAACGAACAGCCGCTGGAGATGATACGCTACAACGGAACGCTCTACAAACGCAACGACTACCTGAACTACGTGCTCAACACGCTTCAGAAAGGAAACAAGCTGAACCTGTACTGTCTGGAAGACGAGGCGGCCGGGAAGTATGTGCAGATAGATCATGACTGCGTCGAGCTGGCCAACGACCGCGACGGAAAGGTATACCTGAAACTGAAACCGCTCGCCGCAGGCACCTCGCTGTACAGAAAGTCGGGCGAAACGTATGCTCCGGCCAGTGATACCGAACTCGGCGAGGTCGAGAAGAACATGAAGGATTTCAACGCCTACAACGAGGCGATCGGCTACAAGAACGGCCTGATGTACTACAACATCCCGATCGAGCACCTGAACAACGCCGCGACGACCACCGACGCCGAAAACAAACGGGTGATCCCCGTCGCCAAGTACGGCATCGTCCGCAACCATCACTATGTGGTGACCGTCAACAGTCTCACGAAGATCGGCAAAGGCATCTTCGACCCCGAAGAGGAGATCGTACCGGGCAAGAACGACGAAAAGGATACCTATTACGTAGGCGCCCGGATCAATATCCTCTCATGGAAAATCGTCAACCAGAACGTAAATCTGTAGTTTCCGGCAGCCCCTTCGCGGAAGGGGCTGCCCCGGTCCGGACCCGATGAACTAAACAGAGTGACAGAGATGGGCACATCGTCTTACATATACGCAATAGGCAAAAGGACGCTCGCGGCGATCGTCTGCGCCCTGACGATGCTGGGCTGCGACAGCGTGATCTACGACGGCGAGGGCGACTGTTCGGTAAATTACCGGGTGAAGTTCCGCTACGACATGAACCTGAAATTCGCCGACGCATTCGCCCACGAGGTCGAGTCGGTAACGCTCTATCTGCTCGACGGCGGCGGCAGGGTGGTCTGGCAGCGCACGGAAAGCGGCGAAGCCCTCGGCAAAGAGGGATACGCCATGGAGGTGGACGTCGCTCCGGGAACCTACGACCTGCTGGCATGGTGCGGATCGACGGACAAAGGTTCGTTCAGAATCCCGGAATCGTCATCCGGGAAGGAGCTGACCTGCACGCTGAAGCGCGAATCCGGATCCGACGGGACGGGGCACGTCCGCGAAGACCTCGACAGGCTCTACCACGGTTATCTGCCGAATCAGACCTTCGGCGACACAGAGGGCACCTACACCTACGTCGTACCGCTCGTGAAGAACACCAACAACGTTCGCGTCGTATTGCAGCAGACGTCGGGAGAGCGGCTCGACGAGAAGCGTTTCTCGTTCCGGATCACCGCCGAAAACGGCCGGATGGACTGGGACAACCAGCTGCTGCCGGACGAACCGGTGACCTATCATGCATGGCACAAACAGTCCGCGACAGCCGGGACGGCGCTTCCCGACCTCCCCGACGCCGTGACGTCGGTCAATGCCGTTGTCGCGGAGCTGACCACCGCACGGCTGACGGTGCGCGACAAGAGCGCGACGTTCCGGTCGGAAACCGGAGCGAATACGCCGGCGCTGCTGCCGGAAGAACTGCCGGAGGAGCGCAAGATGAGACTGACGGTGCGCGACAACGACACAGGAAAGACCGTGCTCAGCATTCCGCTGGTGGACTACGCCCTGCTGGTCAAAGGCGAATACCGCCGGGACATGGACGATCAGGAATTCCTCGACCGCATGGACGAATACAACATCGTATGCGTGCTGGGAGAGGGAATGCGCTGGATCAGCATGAGCATCAACATCCATTCGTGGAAAATGGTTTGGCAGAATACGGGAATCTGACAATTTACGCACATGTCACCGAACGGAATCATACGCATTTTCATCTGTCTCGCGACGCTCGCCGGCGCGACGCTCGTGTCGTGCCGCCGGACCGGACATGAAGAGCCGGTCCCCGGAACCGGCACGGAGCGGCCGGACGACGTGCGGGTAAGCTTCCGCATCGCGCTCGGCAGCACGAACGGCACGCGGGCGGGCGGAACGCCGGAAGGCTCGTACGACGACGGCACGCAGAGCGAATTCGAGAACGAGATCGACCTCGAAAACGGGAATTACAGATTCTTCTTTTTCGATGCGCAGAACCGATACCTCTCCGCGTTCCAGACCGTGGAGCTTATCCCCGACGGAGACGATTCCGACCGGTCGAAAACGTATGAAGTGGTCGGGAAAACGGACAAGATGCCGCCCGCAAATTTCAAGGTCGTCGCATTGGCGAACTGGCCCTCCTACCCCGGAAAAATGACGGCGGGAGAGACGACGATCGAGGAGCTTTGCACGGCGGAAAGCAGCCGTTACACGTTCTCCGCACCGTTCGCACTGTCCCGCGAACGGCTGATTCCGATGTACGGCGTAAAAAGCTGCGAGGAGATGACGTTCACACCGGGGATGCTCACCCATCTGGGAACCGTCCACCTGCTGCGCGCCATGGCCAAGGTGGAGGTGAGCTGCAAGACATCGGGCTGGACGCTCGAAAAGGTCGAACTGCTCCGCTACAACGCAACGGGATATTGCGCACCGAGCGGGGTCTACTCGCAGGACGACTACGTCAAGGGAAACTACGCCGGCGACTACACGGACACCGTGCATCTGCCGGACGGAAGGAACGACGAGGCCCCGAAAACACGCGCATTCGACCGGACGGCGGACGGGCGTTTCGTCGCCTACGTCCCCGAATACCGGAACGTCGCGGCAGGGACCGCGAACCGCAAAGCGGCCGACGCCGCCGAAATGCGGGTCCGATTCAAGGAGGCGCCCGGCAAGGAGTATACCGTAGAATTCAAATACTACAACGCACCGCCGGAAGGAAGCGCCGTCGGAGATCCGTTCGACATCCGGCGCAACTATTACTACAAATTCTCGATTTCGAAGACATCCGAACCGGATCTCGTCGTAGAGGTGTTTCCCTACGAGCTGGTCGAACTCGATCCCGGATTCGGACTGTTACCCTAAACAGACGACTGAAACGGATGAAAAGCAAAGCGATATACTACCTGCTGCTGGGCGGCATGCTGTTCGGATTCGGTTCCTGTATGCGCGACGACTTGGACGCGGAGGCGGAACCGATCGGCAAGGGCGAAAGCCGCGTATCGTTCGCCGTGACCTTTCAGGCCCTTTCGAACCTCTCCCTCGGAAAAACCCGCAGCCTCAAAGGCGACCAGATCGCCGAAATCGAAGATATCTTCATCGCATGGTACAATGAAGACGGCTCGCTCGCAGGAAGCGGTTACCGGACACGGGAGCAGATGAAGATTTCGAACCCCGAACGGGAAGGAAGCCCGACCGAGCAGACCACGCAGCGGGCCGAATTCACGTACAACATACCCTACGGACGTTACCGGATCTACGCCGTGGCCAACATGGGCGACCTCGCGGCAAACACCCGATATGCCGAAAAAATCGCTCTGGAGGAGGATTTCAGACGAATCGCCCCGGCATGGGAGACCGATCCCGAACTGACGCGGAACAACGATCAGATGTCCGGCTACTTCACAGCCAACAAACCGGAATCCGGAGCGGTCCGGGGCAAAGCGCCGCTGCTGACGATCAATTCGGCCAAGCCGACGATCCACGCATGGCTGCGCCGGCTGGCATCGAAGGTCACGATATCGTTCGACACGAAGAATCTCTACGACAACGTCTACATTTACATCAAGTCCGCGCGCATACACAACATACCCCGGTCCTGCACGCTGCTGGACGCAAACGACGAACAGCGCATCAAGGACCCCGACAACGACGTATGGTTCGCCGGCGACACGATCGAATACGGTCAGGGAACCGATTTCAACCAGTGGCCGCGTCTGACAAAAGGCTCCAACCCCTTGGGAGGGACCGCCCAATCCAAGGAGCAGCTGCACGCCAACGACGCCCGGTCGCTCTTCTTCTACGAAAACATGCAGGGAAAAGGCAAGCTCAAATGGCAGGACGTGTCGGGCGACAACCAGCACATATCCTTTCCGGACGGCAACGACCCCGACGATCCGGGATACCGCGACGGCAAGCCCTGCGGCACCTATATCGAAGTGGAGGGATTCTATATCTCGAACACCGCGGAAAACCCCGGAAAAGGTACGATCTTCTACCGGTTCATGCTCGGCAAGAATGCCGACGACGACTACAATGCGGAACGCAATTTCCACTACAAGCTCACGATGCGCTTCCAAGGCAGCGCGAACGACGTGGACTGGCATATCGACTATCAGGAGGACCCCGGCATTTACGTCCCCAATCCCTATTACATCTCCTATCTGTACGATCACTCGATGATGCTTCCGGTGAAGATCAAAGGCAAACCCGTCGGAAATCTGAAAGCCGAAATCGTGGAGAACAACTG
>OMEQ01001168.1_pt1 | contig 13273 bp, 7 predicted proteins | sample 1645451 | NCBI WGS metagenome assembly OMEQ01 (sample SAMEA103958142, study PRJEB25191) | human gut metagenome | biome: human-associated habitat [ENVO:00009003]; feature: intestine environment [ENVO:2100002]; material: feces | place: Germany | collected 2013/2015
TCTACTATCAGTTTGTTGTTCCTAACCGTTCGTTCATTGAACTTGGTCGTCGCTTGCCCATAGAACAGGCTTTGAACTCTCATTTCTCGGAGTATGTGAGTATGCAATGGGAAAAACTGTGCCGGGATGCCGTGACAGGCAATATTGTCAATAGAGTAGTTTATGGCAAGGCAAAACGCTGGTGGGGGGCTGTTCTCAATGAAGACAAGAAGCCAGAACAGGTCGAGTTCGATGTAATGGCTGAATCGCTTGATAAAAAGTATCTGTTAGTTGGTGAATGCAAATGGACTACTCAAGAGAATGGTAAACAGTTAACAGCCGAACTTCTCCGAAAAGCTAATCTGTTACCATTTACCAAGAACTACACCATCGTTCCGATACTGTTTCTTAAGAATGCTCCGAAAGATGATGCAGGAAATGCCATGTTGCCGGAGGATATTATCGGGTTAATGAGGTAACAAATTCGTCATTGTATTGGGTAGGTGGAAGGATGGAGAGAATTAGTTGTACGATTGGGCATTTCCAAGAGAGAAATGGATATACTTGCCGGAGTGTTGGATAGACGGTGCCGTTATAGTGTCAGCTTGAAAATCGGAATATTCTGGCAAGGAGTCTCTTTATGGGTATAGGTCATGGCAAGTCATTGTTTTTTGACTCGACAAAGACTTCCATATAATTACTAAGATAGATTAATAGTTTATGTTAGCGAGAGTAAATACGGTTATTTCACAAATGAAATGATGGAATTTCTTGATTGTTGAGAACGTTTTTTGCCATTTTGGGTGCAATTTACTTGTTTTTTATGCCTAAAACGGTTTTTTGAGAACAAATATTTGGTGGGTAGGTTTAGGCTATGTATCTTTGCGGAAAAATAGATTGCCCATGAATACTGAAATATTAAGAATAATAGAGGGAGGATTGGCAAACGACAAGCGAAAAGTAGTTAGTTACTCTAATAAGCTTGCTGATAGGTTGAGTCAAGAGGGCGATACCGTATTAGCATCTTGTATTAGAAAAAAGATAGAAGATACAAACTTGCGGTCTGGTGTAGTTGCTGATGCTTTAAGAAATGCTCCATTAGACCTTGATAGCAGACTTCAGATAGTGGAAGTTATCCCTCCTGCAGGAACTATTAATAATATAGTTTTAGACCCTTTTGCCCAATCTCAAATTGAAGAATTCATTAACATTGTTCTTAATTCTTCAAAATTAGAAGTGCAAGGACTTGATATACCAAAGACACTCATACTTTACGGACAGCCTGGATGTGGGAAAACCAGTATAGCACATTATATAAGCTATTTGACTGGACTCCCATTAGTTTTGGCAAGACTTGATAGTTTAGTGTCTTCCTTATTGGGAAGTACAGCTAAAAACATAAGAAAAATTTTTGATTATGTTAGAGACTTTCCAAGTATATTATTTTTGGATGAGTTTGATGCAATAGCAAAGGCCCGTGATGATCAAAAAGAAATTGGAGAATTAAAGAGGGTTATAAATAGTTTGCTTCAAAATATGGACAGTATGCCTAAACATTGTGTCCTTATTGCAGCTACAAATCATCCAGAATTGTTAGACAAGGCGGTTTGGCGTCGCTTTTTACAAAAGGTAGAGATTGGTATGCCTAAGGATAATGCACTCGCAGATTTGATTCGTTTATTTTGCGGTGAAGGTCAAGAGAAAATAGCAAATCTAATACTCAATACCAAAGGTTTGATGACTATTTTTGAAGGAGTGTCCCCTTCTGATATGAAAAACCTTTTTGATCGAGCTAAAGTTAAAGGCATTTTAGCTGGTCAAGAAGATTTACCCATATCTCACCTTCTTTTTAGTGCTTATGAGTTACAGAATGGAGAAAAATCAGAAGATAAGTATATTATATATTTAAAATCTAAAGGACTAACTCAACGCACTATAAATGAACTAACAGGTGTTAGCCTTCGCAAGATAAAAAGTTTAACAGTAAATAGATGATTTATGGCAAAGATACTTCCTATTCAGCTTGTAAAAACTCGCGAAAAACGAGATGAGTTTTTAAAGGAATCTGGAGGGTCAAATGACCTTCCGGGTTGGGCAACCGAACAAATCATTCAAGAAAATTCGGTTCGTCTTGTCAATGCATTAGACAATATAGGCAAATGCTTTGCAGAACGCCTTGTACATAATAGTCGTTTGCCATTATTGGTAAAGGCTAAACTCAATGAACATGCTACTGCAAAATCTTATCGACCAAATGTTAGAGCTATACTTAACCAAAAACGTAAACGTAATGTAATTGGGGTATCAAACTTTAGAGAGATATTATTTAAATTAGATGAAGTTGGAGATATTGAAGCGATAAAGGATGTTATTATTTCTGTGCAAAATCATGCTTCGTCGAAAGATAAGCCTATAGGAGTCGCAGCTATAGAGGATTTATCTATTTACACTTGTGATGTTGATGTTGACGCATTAAGCGATAAACTTTTAAAAGTTCAATTGGTTGATTATAAGGATTCAAATCTTAATAGTCTATCTGAACAATTACTTTTGGAACTTGGCGAGAGATTAGAATGTAATATTGAAAAAGTGAATTATGCTAGGGATTTAATAATATTTAAAGTCAATCATCCATCGGCAGACTCAATATGCCAGATAGCCACTTTGGATAGTGTAATTTCTATAAAAGAAATGCCCTATTACGAACTCGTGGCAGCCCCTAATCCATTGCAAACTGAAGTGGATTTAGCAAAACCTGTAGAAGGAGAAAGTTATCCTGTTTTAGGTATTCTTGATTCAGGAGTTGAAAAGTCTGATTATTTATCGTTATGGAGTCATGAGGATGAAAACAATATTGCAGGATTAGATGAGTTAGATATAAATCGTATTCACGGTACAATGGTAGCGAGTATTGCTGTATATGGGGACATATTAGAGAATAAAAATTGTACTGGTTGCGGACCTTTGAAATTTGTTAGTTGTATCGTAAACTCAGATCGAGATGGGGTGAAGATTTCTGAGGATGAGCTTGTTCTGTATATCAGAGAGGCTGTACAACAATATCCCAATATTAAAATATGGAATCTGTCACAAGGTTCCCAAACTGAGGTGTCTGATTTTATGTTTTCAGATTTTGCAATTGCTTTAGATGATATTCAAAAGGAATATGATGTTTTGATTTGTAAATCAGCAGGCAACAGCAAGGATTTGGGACGTATAACTTCAGGGGCGGAATCAATGTTAGCATTAACAGTTGGTTCAATATGCAATTGTGGGACTCATCCGGAAGATTTGGAGGAGGGAATACATTCTCCTTTTTCTCGCATTGGATATGGCCCTGAGGGGCTGATTAAACCTGAAGTTGTTCATTATGGGGGAAATAAACACACGGGAATAAAAGTTTTAACAGGTGCAGATATTCAACATACAGCATTTGGTACGAGTTTCTCAACGCCGAGAATCTCTTCATTGGCTGCTCATCTTTTCCATAGGCTTGATGGGGGTTTTGATGCAACCCTAATAAAGGCTTTGATTATTCATAACGCTAATTATCCATCTATTGTAGACAAGAATATTGTAGGGTATGATAAAATGTATGGTTTTGGGTTACCTGCTTCTATTGATGATATGCTAAATAATGATGTTGATGAATTTACGATGGTATGGCAACCTGATTTTAATAATGGCACCGATTTCCAAGTGATAGATTTTCCATATCCTGAAGCTTTGATTGATGAAAATGGTTATTTTTATGGGATAGTTACCGTGACTATAGTTACTGATCCTATATTAAAAGGAGGAGAAGGTTGTGAATATTGCCAAACGGATATTGATGTCAAAATAGGTCCTATACGCAGCGTTAAACATTTTGTGCTTGGGGCTGTTGGGACTCCTAAAACGTATCGAAACGAAGAGAGAATTGATTCTTTGCATAATATTTTGACAGAAGATAAATACTCAAAACGCCAATCCGAAATAATAAGAGAGCGTAATCTTATAATGAAAAATCATAAGTGGCAGCCTATAAAGAAATTTCAAGTTGACTTGTCTACAATGACTATAGGAAAAAAGAATCAGATAAAAGATTGTCGAACATGGGCAATGACAATGCGTGCATTTACTAGAGATGCTACTATGAATGAGTTGCAAGAAGACGGCGTAATGAGGTCTATTAAAACAACGATTATTGTGACTATTAGAGATCCTAAACATAAAGGTTTGGTATATAATGAAGGAATTCGCCTTTTAGATATACACAATTTTGAACATTCAAATATTGTTGTAAAAAACGATATTCATTTACTTGGGAATGTTGAAAATTAGAAAGGTGCTATTAGACCCAAATATTAAAACAAAATTTGCTGTTTACTTTATTTGCAGTAAAGTTCTCTGTTTATTGCCGTCTATCAGGCTTGATGGACGGCTTTTTGTTATATTGTTACGAAATCTTAGGTTTGTATTATGTAATGAAAATTTTTGTTTTATATAATTAGTATAATAGAAAACTTGGGCTTTTAACTATTGAACAACAACCTGAAAGTTGTGTAATCTCGATTATTTATAGTACCTTTGCCTTACTTTGTAGGCAAAGGTATTTTGGATGTATACAATGGCTGAAGAAAAGATAGGCAACGCTTTAGAACCAGGTAAAGAGGTGATGGCAAATAAAGGCGAAAAGTGGATGTATCATTCGCAGGCTATAGCTGCAATCATGTCGGATCGGATGGAAGAACTCGGCATGACACAACGAGCGTTGGCTGAGAAAATGAATTGCACCCAGCAATATATTTCAAAAGTATTGAAAGGTCGTGAGAATCTGTCATTGGAAACTTTGTGTAAGATAGAAAATGCATTAGACATCAAGATCCTGCAAGCCGGAATAAATAAGTAGTAACACCATAATTAGGGCGCGAGATATGTCAACACAGAGCGAAGTGGCATTGGAAGCCGGATTGATAGCCACACTACGACAAATGGACTATGAATATGTCCGGATTGTCGAAGAAGATAATCTTTATGCAAATTTCAAACGTCAGTTGGAGATTCATAACAAGAGACAACTGGCAGAAGTTGGTCGCACTTCATTTACGGATGAAGAGTTTGAAAAAATATTGATTTATCTCGAAGGTGGAACTCGCTTTGAAAAGGCAAAGAAACTCCGTGACCTATATCCGCTTGATATAGCAAACGGACAAAGGATTTGGGTGGAATTTCTTAATCGTACTCAATGGTGTCAGAACGAGTTTCAGGTATCGAATCAAATTACTGTTGAAGGACGGAAAAAATGCCGCTATGATGTGACTATACTTATCAATGGTTTGCCATTGGTTCAGATAGAATTAAAGCGTAGGGGAGTAGAACTCAAACAAGCATACAATCAGATACAACGCTATCACAAGACCTCGTTTCACGGATTGTTCGACTATATCCAATTGTTCGTTATCTCCAATGGTGTCAATACCCGTTATTTTGCCAATAATCCTAACAGCGGTTACAAGTTTACATTCAATTGGACGGATGCCGCCAATCATCCGTTCAATGAATTGGATAAGTTTGCTGTCTTTTTCTTGGAAAAATGTACGCTTGGCAAAATCATAGGGAAATATATCGTGCTGCACGAGGGCGACAAGTGCTTGATGGTACTTCGTCCATATCAGTTCTATGCCGTAGAGAAAATTCTGGATCGTGTGCAAAATTCCAACGACAATGGTTATATCTGGCATACAACAGGAGCCGGAAAAACATTGACTTCGTTCAAGGCTGCACAACTTGTATCAGAATTGGACGATGTAGATAAGGTTATGTTTGTTGTTGACCGACACGACCTTGATACTCAGACACAATCGGAATATGAGGCGTTTGAACCGGGGGCAGTGGATAGTACCGACAATACAGACGAACTTGTGAAGCGGCTTCAAAGCAATTCCAAAATTATCATCACTACCATTCAAAAACTCAATGCAGCAGTCAGCAAGACGTGGTACAGTAATAAGATTGAAACCATTCGTCATTCACGCATTGTGATGATATTTGATGAGTGTCATCGCAGCCACTTTGGGGATAGTCATAAGAAGATTATGAAGTTCTTTGACAATGCTCAAATATTCGGTTTTACTGGAACACCGATCTTTACCGAAAATGCGGTGGACGGACATACAACTAAGGAGATTTTCGGAAATTGTCTTCATAAATATCTTATTAAAGATGCAATAGCGGATGGAAACGTGCTCGGATTCCTTGTGGAGTATTATCACGGCAACGAAGTTGTTGACAACTACAACCAAGCTCGCATGGAGGAAATCGCTAAGTTTATCCTTAACAATTTCAATAAGTCCACATTTGACGGAGAATTTGATGCCTTGTTTGCAGTGCAATCTGTCCCGATGTTAATACGCTATTACAAGATATTCAAATCGTTGAATCCCAAAATCCGTATCGGGGCTGTGTTTACCTATGCTGCCAATAACAGTCAGGACGATGAACAGACAGGTATGGGTACAGGGCAATATGTTAGTGAGAGCGTAGGCGAAGCGGATGAGTTGCAAGCCATTATGGACGATTATAACAATATGTTCGGCACTGCCTTTACTACAGAAAATTTCCGTGCCTACTATGATGACATCAACCTGCGCATGAAAAAGAAGAAAGCGGATATGAAGCCGCTTGACCTTTGTCTTGTTGTAGGTATGTTCCTTACTGGTTTTGACAGCAAGAAACTGAATACGCTTTATGTAGATAAGAACATGGAATATCATGGTTTGTTACAAGCGTTCAGTCGTACCAACCGGGTGTTGAACGAGAAGAAGCGTTTCGGTAAAATCATTTGCTTCCGTGATTTGAAAAGCAATGTCGATACAGCTATTAAACTGTTCAGTAACTCAGATAATCCCGAAGATATAGTACGTCCTCCGTTTGAGGCTGTAAAAAAGGAATATAAATGCTTGGCAACAGAATTCCTGCAAAAATATCCCACCCCAAACAGTATAGATTTCCTGCAAAGCGAAAATGACAAGAAGAATTTTGTGCTTGCGTTCCGTGATATTATCCGTAAACATGCAGAAATCCAGATATACGAAGATTACAGCGAGGATGCGGAAGACCTCGGTATGACCGAGCAACAATTTAACGACTATAAGAGTAAGTATCTTGACATTACGGTCGGGTTTATTGAACCGCCTGTAACTCCATCAATTGTAGCAGAAGACCCTGTTTCATATGGAAATAGTCAAGGATTGGAAGATATTGATTTCTGCCTTGAACTTCTACATAGCGACATTATAAATGTAGCTTACATTCTTGAACTCATTGCGGAACTTGACCCATATAGCAATGATTATTCAGAAAAGCGGCAGCATATCATTGACACAATGATTAAGGATGCCGGAATGCGAGGTAAAGCCAAGCTAATCGATGGCTTTATCCGGAAAAATGTTGATGAAGACAAGGAAAACTTCATGAGCGGACGTAATAAGGCTGATGGTACAAGTGAATTGGAAGAGCGTTTGAATCAATATATTGTATCTGAGCGCAATAAGGCTGTAAACGATTTGGCGGACGATGAACAAATTTCTGCCGAAGTGCTGAATCTATACATAAAAGAGTATGACTATTTGCAAAAAGAACAGCCGGAAATCATACAGAAAGCGTTGAAAGAGAAACATCTCGGACTAATAAAGACGAGAAAGACATTGACGAGAATAATGGAAAGATTGCGTAATATCATACGCACTTTCAGTTGGGATTAAAAGGAATAAAGATATGGTAAAGACAAACGAACCCGGATATGTGTATATCTTGACTAATCCAAGTTTCCGTGAGGATTGGGTCAAGATTGGTAAAAGTGCGCGGCCAGTCGATATACGCTCCAAAGAACTTGACAATACGGCGGTTCCATTACCTTTTGAGATTTATGCAACCATTCAGACGGTTAAATATAACGATGTTGAAAAACATGTACACAAGACTATCGACCGATTGACGGATTTGCGTATTCGCCAGAATCGGGAATTTTTCAATGTACCGCCGCAAATAGCTTTGGATATATTCAATGACATAGCCAAGATGATTGATGATGCGGTTGTTACGGTCTATGTTGATAATAAGCCGGTTTGCCATAATGAAAAAGAGTCGTTGCCTGTTGCGCAGAAACGAACCGTAAAGCGAGGACGTTTCAAGTTCAGTATGGTAGGCATTAAAATAGGGGAATGCGTTACCTTTATTCCTACGAATACGGAAGTCAAGGTGGCAAGCGATGATTCCGTTGAATACGAAGGTCGTATTTATAAATTGTCCCCTTTTGTCGGTACGTTTATGCCGGAAGAGAAACGGAATACATCGGGCGCATATCAAGGGGCAAAATATTTCTCATATAAAGGGAAAGTGTTGGATGACCTGAGAAATATAATAGAGAGCAATATATCATTGCCGGAAAGTGATGTAATACAGAATAATATAGAGCAATAAAGATATGAGCGAAGAACTGCAGCAGAAACTCCGTGACCAGCTTTGGGAAGTCGCAAACCGTTTGCGCGGCAATATGTCGGCAAGCGATTTCATGTATTTTACTTTGGGATTCATCTTCTATAAATATCTGTCAGAAAAGATAGAAACATACGCCAATGGTGCATTGGAAGATGACGAGGTTACATTTAAGGAATTATGGGAAATGACCGATTCCGATGCAGCGGAATTGCAGGAAGAGGTTAAGAACCAATGCTTGGAAAATATAGGTTATTTTATTGAACCGAAATTTTTGTTTTCGTCCGTAATAGAGGCTATCAAACGGAAAGAAAACGTTTTACCAATGTTGGAGCGTTCATTGAAACGTATCGAAGACAGCACACTTGGACAGGACAGCGAAGATGATTTCGGGGGATTGTTTTCAGATATTGACTTGGCTTCGCCTAAATTGGGCAAGACAGCCGATGATAAAAATACCCTTGTCAGCAATGTGCTTCTTGCATTGGATGATATAGACTTTGGCGTAGAGGCATCACAGGAAATCGACATCTTGGGTGATGCTTACGAATATATGATTTCACAGTTTGCGGCAGGAGCCGGAAAGAAAGCAGGAGAGTTCTATACTCCGCAGGAAGTCAGCCGTATCTTGGCAGAGATTGTATCTATCGGGCATCAGCGTTTGCGCAATGTCTATGATCCGACTTGCGGTAGTGGTTCGTTGTTGCTTCGTGCTGCAAGTATTGGAAATGCGGTTGATATTTACGGACAGGAGAAGAATCCTACAACCTACAACCTTGCCCGAATGAATATGTTGCTTCACGGTATCAGATTCAGCAACTTCAAGATTGAAAACGGAGATACGCTTGAATGGGATGCCTTTGGCGACACACAGTTCGATGCGGTAGTCGCAAATCCTCCTTTTTCTGCCGAATGGAGTGCTGCCGACAAATTCAACAACGACGACCGTTTCAGTAAAGCAGGACGACTTGCACCTAAGAAAACAGCCGACTATGCTTTTATTCTGCATATGGTTCATCACCTCAATGAAGGTGGTACGATGACTTGCGTTGCTCCGCACGGAGTTCTGTTCCGAGGGAATGCAGAGGGTGTTATACGCCGCTTCCTGATAGAGAAGAAAAACTATATCGATGCTATTATCGGTTTGCCAGCCAATATATTCTATGGTACAAGTATTCCGACCTGTATTCTCGTATTGAAGAAATGCCGTAAGGAAGACGATAATATCTTGTTCATTGATGCCAGCAAAGAGTTTGAAAAGGTCAAGACCCAAAACAAACTCCGCCCTAAGCATATACAGAAGATTGTAGAAACCTACCGTGACCGCAAGGAAATTGAAAAGTACAGTCACCTCGCTACTTTACAGGAGGTTGCCGAAAATGACTATAATCTGAATATTCCTCGTTATGTCGATACTTTTGAGGAAGAAGAGCCTATCGACATCAAAGCAGTCATGGCTGAAATAAAGGAATTGGAAGCCAAGCGAGCCGAACTGGATAAGGAGATAGAGATCTATTTGAAAGAATTGGGGCTGGTTGAATAATTACACTATGGCAGAGATAGACAACATCCCCGAAATGCGTCCATCATTCGACAATATACGCCGTCAGGATGAGGGCGGAAACGAATACTGGAGTTCTCGCGACCTGTGCGCTGCTATGGGCTATTCGGCTTATTGGAAATTCCAAAGGGTCATAGACAAGGCTATCAAGGTGGCAGGTGAAAAAGGAATGAATGTAGACGACCATTTCAACCAAGCGGTTGATATGGTAAGGATTGGAAGCGGTTCATTCCGTAAGGTCAATATCTTCCGTCTGTCTCGTATGGCATGTATGATTGTTGCCGAAAATGCCGATGTCAAAAAAGTGTTGGTACAACAAGCTCGCGATTATTTTACTCGAACAATTTCGACAAACGAATTGATGCAAAATTCGTTGAGTTCTAACATTTTGCTGTATAAAACGGCGCAAGGCGAGGCACGAATAGAAGTGATATTCAACAGTGAAACATTTTGGATGTCACAAAAGCGTATGGCCGATTTGTTCGGGGTGGATGTACGGACTGTCAACTATCATCTTGGTCAGATTTACGAAACAGGCGAGCTTACAAAAGAGGCAACTATCCGAAAAATTGGGATAGTTCAATCAGAGGGAAAAAGGGATGTGGAACGTACACCTCTGTTCTATAATTTGGATGCTATTATTGCGGTAGGTTATCGTGTCAATAGCTATCAAGCCACCCAGTTCCGTATCTGGGCTACATCTGTATTGAAGGAGTTTATTATTAAAGGATATGCGCTTGATGATGAACGTTTGAAGCAGGGAAAACACTTTGGCAAAGATTATTTTGACGATTTACTGGAGCGTATTCGTGAGATACGTACCTCAGAGCGCAGATACTACCAAAAGATAACAGACATCTATGCGGAATGCAGTGCTGATTACGACCCGAAATCGGATTGTACCAAATTGTTCTTCAAGATGGTGCAAAACATGATGCACTTGGCTGTAACTCATCGTACTGCTGCCGAAATAGTATATGAACGTGCCGACTCGGAAATGCCGCACATGGGACTGACCATTTGGAAAAAAGCTCCCAATGGCAGAGTACAGAAATCTGATACGATTGTAGCAAAGAACTACTTGTCTGACAAAGAGGTTTCAGAACTCAACGGCGTAACTAACGCATTTCTTGAATTTGCAGAACAGCGTGCTCAACGCCATATCATTACAACGATGGCAGACTGGAAGCAGCGTCTTGAACAGTTTCTTGCTACAATGGACTATCAAGCACAAGATTCAGCCGGTAAAGTTTCTCAAGAAGAGGCACGAGAGAAGGCGTATTGTGAGTATGAAAAATATAAAGTGATTCAAGACCGTTCATTTATCTCTGATTTCGACCAGTTTAATGATGGTGACAAATTGTTGCCCTTTGACATCAATCCCGATAAAGAATAATGATTATGGCAGATAATAACAAAAATAAAGTCCTTAAATCCTCGATTGAGCGAGAGCAGAACGAGCTTGCTTGCTCTGCCGAGCGTGAGAAGATAAAAGGTTCGAAGAACCTTAATGTTCCCCCTTTGAGATTCCCGGAGTTTAGTGGGGAGTGGAAAAAATGTACGATTGGGGAATTGGCTATCAAAGTGGGTAGTGGTGTAACGCCAAGAGGAGGCGAATCTGTATATAAAATGGATGGGCATCCTTTTGTTCGTAGTCAGAATGTAGGCTTGGGACATCTTATATTGGATGATATTGCTTTTATTGACGAAGAGACACATCTACGTCAAAAGAGCACAGAGTTAAAATTAGAAGACGTGTTGCTTAATATTACAGGAGCATCTATTGGACGTAGTGCATTAGTGAATGAGCAGGTAGTAGGTGGTAATGTTAATCAGCATGTCTGCATTATTCGTACTAAAGAAAGTCTCATACCTTCATTTCTCTGCAACTTTTTATTGTCCAATTATGGTCAAAGACAAATAGATAGTTTTCAAGCAGGCGGAAATAGACAAGGCTTAAATTTTGAACAAATTAAATCTATTAAAATTGCTATTCCGTCCACCAAAGAACAAACAAAAGTCGCAAAATTACTGCAACTAATAGAAGAGCGTATTGCTACCCAAAACAAAATCATTGAGAAACTGCAATCCTTAATCAAAGGACTAAACAATATACTGCTATATGGTACTGAGGGAAAATATGTTTGTCTCGGAGATATTTTGCTGGAACGGTTGGAACGGTCACGAACGAATAATCAACACGAAGTACTGAGTTCCGCAGTTAAGGGCATATTCTCTCAGCGAGAGTATTTTTCAAAGGACATCGCAAGTGAAAACAATGTGGGCTATAAAATCATTCGGCTTCATGATGTTGTTTTAAGTCCTCAAAATTTATGGATGGGGAATATCAATTACAATGATAGATTTGACATTGGGATAGTGTCTCCTTCTTACAAGGTATTTTCAATAGCAGATGGTTACGACAATCAGTTTGTGGCTGCAATGTTAAAGACTTATCGTGCCTTATACAGCTATATGATGGTATCAGAGCAAGGTGCAAGTATCGTTAGACGCAATTTAAATATGGAGGCCTTCTTGCAACTTGTATTCAAAATTCCTTCTCTTGATAAACAAAGAGAAATAGGTTATGCAATATCATTATTGAAGTATCAATTAAAAACAGCGAATAAGATTATTAGAGCTTATATATCACAAAAGAAGTATCTGCTCCGTCAAATGTTTATATAAACATCTGGCGGAGTAAGTATTGCTTCACCTTATTATAAGAACCATTCAATGCAATTTGGCTTGATAGTTTTCTTTCTAAAGATTGCATTAATTTTGCTATATGGCATTGATTGCTTTTGTTGGGGATTGGCAGCCTTAAATCCGTGAGAGTTGATAGCACTATATAAGGAGTGTTGCTTGAACTCTTTTCTATTGCAATTCTTTTGGGCAGCAGTACTTTCAACGCCCATTTAATGTACTGGATATTTTCGGAGAACAAGTCTAATACATAAGTCCTTTGGTAAGCATTAAATTTCCCCTTATAATAATTGATATATCCCAAATTAGCACCATTTCCAGAGATTAGTAAAGCTTCTGTATCAAAAGCGAAGTTATCAATCTTGAATGGTTGTTCTGCACAAGTGAAAAAAGGATAAATTCCATTGTCTACCTGTGCATTTGCATCAAGTTTTCCTGTTGTAATTTGACAAATATCACCAAGTTTTACATATGTTATTCCACTTGTTGCTTTAATGCAATGCTGTGCAATTCCTTTGATTAAGGATTGCAGTTTCTCAATGATTTTGT
>OMEQ01001186.1_pt1 | contig 13086 bp, 8 predicted proteins | sample 1645451 | NCBI WGS metagenome assembly OMEQ01 (sample SAMEA103958142, study PRJEB25191) | human gut metagenome | biome: human-associated habitat [ENVO:00009003]; feature: intestine environment [ENVO:2100002]; material: feces | place: Germany | collected 2013/2015
TCGCGCCTGCGGGCGCGACAAGGGGGCTTTCCGATCGCCCCCTTGACCCCTTCGGTTCACACTACCGTAGTTGGTTTTTTATCGTTGCAAGGAGAATTGCATCCTCAACATCGCAGCGAAAACCATTATAGAGATAGCAAGAGGCTTTCCCCCTCACTTCTCCATCTCCATGACTCTCCGCTTAAACACCGCACGCCCATGGTTCTTCTTGTCCGTGCGGAAGAGGCTCAGCGTCTTTTCCAGCACCGCAATGTCAATCGGCTTGGAGAGGTGCATGTCCATGCCCGCTTCCAAGCTCTGCTGAATGTCGTCCGCAAAGGCGTTCGCGGTCATGGCGATAATCGGAATCGTCCTGCCGACAGGATTGTCGCTGGCGCGGAGGGCGCGCGTCGCTTCGTAGCCGTTCATCACGGGCATCTGCACGTCCATCAGAATAACGTCGTAGTCGCTGGGGCGGACGTGGTCGAACGCCTCCACCAACTGCTTGCCGTCGCTGTAAATCGTGCAGGTCGCGCCCTGCATGTGCAGCAGCTCTTCCAGAATTTCCGCATTCAGCGGATTGTCCTCCGCGCAGAGCAGCCGCATCCCGTTCAGCACCGATGTGCCGTCCACGTTCCCGATATTGCCGAATTCCGTACGCAGTTTCGCCATCTCATTCTCCAGATTGGAGAGGAAGAACGGCAGCGGCACAAAGCCGTCCAGCCCACAGGCGCTGATGATATCCAGCATTTCCTCGCGCTGCCCCGCCTGCATACAGAATACGAAAATCGGCTTCCCGGCGGCCTCGCGCATCTGGCGAACCAGAGGGCGCAGCATCTCCGGCGCGCGGTACTGGCAGGACAAAAGCACTACGTCCACATCCTCCTGCCGCAGAATGCTCACCGCGTCCTCCGGGCGTTCCACCGCCTTCACGGTCACGGGGGTCTGCTCCAAAGCATCCTGCACGTCCGCCACGCGCCCCGGCGCATAGCCGACCAGCAGCAGACGGCAGTCCTTCACCGTGTGCGCGCGGTCATCCGCTTGTGCGTCCACCTTGAACTCCAGCAGCACTTCGAAGCGGCTGCCTTCGCCCGGCGCACTCTCGACGTTAATCACGCCGCCCATCATGTCCACAATGCTCTTGCTTATCGCCATGCCCAGCCCCGTGCCCTGCACCTTGTTCGTCACGGAATCCTCCGCGCGGGTGAACACGTCGAACAGGTGCTTCTGGAACTCCTCCGTCATGCCGATGCCGTTGTCCTTGACCACAAAGGCATATTTCACATACGAATGCCCGCTGCGGGACACTTCGCGCACATCAAGGCTGATTTCGCCGCCCTGCTGGGTGTACTTGACCGCGTTGGACAGGATGTTCAGCAGCACCTGCCGCAGACGGGTCGCATCGCCGATGAAATTCTCGTGGTGAATCTGGCTCGCGCGGACGATAAAGTGCTGCCCGCGCTGGCGCGTCTGCGGGCGGATGATGGCTTCAATCTGCTCAATCTGCTCAGCAAGATTGACTTCATCCATGCGCAGCGTCACCGCGCCGCTCTCGATTTTGGACATGTCCAGCACGTCATTGATCAGCCCTAACAGATGCTCGCTGGATGTATGCAGCTTGTCGATATACGCCTGCAGCTTCTCCGGATTGTTCAGGTCGTGCTGCATCAGGTTCGTCAAGCCGATGATGGCGTTCATGGGTGTGCGGATGTCATGGCTCATATTCGTCAGGAACGCCGTCTTGGATACGTTGGCGGATTCCGCCAGTTTCAGCGCATCCACCGCCGCCTGACGTGCCCGATCCAGCTCCGCGTTCGCCTGTGCAAGCGCCTGCGCGTTCTCCGTCTCCACGGCGTAGCGCTCCCGGTTCTGCATCGCCGTCAACAGAAAGTACATTGCCCCCACCGTCAGCAGCAGCAAGACGAAGAATGCAATGTTGACTATCAGCGTAATCGAATCCACCATTGCGCGCGCACCGGCAGCAACCTCCACCCCCGGCACAAGAAACAGCATCGTCCAGTCGCATCCGGTTAGGCGCTTCATGCACAAGAAATACTGTGTTTTGTCCACCAGCACATCGGTGCAGGTGAAATGATTGTCGGATGCTTCAAGTTCCGTCAGACAGTTATCAAAATTGCCCGCGTGCGGGTAACGGAGCGTCCGCAGCGCCGGGTAAATGTTCCGTCCCAGAAAGTTGATGTTCTCATCCGCCGCGTCGGAATACATCTTCACGCCGTCGCTGATGACGACATAGGTGCTGTTCTGCGTGTGAAATGCGCTGCTGCGGAAGAACGGCGTCAGGCTGCTCATGCCCTTGAGCAGCACCAGATGCGTGATGCGGATGCTCTTTTCCCCCATCGCAACCGTCAGCGGCTGCATGATGGGCAGGGAAAAGACCATTTGATTTTCATCGCCGCCCTTGCCGCGAATAAGGAAGCACTGTCGCCCCGTCATGCCAAGCGTATCGGCAAATTCGCAGGGCATCCGCTCTCCCGCCGCGTTAATCAGGTTTCCGCTTTCGTCAATCGCAAGGAATCGCAGGGCGCTGTCCTGCGACATCAGCTGATTCTGTGTCGCCTGAAGCAGCTGCACGAGTGCCTCCTGTGTCGTCGGGGCGTAGAAAGCTACGGACCTATCCATTACAGTCAGGAAATTCCACTGCTGTTCCAGCGTGATGGAGAGCTTCTCATACATTTGCGACGTAATTTCCGTCAGCTGATTCTGGCTTTCGCGGTAGAGTTCTTCGCGCGTATAGCGGGTGAAAAAGCGCATCCCAAGGAAAATGAGCGCAAATAAAACAACGCCGACCAGCACCAGCATCGGCAGTTTGCTGTGGGTCAGGCGCTGGCGAATCGACGCTTTCGCAGCTTTCATGCGCTCATCCCCCTGCGTCATGTGTTTTCCGCGCCTCCAAACGGGCACTGCCGCTTTTTCCCGCAGCGCCCGTGCAGACAGATGGACAATATCATCTTTATTATACCATTGAGGACATTCCATGTCAAGGCACAAAGAAGCGGCGATGTTCATTTTCCACCGCCGCCGAAGGATTATTCCGTCCAGCTGTACACCCATTCGCCCTGCTGGTTGATGTAGCCGTATTGGGTCGTGCCGTCGTCCTGCACCATTCCCACATACGCTAATTCGCCGTAAAATTGCGTCACAAAGCTGAATTGCAGCGGAATCGCCAGTTCGCCGCTTTCGTCGAGATACCCTGCCAGCCTCGTGCCGTCTATATCGTACACTGCCTGCAAGCCCGACGGGAAATACACGTCCGGCTGGTCGTATTCCGGGAATGTCCACTTCGCTTCGCTGATGATTTCGCCCTGCATGTTCACCCAACCGCAGCGGCGCTGTCTGCCCTTCTCCACAACGTACACGCACAAGCCGTTTTCTTCCGGCATCCACAGCCGCACGATATTTTCGCCTTGCAGGGTGAACAACTCCTCGCCCGCCACGCTGTACATCGTGAAGCTGTGTTCGCCCGTCGGCAGCACATAGCAGCCATGCCGGACGTCTGCATAGTGCGTATCCGTCGTGCGCATCACAACTTTCCCCGTTTGGTCGATGACACCATAAGTGCCGTCGGTCAATTCAACCTCCGCATAGCCGTCTGCAAACTCGAAGGTATACGCAAACTGCGGTTCAATCACCACTTCACCGCTCGTATTGCAATAGCCGTATAAGCCGTTCTCGTCCACCACCTCAAACAGCCCGCCGCTAATCACGGTATCGCAGTTCGCCGCATTGATGCCCTCCGGCAGGGGATATTCCTTCCCCGTTTCGTCCAGCAGCAGCGTCTGCACAATGTTGTAATCATCGTCCCAGAATGTGACAACGGCGTACCCGTCATAAAAATTGGAACCCATGTTGTCCGAATCATACTTCGCCGGAATCACCATTTCACCCGTATCGCGGCTGACATAGCCCCACTTGCCGGTTTCGTCTGCCACGGCAATCAAGCGGCTGTTCGACTCCCTATGATTCACGCCCCGCCACTTCAAGCCGCTGTAAACACCGCTCTGCACATCAAAGAAGCCTTCCAGCCATTCCGTGCCGAGACTGTTTTTCCCCGTCGCCTTCTTGTATAGCAGCCAAATGCCCGTTTCGCGTCCGCCGTAATAGAAGCCATCATAGCCGCTGTCTGTCACTACATTCTCATCCAGCAGCAGCACAATTTCGCCATCGCGGTTCGCGAACCCCTCCCGGTCGCCCTGCTGAATCCACGCATAATTGCCCCGGAAGTCGCCCGCACTGTCGAATTTCGGCGGAATCACCCAGTTCCCCATCTCGTCGATGTGTCCCCACAAGCCATTGTCGCCTTTCGCGGCGTACCAATACCCCTCCGCTGACGCGCAGCCTAACAGCATCAGCAGGCACAATATCCCGCACAGCAATTTCTTCATGCGTTTTCCCTCCTATGGTGATTTCTGCCTTCATGATACCAGCAAAGAGGCTATTCCGCAAGCGTTCCGACGCATTTGTTACAATTGAAAAAAGCAGGAAGAACGAATCCCCCTGCCCATATTGATTGGTTACTCCGCCAGCAGCGGCGCGACAAGCCCTTCCAGCACCGTCAGCGTCACCGACCCGACCTTGTTGTACACGATTTTCCCGTCCGCATCGACAATGACCGTCATCGGCAGCTGCGTCGAGCCGCCCAGCGATTTAATCACCGCGCCCGTCTTGTCCAGCGCGAACGGCATGTCGAGGTTCTCCTTCGCGAGGAACTTGTCCACATCGTCCGTCACGAGGTTCGAGTGAATCGCCACCAGCGAGATTTCGTCGCCGTACTCCGCGTACAGCTCCGCGAAATACGGCAATTCCGCCACGCACGGCGTACACCATGTCGCCCAGAAGTTGATGACCGTCACTTTCCCCTTCTGCGCCGACAGCGTAAATTCGCCGCCTTCTTCCCCGTACAGCGGAACCGTGAAATCAGGGCATTTCATGCCGACTTCGTAGCCAACCGGCGTGTCGTCGTCCGGCGCTTCCGTGGCTTCCGGCGCAAGCGTTTCCGTCGCGGCGGGCTGACTTACCGGTTCTTCCACCGTGTCCGCCTTGTTTACCTGCCACATCACCACGCCCAGCACTACCAGCGCCGCCGTCCACGCCGCCATCACGCGAATGCGGCGGTTCGTGCGCTTTTTGTTGTCCTCCGGCTTCGGTTCTTCGCCCGGCTTCATCGGCTGCACTTCGTTCGCTTTCAGCGTAATTTTGCCCATTTTCATGCTGATGGCTTTCGTCGGGCAAACGTCCACGCACGATGCGCAGTGGATGCACTCATGGTCGCCCACATGCCGAATATCCATCTTGCAGTGCGCCACGCAGCGCCCGCAGTTCGTGCATTTGCTCTTCTCGACCTTCACGCCGAGAATCGACACACGCGCGAACAGACCGTAAATCGCCCCCAGCGGGCAGAGGAAGCGGCAGAACGCACGGTAGAAGAACACACACGCCAGCAGAATCGCCACCATGATGACGAATTTGCGCGTAAAGAGGATGTTGAGGATGGAGAACTTGCCCGCATTGACCGGGTTCGCCAGCAAGCCCATTGCGCCCTCGAACGTCCCCGCCGGGCAGATGTACTTGCAGAATCCCGGCACGGGATACTGCTGCAGGCTGTACGCCAGCGGGATGATGACCACAAACACCGCCAACAGGACGTATTTGAGATACGACAGCGCATGGGTGAAGCGGCTCTTCTTCACCTTCGGCGTCGGAATTTTGTAGAACAATTCCTGAATCAGCCCCAGCGGGCAGAGCCAGCCACAGATGGTGCGCCCCAAAATCAGCCCGTAGAGCATCAGAATGCCCAGAACGTAGTACGGCGCGCGCTTATCCGAGGAGGCCAGCGCGTTTTGCAGCGCCCCCAGCGGACATGCGCCAATCGCGCCCGGACAGGAGTAGCAGTTGAACCCCGGCACGCAAAAGTTCTTGATGCCGCCGGTGTAGGTGTCGCCCTTGATGAATCCCTTCACATAGGCGTTGTAGAGCAGGGCGGCGTAAACCTGTATGAGCCGCCGGGTGGTGGGCTTATGGGCGCTCCACCATGCCGCAAATTTCTTAGCCAAGGCCGATACACTCCGTACAAATATTGATTGCCTTCACCAGCACATCGAACATGCCGCCGTTCATCACACCCAGCACAATCAGCGCCACCGCCGCCGCCGCGATAATCACGCGGATGACGTTCCTGCCCGTCGTCTTTTCCGGAGCGGCTGCATCCGGCTTGCGCTTCTGGGCGCTCCTGCGCAGTTCCAGTTCCTTCATCAACAGGCGGAAATTCCACTGCTCAGCCGCCATCAGGAGGATGAACGCCAGCCCAATCCACGGGAACGTTTCAATCGCCATCTGGCGCACGACGACTTCCAAATCACGCGAGGCAAAATTCGACCAGTCCAGCAGGAATCGCCCCGCCATGCCCCCGCAAATCAGGCACAGAATCGCTGCGCCGCACCATACGCCGATGCGCTGTTTCTTCACTTTGCGGATTTCGTCTGTCTCCTCCGTCCGCGCGCGCAGCATCAGCAGCTGATTCTCCACCGGCGCGCGAAGCGATTCCTTCTGCTCCGGCTTGCCGGCGATGATGTTCGCCGCCAGCAGCGCCAGAAAGACCCACACGCTCCACGCAATCGAGGCGAAGTGCGCCGTGACAATTTCCCGGCTGTAAATATCGTGAATCCGCAGCCCGTTTTCGCCCATGTTTTCCGGCGCGATGCCCTCATGATAGATGGTCACGCACTGCCAAATCAGCAGCGCCGCCATCAGCACCGCCGCCGCGCTCAGCAGCCACTGAAGCATGATGCGCACCGAGCGTTTGCTCTCTGCCTTCATTCCGCGTTCCTCCCACTTTGCCGGACGCGCAGTACGCCCGGAACGCTACTGACTCCATTATAGTGCAGCAAAGGGGATGCGTCAAACAATTCATCGGACTTTTGCTGTTTCTTTTCCGTTTTTCCGATTGGAAGCTGGCGGCATTGTGAAAAAATCATCAATTTTTGTCCATTTCGCGCCGTCCGCTCTTGCTTTTCCGCATCATCTGTGATACCATAAACGCACAGGCTGCTTGTTCAGCTCTTCACCATGAAGGAGGAAATATATAATGGGTTTTCTGGCAGGAAAGACAGCGATTATTACCGGCGCGGGCTATGCGAAGCTCAGCAACGGCCGCTGCGGTTCGATTGGCTACGGCATTGCAACCGCTTACGCCAAGGAAGGCGCGAATCTGGTCATCACGGGGCGCAACGTGAAGAAGCTGACCGACGCGAAGGAAGAACTGGAACGCCTCTATGGCGTGAAGGTGGTGTGCGTGCAGGCGGACGTGAATGACAGCGCGGACAACGAGGCTGTTGTGAACAATGTCGTCAAACAGGCGATTGACACCTTCGGCCGCATCGACGTGCTGATTAACAACGCGCAGGCTTCCGCATCCGGCGTTCCGCTGGCTGACCATACCACCGAGCAGTTCAATCTCGCGCTGTATTCCGGTCTGTACGCCACATTCTATTATATGAAGGCGTGCTACCCCTATCTGAAGGAAACGAAGGGTGCTGTCATCAACTTCGCCTCCGGCGCGGGCCTGTTCGGTAACTACGGGCAGTGCGCGTATGCCGCGGCAAAAGAAGGCATTCGCGGCCTGACCCGCGTTGCCGCCACCGAATGGGGCAAGGATGGTATCAACGTCAACGTCGTCTGCCCGCTGGCATGGACGACGCAGCTGGAGAACTTCCAGAAGGCATATCCCGAGGCGTTCAAGGCGAATGTCAAGATGCCCCCGATGGGTCACTACGGCGACTCCGAGGTGGAAATTGGCCATGTGTGCGTCCAGCTGGCTTCCCCGGACTTCAAATTCATGTCCGGCGAAACCATCACCCTCGAAGGCGGCATGGGTCAGCGCCCTTAACCGCTCGCATCTTTGCTCCCTTCTGCGCACCGCGGAAGGGAGTTTTTTGTCCCCCAGTGGAGGTCTTTTCGCATGAACACCGACCGAATCGCGTATTTCCTCGCCGTCGTCCGTGAAGGCAGCTTTTCCGCCGCTGCGAAGAACATGTACGTCTCCCAGACCGCCATCAGCCAGCAGATTGCGTCGCTGGAAAAAGAAATGGGCTGCGCGCTGTTCCACCGTCTGTCTACCGGCGCGGTGCTGACCGACCAAGGTGAGCAGTTTCTCCCCTACGCCGAGCGCCTGATGGGGATTCAGCTTGAATTGCAGGACGCTTTCGCCGATGCGCACCGTGTGAGCGCCATCCACATCGGCTACAACGGGCCGCTGGAAAAAGAACTGATTGTCGATGCGTACCTTTCCCTGCATCCGCGCCTGCCCAATTTAGTGATTCACCCGCTGTACCTCTCGCTGACGGCCATGTCAGACGCCCTCTACCGCGGGCAATGCGACATGGTGCTGACGCTTCCCGGCGAAATCGACCAGCGGAACACCTATCAGGAGGTACTCTACGATGTGCCGATGATTGCCGCCGTTTCCGAAGCGTCGCCATTAGCGGAAAAGTCGGTTGTGTCGCTTTCTGATTTACGCGCGTATCCGCTGATTCTGCTTGCCCCCGACCAATCGCGCAGCGGGCGCGGCGCGATTCACGACTGGGCGCAGAATCTGGGATTTTCGCATCCGTCGATTATTTATGCGGATTCGGCAGATATGCAAATTTTGATGGTTTCGCTGAATCTGGGGATTTCCTTCTTTCCAGCGAGAAAGCCATCCTATTTCAAAGGCGTGAAGCTGATTCCGATGACGGAGGATATTGGACATCATCGGTCGGTGCTGGTGTGCAGACGGCTGACACCGGCGATTCGGATGATTCGGGACTGCATGATAGAGGAAATGAAGAAGGGCTAAACACGCGGAAAGAGTATGGCGAAACGCTCAACTCAATCGCGCGGAGTCCAGCGGAGACGACCAAAGTGTTTTCTAATCGTCCCCTTGACCCCTTGGGTCGCCACTATCAAAATTGACTTGTTCCGCAGTACAATGAATCACCCCATCCCCGCACTCAAAAAAGCACCAGCCCTTCGCAGCATTTGCCGCTTCGGTCTGGTGCCATTTTTATCAACCGGTTACTGCTGGTTTGCCGCGTTTTCGCCCGCAATGCGACCCATCGACAGCGCGTTCAGGAAAGACGAACCGGACATGTAGACCAGATCGTACAGCGCGCCGTTGGAGGCTTCGCCCGCAGCGTACAGCCCACCGATGGCTGTGCCATCCGCACGAAGCACCTGCGCGGAGGTGTCCGTCACAACGCCGCCAATCGTGCCTGTGTACTGAGGCGCAATCTGCACCGCGTAGAACGGGCCAACCGTCGCGAAATTCATGAAATCCACGCGCGCGCCAAACGCCGCATCCACGCCGGTTTCCTTCGCCGCATTGTAGACCGCAATGCAGTCAAGGAACGCCTGCTTGTCAAAGCCAAGCTTATCCGCCAGCTCCTCCAGCGTGTCCGCAGAGGTCACTGCCGGGTCATCAACGTTGTTCGCCAAAATCGCCGCATAGTCCTCGCGGTCAGAGCCGTAGATGCAGTAGTACGGCGCCGCATGACGGTAAATCAGGCTCGGATAGTTCAGAGAATGGCAATATTCATTGACGAAGCGAACGCCGGTGTTGTCCACAATCGGCGCCTGACTCCACGGGCCGCCCAGAGAGGTCAGCTCCGCGTTCGTGCCGTCGCCCACAACGTAGGACATGCCCAGACGTGCGCCCTTCTCATAGACCGCCGCGCCGATGGCCTCCGCCATCAGGATGCCCTCGCCGGTCTGACCCGCGGAGCCGTAGAAGTACGCCACCTGCGCCGCGTCAACGGGCGTGAAGCGTTCCATCATTTCCTGATTGTTGCCGAAGCCGCCAGTCGCCAATACCGTGCCCTTGGCGTAGATGTTGAAGGTCTGACCGTCCTTTTCGACCGTCGCGCCGATGCAGTTGCCATTTTCGTCGGTCAGCAGTGCTGTTGCCTTCGTCTCCATCCAGTATTCCACGCCCAGCTCCTGATTCTTCGCATAGAGCAGGTCGGTGGGCTTGCCGTTGGAGGCATAGTGGAAGCGATCCACGCCCTCAATCAGGTCGAAGCTCATCGGACGGCCGAACTCGAAGCCGTTCTCCTCCAGCCAGTCAATCAGACCCGCCGCCTGACCCACCACGAAGCGGATGCGGTCTTCATCCATGCCGCTGTCTTCGCGGAAATACTCGTTGTGGTTGTATTCCACCCACAGATCGACGTAGGCTTCGCAGGTATCCTCGATGCCGTACTTCTTCTGCTCGGAGGATTCCGGCGCCGCAATGCCGCCGCCCGCCATCGCGGACGTGCCGCCGATGGTCGCCAGCTTTTCAATCGCAATGACCTTTGCGCCGGCTTCCGCAGCCGCCATCGCCGCTGCTCCGCCAGCCGCGCCCGTGCCGATGACCAGCACATCGCAAGTCAGGTCGGTATAGGTTTCCTTCTCCGCCGCCTCGACCTTCGCCAAGTCCGCGTTCGTCAGCCCCAGCTCCGCCAGTGCAGCCGCAGCGGCCGCTTTCACCGCGTCGGATGTCACCGTCGCCGCCGTCACGCCATCCACCTCGACGGAGTTGTTTGCCAGCATCTGCTCCGCCAGCACCTTCGCCGCCGCTCCACCGATGGAATCAGTCTGCGATGTCGCGTCGATTTCCACGTTCACCAGCTTGTCACCGTCCACGCTCAGCGTGACCGTCACGTTTTCGCCGCCAAACCCTTCCGCCGTCGCACTCGCTGTCTTGACCTCCGCCAGCGCCGTCGCGCAGGCCATCGTCAGCACCATACACAGGCTGAGCAGCAGCGCCGTCAGCTTCTTCATGATGAAAAACCCCTTTCCTTTTTGAATGTCCCCGTGCAGGGAAGACACTCTGGTTGCTCTTCGCAACTTTGTGAAAAATATACCATACTTCTCTCCAAAACACAAACATCAATTCAGGAAGGGGGCTATAAGGATTTCTTATACTATTTCCAGATAAAAATGCGCGGCGCAAGCAAATAGCGCAAATGAATTGGGAAATCGTATTATTTTTCTCCGCAATTTTTCCTTACCCCTGGAAAAACGCACCGCTTTATGCGTCTAATCCATTGACATCACCATGAAAATGAAAGGAGGGCAAAGCATGGAGCAGCAATCCCCCAATGAACGCCGCTTGGAAGACTGGATGCGCACCTACGGCACCGCCATCCTGCGCACATGCTTCGTCATCCTTTCCGACGCGCGTGAAGCTGAGGATGCCATGCAGGACACCTTCCTCCGCGCCTGGCGCGCCATGGACACCTTCGAGCAGCGCAACGGCGCGAGCGTCAAAACGTGGCTGATGCGCATTGCCATCAATGTCTGCCGCGATTATCAGCGGAAACGGTGGTTTCGGCACATTGACATGCGGCACGCGCTGGAAGACTTGCCGCAGGGCATGATGACCGTGCTGCCAGAGGATCGAGAATTGATGCTGGACATCCTGCGCTTGCCCGACGACCTCAAAAAACCGCTGATTCTCTACTATTATCAGGACATGAACCTTCAGGAAACCGCCGATGCGCTGGGCATCAGCAAGTCGACGGTGCATACGCGGCTCAAAAAAGCGGAACAGGCGCTCAAACTTTCGCTGACAGGAGGTGACTGCTATGTCTGATAAACTCAAGCGGGTGCTGGATATGAATTTAGCCGGACTTCACGTCACCGACGCGCAGGTGAATGCCGTCCTGCGCCGCGTTTCGCAGGATGAACAGCGTCCGCGCGTGATTCGCTGGCAGGCCATCGCGGCGGTGCTGCTCGTGCTGGTACTGGGCGCGGGTGTCCTGCTGCAAACCGGGATTTTGTCGGACGATTCCCCGCAGCTCACTGCCGACGTCACCCGTCAGGGCGATTTCCTGACGGCGGCACAGGTGAAAAAGCTTCTGGCCAGCGCGGCGGATTTGCAGTTTTCAGTGGATGAAGAGGCGATTTCGGCGCTGATGACGCAGGTCGAAAAGGACGGTGGCTGTTCGCTCTCCACGCTGCTGGAAATTCTCTGCCCTGTGGGGTCGTCGCTGGGGCAGTGGGATATCCGCGCGCAGGTGGCGCTCAACCAGACGCTTGAAAGAATCGGCTATCAGGGGATTCTGCCGGGCATGACGCGCGAACCGCTCTCCACCGAAATCACCGCGCAGGACGCCCTTGCCCGCGCAGTTGCCTACATCCGCACCAATGACGACCCGCAGGCGGATTTCACCAATCTTGATTTCTATCGTGTAGGTATCCGCTTCCTTTCCGGTGTTTATGACGGCACCTGTGAGGGAGCGTATTACTGCGTAAATTTTGATGCGCTGGATGCGTTCGGCACAACGTACGAAGTCGCGGTGAACGCGGAGGACGGCAGCATTTGCCGAATGCGGCGGGAACGCGGTGCGGGCAGCAATCACACGGCGGACGAAGTGACCCGCGGCTTCCGGCGCATTTTCGGCTACGACATGCGCACATGGACGCCCATGCAGCTGCGTGTGTACATTCTGGCGCTTTCGCGGGCGGATCGCTCGTCAATGCAGACGGTGCATGAGCTGTTTCTAAGCGTCGGGCGCGATGGCTTCCCGGATGTTCCGGCGGAAGCGCTGACCCGCGAAGAAGCCATTGACGCCGCGCTCGCCATTCAGGGCAGTTCATCGTCCGACGTGCTGGCGGCAGAGTACCTTGCGGGCGCGTCCGGCGACTTCTGGAAGATTGCCATCCGCCAGCCGAATGCCCCCAGCGGGCAGAGCATCGTCTATCTGGAGCTGAACGGGCTGACCGGTACGCTGCTGACAACGACGTACTCCGGCAATCTCTACGGTTTGCCGCAGGAGTTTTTCCCCAGTCAGCTGCTGTCCACCCTTGACCGCACGGACTTCTCCCATGGCGTACCCGCCGTGGATGCCGAAACGGCGCAATCTGCCGCCAGCGATGCCATCCAGCGCCAATATCAGCGGAATATGGCGGAAGAAGGCTACACCTGCTTTATTGAAAGCGATTTTGAGGACACGGCAGGCGGATTCTCCTACTACACGGGCGGCGGTGTCGTGATTTTCACCAAGGATGCGCAGAACACATCGCAGGGTGACATTTACTGGGCAGCACTGAACTGGCACGGCGAAGTGC
>OMEQ01001188.1_pt1 | contig 13054 bp, 9 predicted proteins | sample 1645451 | NCBI WGS metagenome assembly OMEQ01 (sample SAMEA103958142, study PRJEB25191) | human gut metagenome | biome: human-associated habitat [ENVO:00009003]; feature: intestine environment [ENVO:2100002]; material: feces | place: Germany | collected 2013/2015
CTGCCGGAGCGGTGCTTAAGCCGCAAGGCGGGAATTGTGCGGTGTTGCCTTAATTTTAAAAGAACAAACAGAAAAATCCGTATCCTCCTGCCCTGCTTGGCATTCGGGATACGGATTTTGTTATATTGCTGATTTCATGCACTGGGCATGTTATTTCTGTGCAAAAAAGTCTTTGACCACCTGCACCACGGCTGCGCGGTCGGCTTCGGTCAGACCATAGTACAGCGGCAGGCGGGTCAGGCGGTTGCTTTCCTTTGTGGTGTATTCATCCACACCGGCAAAGCGGCCGTATCGGATGCCCGCCGGGGCGCTGTGCAGCGGCACATAATGGAAAGACGATGCCACACCGTGGGCTTTCAAATAAGCAATGAACTCGGTGCGCTGTTCCAGGTCCCGCAGCTTGACATAGAACAAATGCCCGTTATGCACACAGCCTTCCGGCACGGTGGGCAGCTCCAATAGGCCTGCTTCAGCCAGCGGTGCCAGCTCCTGTGCGTAATAATCCCAGCTGTTGGTACGGTCTGTATTGATGGTATCGGCCTGTTCCAGCTGTGCCCACAGGTAAGCGGCATTCAGATCACTGGGCAGGTAGCTGGAGCCATAAGAAACCCAGGTGTATTTATCTACCTGGCCGCGCAGAAAACTGGCGCGGTTGGTACCCTTTTCCCGCAGGATTTCGGCCTTGGTCACGGTTTCGGGGTCATTGATGACCAGCGCGCCCCCCTCCCCCATTGAGAAGTTCTTCGTCTCATGGAAAGAGTAGCAGCCAAAATCACCGATGGTGCCCAGTGCCCTGCCCTTATAGCTGGCCATCACGCCCTGGGCGGCATCTTCCACCACCTTCAGGTTATGGCGGCGCGCAATCTGCATGATGGTATCCATATCGCAGGCCACACCGGCATAGTGCATCACGCAGATGACTTTGGTTTTTTCGGTAATGGCGGGTTCAATTTTTGCTTCATCAATGTTCATGGTGTCCGGGCGGATATCCACAAACACCAGCTTGGCCCCAGCTAAAACAAAGGCCGTTGCCGTGGAAGAAAATGTGTAGCTGGGCAGGATCACCTCATCACCGGGCTGGATGCCGCACAGCAGGGCAGCCATTTCCAGCGCGGTGGTACCGCTGGTGGTCAGCAGCACCTTGCCCGCATGGAACCGCTGTTCCATCCATTCATCACAGCGGCGGGTAAAAGGGCCATCGCCGCAGATCTTATTGTTTGCCATGGCCTGGCGCATATAGTCCAGCTCTGTACCAACCTGCGGGGGAATATTAAAAGGAATCATTGTTTTACTCTCAACTCGCAATCTATTGTAACCACTCGGTCTTACTGGGCGCGGGTAGTATCACTTTCCGGCGTTTCGGGTTCAAAATTCAGCCGCTTTTCTTCCACCACCAGGGGGCGGTCCATAATACGGGCGTTCATTGCCATGATGTACTCGCCCAAAAATCCCAGAAAGGTCAGCTGCACACCACCCACAAAGAACACGGCAATAATCATCGGGGCATAACCCGCAGCAAAGGTATTCCAGTGGATCAGCTTTGCCACCAGGAACACAAGCCCCAGGATAAAGCTGACCGCCGCGCAGAAAAAGCCGAAGAACTCCGCCATCCGCATCCCAATCTTGGTGTAGCTGGTAAAGCTGAGCATGGCGGCATCAAACAGGCTGTACCAGTTGTTGTGGGTCTTGCCTGCCCGGCGCTTGGGCTGGGTGTATTCAATCTCCTTGCGCTCGGGGCCAAGCTCCGCCACAATCCCGCGCAAAAACGGGGTGGGGTCGTGCAAATCACGCAGGGTCTGGATAAAGCTTTTATCGTACAGGCCAAACCCGGTAAACTGCTCGATCATTTCCACATTGCTCATCTTTTTGATGGTTTTGTAGTAACAGTCCCGCAAAAAGTACATGACAGGGTTTTCCTGGCTGGTGGTCTTTTTGCCGATTACAATTTTGTAGCCTTTTTCCCATTCAGCCACAAACTTTGGAATCATCTCCACCGGGTCCTGGAAGTCCGCGCAGATGGTAATGGTGCAGTCCCCTGTGGTATGGATCATACCGTAATAGGGGCTGTTGAACTGACCAAAGTTCTTGCTGTTAAAAATGGCTTTGACCTTGGGGTCCTGCGCGCAGATGTCCGTAATGATCCGGCGGGTACGATCCTGGCTTTTATTATCAATAAAAAGGATCTCATAGTCATAATCCGGGCAGTCCTTCCGAATCTCATCCCGCACCGCCTCATAGATGGGGCGGGCGTTCTCCTCCTCGTTATAGGTAGGGATCATAACAGAGATGACTTTTTTCTTCTCGCTCATGCAGGTTTCATTCCTTTAAGTTTAGTCTTTGGCCCACTGCCGCAATAGCCGGGCAGACCCTTATCACTATACACTATTTTGCAAAATAGGTAAAGAACAATTTATTTTCGCAGTTTTGCGTTTCAAAGTTCAGGCTTACAGGGCGGTCCGCCAGGGTGTAGGGCTCCTCGTTTTCCAGGCAGAAAGTCCCCTCTTTGGCAATGTGGCAGATGCCGCGGTAAATTTCCATGGCCGGGGTGCAGGCACCGATCAGCAGCGTTGCCGCCAGCAGAATGGTCACGGCATGCTGTGCAAGCGTACCGTCCCGCCATTTGGTGCCCACCAAGGCGATAAAGTACCGGGCACAGAGGGTCATCAGGATAAAGATAGCCGGGATGGACACCCGCATGCAGAAATCGCACCCCTGTCCCACCTTAAAGAACGGAATGATGAAGAGCGACACGGCGCAGGTATAAAACAGCCAGCTGCGGCGGTTCTGCCGCCAGAGCAGCAGCAGATAGATGCCGGCATCCAGCAGGTAAAATACCAGCATGCCTTTTTGCAGGCTGGTCAGAACGTTTTGGCCAAAAGTCTGCTGCGCTGCCTGGTTCCCGGCGACAGTTTCGCCCAGAACGCTGTAGCCAAAGGCGTTATTGGCCAAAAAATAACTGGCCGCAATGCTGAGCACCACAACCAGCACCAGCACATTGGCCGGGGAGAACGCCGATTGCAGCACGCCTTTTTGACGCTGTGCCAGCAGAACAATGCCGCGCACCACCATAAAAATAACCAGCCCCACAAATGGGAAGGGGCCGCACATCAGGCAGGCCGTGCCCAGCAGCAGGTAGTTGCGGCAGTCTTTCTCCTGCAAAAAGCAGACGGTTGCCAGCCATGCCCCCACTGTCTGGTTGAACACCCAGAACAGGCAGGTCGTCAGGGAGCTGAACTGGAAATCATTCGTCCACCATTCCAGGTGCATAGCGTCATAGGCCAGCAGATCCGGCAGTCGGCTGCTGTACAGCGCGCCCAGAATATCCATGCCGCTGAAGGAAGTCAAAAACAGCAGGCCGATCCCCTGCTTTTTGCCGGTATCGGCACGCAGGTAGACCAACAAATTCAGCGCCACCAGATAGGTGCCCAGCGCCGTCCACCCCCAAAGGGCCATACGGGCGAACATCCAGGCGGCATCCAGCCCAAACAGGGCGTATACCGGTTTGGTCAGCGCCGCCGGGACCAGCCAGTGCCCGATATAATACACCAGCGCCGTATCCTTTTGCGGGTAATACACCGGCCAGCTGTTTGTGATCAGATCCCGGTAAATGGCGTTGCGGTAACCCCAGTCTGAGTTCTGGTAAAAAAAACCCGTCTGACCGCCCAGGTAGCCCCACAACAGCATCAGGGCAAACAGCAGCACCAGCTTTGGCACCGAAAGCGTAATGCCCTGCTCTTCTTGCCCCACTTGCTTAACCTGCGGCGTTTTGCACACGGCATACCACCAGGCAAAGGCCAGCACGGCCAGGCCCGCAACGGCAAACGGCGCGCGGAGATACCCCGCAAAAAACACCACCAGCGGCGCGGTGAGATAGGATAAGGCAAACGGCTTTAACTTTTGGTAGGTCAACTGCATAAATACTGTCTGGCTCCTGTTCGTCCATGCGGGTCCTGCCCGCACGGACGGGGTTATTCCTTATTGGCTTAATTGGTTTGCTTTTGCGTTTTTGCCCACGCAATGGTGGCGCGGATGCCATCGGCAAAGGCGGTGCGCGGCGCAAAGCCGGTATCCGCCGCAAGCTGGGTGATATCCGCCTGCAAAAACATGACCTGCTGCGGCCCGTAAGGGATTTTGCCCAGGCCAAGCGGCAGGGCCAGGTCGATGGCATCACGCAGGGTCTCAATATATTCCCGCAGGGGGCGGGCGGTGCCGCTGCCCACCGGGTACACGGCACCACTGCGGCCATGGCAGGCCATGCGGTACAGTGCATCCGCAGCATCGGCGGAGTAAAGATAATCCCACTTCTGCTCCCCTGCCGTCAGGTCCGGGCACTGCCCGGCCAGCAGTTTTTGGATGGTGGCGGAGATCATCGTGTTGGGGCCGTCATGCGGGCCGTAAACCGAAAGGATACGCGCCCACACATGGTCCATGCCCAGGGCGGCGGCCTCGGTACGGCTCATCTGGCCTGCACACAGCTTGGCCATGCCGTACCCGTTTTCGGGGTTTGTGGGGGTATCGGCCCGCAGAACACCGTCCACACGGCCATACTCTGCCTGGCTGCCGGTACCAACAAACACACGGCAGCCCATTGCCGCCGCGGTGCGCACGGCATCAATGGTATAGCGGATATTCTCAATCTGAGCCGGCATATCATTGCGGCCCGCGCCAATGGTGTGCGCCCACGCCAGGTGGAAAAAGGCATCCGCCTGCACGGGTAGCCCGGCTGCGGCCATGCACTGCGGCAGATCCGCCAGGTTGGCGGCATCGCAGGCAACTACATACAGGTTTGCATCCTTGGGCAGCGCTACGGCCCGCGGGCTGCCGGGGCGGCAGACCGCCACCACGGTACACCCGGCCTGCAGCAGCCGGCTGCACAATGCTGTGCCCACGGCCCCGGTGGGGCCGGTTACGATTACGGTTTTAATGTTACGTTCTATCATCATTCACTGCTCCGGCACCAGGGGGATAAACATCTGCTGTTCCAGCTCTTCCCGCGGCAGGAATGGTGCCAGGTCCTCCAGCGGCGGGCTGACCAGTGTGCCGTCCGGCAGGCGCTTGGTGGCGCTCTTCGGCTCCCAGACCTGCTGGGTATCGGTAAAGATCTCGCAGAAAGTCGGGCCTTCTGCGGCAAGGGCGGCATCCACCACCTGTTTCATCTCAGCGTTGGAATGTGCGCAGGAATACGGGTAGCCGAACGCTTCGGCAATTTTGTGGAACTCCGGGAAGGACAGATCCCCGCTCTCCGGCCCAATGCCGATCTTGCAATGGTCTTTGAACAGGTTGTTCTGGGTCAGGCGGATGGAGTGGTAGCCGTTATTGTTGATGAGGAAAATCTTGATCGGCAGCTTATTTGTCAGGATGGTCTGCAATTCCTGCAGGTTCATCATGATAGAGCCATCGCCTTCCAGGCAGATGGTGGTACGGCGGCCGCCTGCAATGCAAGTGCCAATGGCGGCGGGCAGGCCGTAACCCATGCTGGCAATGGCGCTGTTGTTGGCCATGCGGCTGCCTTTTTGGATGACATACGCCTGATTGCCCACCACGCAGCAGGCGCCGTTGGAAACTGCGGTCAGGCTGTTTTCCGGCAGGCGGGAACTGAGGTAGCGCACAAAGGCGTACACATTGGCGGTGGTGCCGTTTTCTTCCCACTGGCGCGGCAGCACGGCGGGGTAATCTTTTTTCCATCGCTGGCAGGTTGCCAGCCAGTCCGCTGCCTGGCTGACAGGGGTCAGCGGCGCTGCGGCGGCATCCAGCTTTTGCAGAAAGTCCTTGGCATCCGCCCACACGGGGTGCTCCACATGCAGGGTGTGCTTTTTCATCTCGGCGCGGTCAATATCCACCATGATGACTTCCGCCGCGCGGGCCCAGGTTTTCCAGTTATAGCCCACCTGGCGGATGGAAATGCGGGTGCCCACAGCCAGAATCAAGTCTGCGTTCTGGATGGCCCAGTTGCCAGGGCGGTCGCCCATATTGCCGGCACGGCCGCAGTAAAGCGGGTTTTCGTCCTCGATCAGGTCCACGGCGTTCCAGTAGGTCACAATGGGGATGTTCAGCTTTTCCGCCACGGCGCGGAACGCTGCGTACCCGCCGGAAAGCCGGATGCCGTACCCGGCGTGGAACACCGGGCGCTTGGCGTGGCGGATCTTTTCCAGCACCATCTGCACGGTGGCATCGTCCACCGGGGGCGGCAGCCGGGCATCGTCCTGCGCCGGGTCATAGCCGGGCAGGCTGTCGGTTTCAATGTAGCCGCCCTGATAGTTGACCGGGATATCGATCCACACCGGGCCGGGGCGGCCGGTGGTTGCCAGGTGCCAGGCTTTTTCCAGCACATAGCGGATCTGGTTCGGGTCTTCCAGCATGGTGGCGTATTTGGTCATGGGGGCAACAGATTTGGTGATATCGTATTCCTGGTCGCCCACCGCGCGCAGGGGCAGGCCATCGGTAAACTGCGCGGCATAGCGGGCCGTGGTATCGTACCGAACCTGGCCGGAGATCACGAACATAGGGATGGAATCCAGCCAGCCGCCCACCACACCGGTCAGGGCGTTGGTGCCGCCGGGGCCGGTGGTAACGCACAGGGCGGCAATTTTGTTATCAATACGGGCGTATGCTTCCGCCGCAATGGCGCTTGCCTGCTCGTGATGGTTATAGGTAACATGCAGCGCCGGGTGGTGGCCCAGTGCATCATTCAGATGCATGGCGCCGCCGCCCACCACGCTGAACACATCCGTAACGCCGTGCGCCGCAAGAAAATCGGCAACATAATCGGCCAGACGCTGTTTCATTGGGGGTGTCCTCCTTTTATTTAATCCGTTCAAGCTGCGGCTGAACCATTACAAAATACAAAGTTCTGGAATCCTGCGGGGCATCGACCCGCTTGCCGCTGTAGCTAATATCGATTGTACTTTCACCAAAAGGAATATCCGCAGTATAGCGGATTTTCATGTTTTCCTGGCTGACCACAAAGGTCTGGCTACTGTCACCGAAGGTAATGGTAATGCTGGGGCGGTCAGAAATATCAAAGAAATAATCCCCCACTGTAAAGGTAAAGGTGTACCTTTCCGTATTCAGCTGCGGGTTTACCAGTTTGATCTCCGCACTTTTCTTGCACCAGTAAAACGGCAGCTCTTTGTTGGAGTTTTCAGGAGTATAATATTCTGTGTTATAAATGCCATCCCCCAGCTGCATGGTAATAGACGGCGCATTATACAGCACCCACACGCCATAGAAAACGGCAAGGGAAACTGCCAATGCCCCCAGTGAAGCGCCGAAAGTAACCAGCATGCTGCGTGCAGCTTTTTTATCTAGTTTTGATTGTTCAGGCTTTTTGGTTTTCAGCGCTGCCAACACACAATTTACTGCCTGTACAACGCCCCAGATGATAGCTGTCAGTATTGCCAACTGTACAATGGTGTTGCGAATATAAGAGTTACGCTCTTCAAAGATTGGAAGCGGCAGATTAAATACCATCAAAACCGCAAAAGGCAATATATTTTGACGTGTCATCACCTTTTCCTGGGCAAGAAAATACGCCAGCGGAATCAGCGCCATGCAGTAAATATAGTTGCCCTGGCTTTGGTACATCATAGCCACGGTAATCAGCAGCAACGCCTGCCATTCCTGGCGGCAGAGCAGAGCACACACAACCAGTACCGCCGCCACAGCAAAGGCTGCTGCAAAAAAAGATACCGTTGCATTGCTGGTTCCGGCAATCAGGTCCACCAGATGCGCCCCATGTGCGAACATGCTGTTGATGCCATTGCCTACCCAAGGTGTTTTACTTTTACTTCCAAAAGAGAACAAAATCTTCAGCCAAAGCTGCAAGCCGTACACGCCCTCCTGGAAGGCAAACACCGGGAGCACCAACGCTGCAATGCCATAAAACACCGTGCGGATTGCTGCTTTGAAATCCCGGTTTCTTAAAAGCATAACACCTAAGAATGCGGGATAAATTTTAAGCCCGGCTGCTACTGCCAGTGCAACCAATGCCAGTTCCCGCACCCATGCGCGCTTTGAACGGTGATACATGACGAAAAAAAGCGAAAGCCCCGCCGCCAGCAAAATAATATTGCCGCGGTCTACCGCATTAAGCACACCAAAGCTGAATAAGGCAAAAAACGTACTGGCCCTGGCCCACTGGGCATTTTGCATCACGTCACGGAGCAAAACCGCCAGCAAAAGAACCGCCAGCACCACAAAAAAGACGTATAGCAAAAAGCACGACTGTGTTGTGCGTAAATCAGTTTCTGTGCCGCGCATGGCAACTGACGCCTCAAAGTCATAGGTCCAGTTATCAGATACCGAAGCAGGCACCAGTAAAAACAGGGCATAAAAGAACAAATTTGCCAAGGGCGGATACAGTGTGTCAAACACCGCATACGGCTGGCGTCCACGAACATATTCAATGCTATGGAAAAAATCCATGCCGACATCCAGTGTATCATGGTATAAAAAGTACGAAAGAAAATCACCATGGGTAACATACAGCGTTACCATAACCACAATGGCACACACTGCGCTGAGTACACAGTACAGCTTGGCCGTTTTTTTCCAGAACGGATTGCTCCCTCTTCCTTTTTTACCAAAAAGGCCTTTTCCCCGTTTCGTGTTATTCTCTTTCAGCACGCGCTGGCTGTTGCATTCATTCTGGCCATAATTCAGTCCCAGCTGCACCGATTTGTTATCTTCCGGCAACAGCTGATCTAATCCAATGCTGATACCAGATTTATTCTCGTTATTTGTTGTCATGTTGTCCATACACAGCCTTGCCCTATTTCTGTTCCCGGTTATGTATCAGATATTCCCTTGTTTCCCATATTTTTTACCGATATATTTTGCAGTCTTATTTTCAACAATAAAGCACCGCCAACCAACCTCGTTGAGTCGGATGATGGTTAGGGATCCCGATACCGCACTTTTCCGTGCCGGATAAGCTCCACATCGTTGACAGGAAACATTTTGTCGTTTATCTTTCCTTAAATGTCCACAACTTGTTGATGATAAAATTCAGCGGAATCGTAACCAGCAAATTTACAATCGGCGCAATCGTTTTGCTTACGCTGAAGAACGTAACCTCTATCCAAAGCAAAACATTAGAAAGGATTGATGTGCCGCCGTAGCTGACGTATGTTTTTCCAAGGCGTTTCAGTTTACTGCGCCAATCGTTTGCATTCCCGGTAAACACAAACTTATCGTTCCAAAAAAAGGCATTGGCAATGCTCAGAATTGTTCCCAGAACGCTGCCTACCATATACAGGTCTGGGCTGATCCACAAAAAGATATAATACACCGCCATCGATACCGCCGTGTTGCTTACGCCAACAAGGCCAAACTTGATAAACTGTGCAAGCAGCGCAACAAATTCCTCTTTGCTTTTTGCTCCCAACAGTGCCAACAATTTCTGCATGGATCCCGTTCCTTTATTATTCTTTATAAGCAATCAAAAAGCAAAGCCTGTATTGATAATTTACCGCAGTGCAGCAGCCATTTTTTCTTATCAGCACGGCTTTGCTTTTTCTTATTGGTTCATCTTATCAGCGCTTTTTACTGGTTCACCGCTTCAATAATGATCTTTGCCATATAGTCGATCATCTCATCGGTCATGCCGGGGTACACGCCGACCCAGAAGGTGTTGTTCATGATAAAGTCAGTGTTGGTCAGCTCCCCTGCCACGCGGTAGGCGTCGGTGCCGCGGATCTGGTCAAAGCAAGGGTGCTTGATCAGGTTGCCGCTGAACAACAGGCGGGTCTGGACATTGTGGTCCTCAATATAGCGGGTCACGGCGTTGCGGTCCAGGCCGGATTCCGGCTTGACCGAAATCAGGAAGCCGAACCAGGACGGGCGGCTGTTGGCGGCCGGTTCCGGCAGGATCAGCTTATCGGCGGCCGGTTCCAGGGCTGCGCGCAGGCGGTCCCAGTTATGGCGGCGGCGCTCGATAAAGCTGGGGAACTTTTTCAGCTGCTCGCAGCCGATGGCGGCCTGCATATCGGTCACTTTCAGGTTATAGCCAAAGTGGCTGTAAACGTACTTATGGTCATAGCCTGCGGGCAGTTCGCCATACTGACCGTCAAAGCGGTGGCCGCAGAAGTTATCATGGCCGGACGGGCAGATGCAGTCGCGGCCCCAGTCGCGGTAGCTCTTGATCAGGCGGTTCAGCAGCGGGCTGTTTGTATACACGCAGCCGCCCTCGCCCATCGTCATGTGGTGCGGCGGATAGAAGCTGGAGGTGCCGATATCGCCCCAGGTTCCGGTAAAGCGGGTTTCGCCGTTGATGGTGTACTGGGTGCCCAGGGCATCGCAGTTATCCTCCACCAGCCAGAGGTTATGGGCATCGCAGAAGGCTTTGACGGTGGACAGGTCAAACGGGTTGCCCAAGGTATGGGCGATCATGACTGCCTTGGTCTTGGGGGAAAGAGCGGCTTCCAGCTTGGTCACATCAATGTTGTACTGCGGCACGGTCACATCCACAAACACCGGCACAGCGCCATACTGCAGCGCCGGGGTGACAGTGGTGGGGAACCCACATGCCACAGTGATGACCTCATCGCCCTTTTTGATCTGGCGGTCGCCCAGTTCCGGGGCGGTGAGCGCCATAAAGGCAATCAGGTTGGCGGAGGAGCCGGAGTTGACCAGGTTGGCGAACTTTACGCCGATCCACTTGGCAAACTCTTTTTCAAATTCATCCGCAAAGCGGCCGGTGGTCAGCCAGAAATCCAGCGTTGCATCGGTCAGGGCGCACATTTCTTTTTCATCAAACACGCGGGATGCATAAGTAACGCGGTCGCCGGGCTTGAAATCCGCCTTTTTCTCCTTAAAGTCATGGTAATATTCTGCCACCAGCGCCTTGATCTGCTCGCGGGCTTCGGCCTCATTGCTCCAATTTGCCATCGTCTGCTCCCTTACTCACTCAAAAATTCTTTGATTTCTTTGTCCATCTCCGCCGGGATATTCCCGCCGGAAAGCCATACCTTGCTGAACGCAACGGTCTTTTGCATACATTCCGCCATATGCCAGCGCGGTTTCCAGCCGAAGGTGGATTTCAATTTGCTGCAATCCAGCTTCAAAAAGTTTGCTTCATGCGGGGCGTTTGCCTCAGCGCGGTTTTCCCATGCAGCACCATCGCCCCACGCCTGGCAGAACAGGTCTACCAGGGTGCCGGTCGTCACACAGTCGCAGTCATCCGGGCCGACATTATAATAGCCGGCGTACCGGTTATCCTCATACTGGCGCTGGGCGATCAGCAGGTACGCCGCCAGCGGTTCCAGCACATGCTGGTATGGGCGGGTGGAATACGGGTTGCGCACACCGATGCTTTCCCCTTTTGCCATCGCGCGTACACAGTCCGGGATGATGCGGTCATTGGCAAAATCGCCGCCGCCAATCACATTACCTGCGCGGGCAGTGGATATGGCCACGCTGCCATCCGCAAAAAAGCTGTTTTTATAGCTGTGGGTCACCAGCTCCGAGCAGCTTTTGCTGTTGGAGTAGGGGTCGAAGCCGTCCAGCGGTTCGTTTTCGCGGTAGCCCCAGCACCATTCATTATTCTGGTACACCTTATCCGTTGTTACGTTCAGCACAGAGCGCGGCGGAGTTTGGGCGGTGCGCACGCATTCCAACAGGTTCACAGTGCCCATCACATTGGTTTCATAGGTATAGCGCGGGTCCTTGTAGCTGTCCCGCACAATGGGCTGGGCCGCCAGGTGCAGCACAATTTCCGGCTGGGCGGCATCAAAGGCTGCTTTCAGGGCGGCAAAATTGCGGATATCACCGATCACGCTGGTCATTTTGCCTTCCAGCCCTGCCAGAGAGAAGAGGTTGGGGGTTGTGGGCGGCTGCAAACTGTAGCCCGTTACCACTGCACCGGCACCCACCAGCATGCGGCAGATCCAGCTGCCTTTAAAACCGGTATGCCCGGTTACAAACACGCGTTTGCCGCGGTAAAATTCCAAGTTCATTGTTGGTTCCACACTTCCCAGGGCGCACAGCCGGACGCCCACATTTTTTCCAGCATACTTTTTTCGCGCTCGGTATCCATGCACTGCCAGAATCCGCGGTGCACATAGCTCATCAGCTGGCCTTTGGCTGCCAGCTCGCGCAGCGGGGCCTGCTCAAAAATGGTATCATCGCCACTGATGGTATCAAACACTTCCGGTTCCAGCACCATATAGCCCGCATTGATGATAGCCCCATCGTTGACGCTTTTTTCACGGAACGCCTGAACCGAATTGTCCTGGCCGATATCCAGCACGCCTTTCTGCTGTTCCTGCACCACGGCGGTCAGAGTTGCCAGCTTGCCATGCTGCTTATGGAACTTGACCAGTTCGGCAATGTTCACATCGCAGACGCCATCACCATAGGTCATCATAAAGGTTTCGTTGCCGATATATTTCTGCACCCGCTTGATGCGGCCGCCCGTCATCGTGTTCAGGCCGGTATCCACCACCGTCACGCGCCACGGCTCGGCGTGCTGGTCATACACGATCATCTCGTTGCCCTGGGTGAAGTCAAAGGTCACATCGCTGGTATGCAGGAAATAATCCGCAAACCACTCCTTGATCATATGCTGCTTGTACCCGGCGCAGATCACAAAATCATTGAAGCCATAGTAAGAATACTCTTTCATGATATGCCACAAAATGGGCATACCGCCGATTTCGATCATCGGTTTCGGCTTGAACTTACTTTCTTCCGAAATGCGCGTGCCATAGCCGCCGGCAAGAATTACAACTTTCATATTTTTCACTCCCGTAAGCCTGCAGCGGAACCCTGCCTGCAGTCCCGCAAAAACTGTCCGTCCCACCAGCATTTCAACCAGCGGACAGTTTGGTACACACCCAGCCTATTTTTTATTACTATGATAGTATATCATTTTCACGTATTCAGTGCAACCGTTCCAGGAAACTTATCACACCTAGTAGGCTTGCTTTTTATTCCGCGTTTTGCTCTTTGTTATCACATTTTAACGTTGCTTTTGTTGCCGCTGTGCAAACAATATTCTTTAGGCAACACCGCACAATTCCCGCCTTGCGGCTTAAGCACCGCTCCGGCAGCTGCG
>OMEQ01001199.1_pt1 | contig 12940 bp, 9 predicted proteins | sample 1645451 | NCBI WGS metagenome assembly OMEQ01 (sample SAMEA103958142, study PRJEB25191) | human gut metagenome | biome: human-associated habitat [ENVO:00009003]; feature: intestine environment [ENVO:2100002]; material: feces | place: Germany | collected 2013/2015
AATTTCAACTCCCATTCCATCCTTTAACATACGAGGAACATTTTCATAGAATCCACCACCTGTAATGTGGCTACAAGCCTTTAAAGTAATTCCATTGGCTTTAATATGTTTTAATGCTTTTACATAAATCTTTGTAGGAGCTAACAATGCTTCTCCCAAAGTTTTCCCTAATTCATCATAATAAGTATTTAAAGATTCTTTTGTAATATCAAATACATTACGAACCAATGAAAAGCCATTACTGTGAACACCTGTTGAAGGTAACCCAATTAATACATCTCCTACATTAAGGTCTTTACCAGTGATCATATCTTTTTTATCACAAACACCAACGGCAAAGCCTGCTAAATCATAATCATCTTCTGGCATTAAACCTGGATGTTCAGCTGTTTCTCCACCAATCAAAGCGGCTTCAGATTGTAGGCATCCCTCAGACACACCCTTAACAATATCTGCAATTTTTTCTGGAACGTTCTTGCCACATGCGATGTAATCCAAGAAGAATAATGGTTCTCCTCCAGCACATGCGATATCATTCACACACATTGCGACAGCATCAATACCAATTGTGTCATGCTTATTCATAACCATCGCAAGTTTAACTTTTGTTCCACAACCATCCGTACCAGAAAGCAACACTGGCTCTTCCATATCTTTAATTTTAGATAATGAAAACGCACCAGAGAAACCACCGAGTCCTCCTAATACTTCTGGACGCATTGTTTTCTTAACATGCTCCTTAATCAATTCAACAGATTTATATCCTGCCTCTAAACTAACGCCTGCTGCTGCATAATGTTCTGCCATACTCTACTCCTTTACCTCATCTTTATAATCTTGTAACTCTTCTGGATATTCACCTGTACAACAAGCTAAACAACTTGTTTCAGGTACACATTTCTTGAAATCCTCTACACTTATAAAACGTAACGAATCCACTTGGAACAACTGTTTCATTTCATCTACCGAATAATTGAAAGCGGCTAAATCTTTTTGTGCCGTTGAATCCGCTCCATATAAACAAGGATATTTCAACATTGGCGAAGCAATACGCAAATGCACTTCTTTTGCCCCTGCCTCTTTTAATAGCTGACAAATTCTACGTGATGTAAATCCTTTTACAACACTATCATCCACTAGATATACACTTTTATCTTTAACAACTGAACTGATCGCATTTAAACGCACACGCATACCTTGCATTCTTTGTTGCTCAGTCGGACGAATAAATGTAGAACCAATATAGCGGTTTTTGATTAATCCCGTTTCATACGGTACATTTAATGTTCTAGCAAAGCTTGCAGCTGCACTTAAAGCCGAATCAGGAACACCAACAACAATATCCGCCTTAACATCCTCTTCTTTGGCTAAATAATAACCACATTGTTTTCTTACTTCATGAACCGTTAAACCATTATGAACGCTGTCCGGTCTAGAGTAATATACATATTCTAAAGCACAAGCTTTAGTTTCAGTTTTTTTAAAAATTTGACTTGATTTAATTCCTGTACGATCAAAACAAATTAATTCACCTGGATTTACTTCACGAACAAATTCTCCACCAAGAATTGGGAACGAACAAGTTTCACTACTGATACAATATCCATCATTTACTTTGGCAATATATAAAGAACGGATTCCATGTGGATCTCTTACTACATATAAACTATCTTTTGTGATGACCATAAATGTGTAGGCACCACTCATCATACGACAAGCCTTTGTGATTTTTTCTTCAAAAGAACCCGGATTCAATTGAATCAAGTGTGCTAACAATTCAGAATCACTTGTCCCCTGGAAAATTAAGCCTTCATTCTCTAACTTTGTTCTTAATGAAACTGCATTTGTGACCATACCACTTGATACGACCGCAAAATATCTTTGGTGACTACGCACCATAATTGGTTGAACATTTTCTAATTGAGAATCATTTTTTGTAGCCATGCGAAGTTGACCAATCGCTATATCACCAGCTAAAGAATTCAATGTATCTTGTTTTAAATTCTCAGACAACAATCCTAATCCCTTTTTACAAACAACGTTTTCCCCATTACTCACAGCCACACCAACACCATCTTGTCCACGATGCTGAATGGCATGCATTGCTAAATAGATGTTCTGGGCGGCTTGTTCAACGTTGAACAAGCCTACGATCCCAGAAGAATCTTGAACTACCTTTTGCATCGTCATTCTACTTCACCTGCTTGTGTGTAAAGTAACGAACACCATTTGCGAAAATATCCTGATCTTTATTTCCTGCAATATTTTGGAATAAGCCTTTTTCATAACGCTCACTATGACCCATCTTACCAAAGATTTTTCCATCCTCAGAGAAGATACCTTCAATAGCCATACTTGAACCATTCAAGTTGTCTTTTCCATCCATTGTTGGAACACCCTTTTCATTTACATATTGTGTCGCAACCTGACCATTTTCAATCAATTTATTTAACACTTCTTCACTCGCAACAAATTTACCTTCACCATGACTAACAGCCACTGAATATACATTTCCTGCTTTCATGCCAGCAAGCCATGGAGATGCATTGCTTGTAATGCGTGTACGTGCAATATGCGAAACGTGACGGTTAATGTTATTTCTGAATAATGTTGGATTTTCTTCATCCAATCTTTCCATATCACCATAAGGTAATAATCCCGATTTAATCAATGCTTGGAATCCATTACAAATACCTAAAATCAATCCATCATTTGCACGCATTGTATCAATAGCTTGGGCAATCTTTGGATTTCTTAATACGTTCGCAATAAATTTACCTGAACCATCTGGTTCATCACCACTACTAAATCCACCAACAATCATTAAAATTTGAGCTGTACTGATTCCTTCAGCCAATGTTTCAATACTCTTTTGAATATTTTCAACTGTTAAATTATTAAATACGACTTGTTTTACTTCGGCACCAGCACGTTCAAACTTAGCTGTTGTATCAAATTCACAGTTTTGTCCAGGGAAAATAGGAATAATTACTTTTGGTTTTTCCACCACAACCTTAGACATAGGTACTTCCACATCATTTAAAGGAGTTTCTAACGTTTCTTTTCCTTCATCTACAATCATTGGATAAATTTCACTATAACGTTTTGTCCAAGCCTTTAATGCATCTTCAATTTCGACTGTTTCTTCATTTAATACAATCTTAGAATCATCATTTAAAATACCAATTAATTCTAAATGCTCATCTTGAATACTTTCTGTAGTTTCCACAATCATTGAACCCAAATTGAATCCATATACATTTTCTTCTGTATTGATCGCAACACCGACTTTAGATCCAAACGCCATCTTCGCAATAGTTGCACCTAATCCACCAAATTTAATTGTGCTTGCCGCTACAATTTTCTTTTCTTGCATCAATTTATGAACCGTTTCAAAATTTTCTTTCAATTGTTCATAGTTTGGAACATGATTCTTAACTGGCGTATGTTTTACCAAATATACATAGTCTCCAGGATTTTTAAATGAAGCAGATACGATATTATCTGTTTTCGCTGTAGTTACCGCAAATGTGATTACTGTTGGTGGTACGTGAATATCTTTATACGTTCCACTCATAGAGTCTTTTCCACCAATACTAGGCGTTTCAAATGCCAATTGTGCATCGATCAAACCTAATAAAGCTTCAAATGGTTGTCCCCATTTTTGTGCATCTGCACCTAAGTGCTCAAAATATTCCTGATTTGATAAACGACACTTCTTATAGTCAGCACCCAATGCTGTAATACGAGCTAATGCTTCAACAACTGAATAACTAGCACCTAAATATGGAGAATATTTAGATACTTTTGGATCATATCCATATGTCATAACAGAACATGTGTTTGTCATTCCATGAACTGGTAATTTTTGTACAGAACCTTCTTCAGGCGTTAATTGATATTTACCTCCAAAAGGCATCAATACCGTACTCTTTCCGATTGAAGCATCAAACATTTCTGCCAAACCAATCTGACTTGCGACATTCGCATCTTGTAATACTGTATTTAAATCTGATTTAACTGCATCAAATGGATGTTCATCATATTCATTTTCGCAAACATCAACAACCTGGTGTTGACGGACACCATTTGTATCCAAGAAAGCACGAGACATATCAACAATCGTTTCACCACGCCATTTCATGACTAAACGATTTGTATCTGTTACATCCGCAACTTTAATGGCTTCTAAGTTTTCTTTATAAGCTTCTTCTTTGAATTTTTCAAAATCTTTAGCCTCAATACATACAGCCATACGTTCTTGAGATTCACTAATAGCTAATTCTGTACCATCTAAACCTTGATATTTAACTGGAACAGCATCTAAGTTAATATCCAATCCATCTGCAAGTTCACCTACGGCAACACTAACTCCGCCAGCTCCAAAGTCATTGGCCTTTTTAATTAATTTTGTACAAGCAGGATTTCTAAATAAACGCTGTAATTTACGTTCAATCAAGGCATTACCTTTTTGAACTTCACTTGAACATTTTTCTAAACTTGTTTCATTATGTTCTTTACTAGAACCTGTGGCTCCACCAATTCCATCACGACCAGTTGCTCCACCAATCATAACGATGATATCACCAGCTTCTGGTTGTTCACGTTTTACATGTGATTTAGGAGCAGCACCAACTACCGCACCAACTTCCATACGTTTTGCAACATAGCCATCATCATAAATTTCATCTACAAATGTAGTTGCCAAACCAATTTGATTACCATAGCTTGAATAACCATGAGCCGCTGTCTTTGAAATCTTTGATTGAGGTAATTTGTGCTCTAATGTTTCACTAATTGGTTTCGTGATATCTCCAGCACCTGTAATACGCATCGCTTGATATACATAACTACGTCCTGATAATGGGTCACGAATAGCTCCACCAATACATGTACTTGCTCCACCAAATGGTTCAATTTCTGTAGGGTGGTTATGTGTTTCGTTTTTGAACATCAATAGCCATTGTTCGTCTTTTCCATCTACATCTACTGTGATTTCAACACTACATGCATTGATTTCATCTGTAATTTCCATATCATCAAGTTTACCTTGCTTACGAAGATATTTTCCAGCAATAGTAGCCATGTCCATCAATGTTTTTTCTTTACGATTTCCATGAACTTCTTGACGTAATTTTAAATATTTATCATAAGAAGCCTGTAATTCATCGGATAATGTATCCAAATGGAAATGCACATCATCTAATACAGTTTCAAAAGTAGTATGGCGGCAATGATCTGACCAATATGTGTCTAGCACACGAAGTTCAGTCATTGTGCAATCTCTTTTTTCTTCCTTTTCAAAATAACGTTGAACATGCTCAATGTCCGCTTGAGACATGGCCAACCCTAAAGTCTGACGTAAAGAATCTAATTCTTCTTTCGTCTTTGTTGTAAATCCTTCTAAAACAGGAACATCTTTTACTTCAACGTCCTGATCATCTACCAATACAGAAAGGTCTTTAACACGTGCTTCAACAGGGTTAACAATATAATGTGTAATTTTATTAAGTGTTTCTTCATCTACTGGGTTTAAAAACACTAACAAAGTACCTGAATGAATACGTACTGTTTGTTTGTTGTTTAAAAGCATTAAACACTGCATTGCACTGTCTGCTCTTTGATCATATTGACCTGGCAAAAATTCATATGCCAAATATGATTTACCTTCTAAGTCTACAGAATCATATACATCATCTGTAACAACTTCACTACATACATTTTTCTTTAATAGTTCAATATCATTTTCATCAGCGTTAAAAATATCATATAAATTGTATTTTGTTAGACCGAAATCTTCTTTTAAAGATAAAGATTGTCTTAATTCAGCCGCTAATGATTCACTTTCAACCTGAAACTGTTCTTTTTTATGAACAAAAATACGAGTATCCATTTCCTTCTCCTTATTCAACAATTGACTGTTCTAATACTTTTTGTGCTTGTTCTTTTTTAAATTCAACAATCTTATCCTGTAATGACTTATCATTAAGTCCAATCATCTGACAAGCTAAGATAGCTGCATTTCTTGCCCCCGATTTACCAATTGCTACAGTCGCAACAGGAACTCCTTGAGGCATTTGTACTGTTGATAATAATGAATCCAATCCACCTAAAGCAGATGTCTGAATAGGGATTCCAATAACTGGCAACGGTGTAGAGCTAGCTAAAACTCCAGCTAAATGTGCTGCTCCTCCAGCTGCCGCAATAATAACCTGAATTCCACGTTCGCACGCTGTCTTCGACAATTCCAAAACAGCTTCTGGAGTACGGTGAGCACTTAATACACGAACTTCATATCCGACTTGAAAATCGTCTAATTGTTTCATGCAGCCTTCCATACTAGGTAAGTCTGAACGAGAACCCATCACAATTAAAACACGCTTTGTTTCCATAAATGACCTTCCTTTCAAAACAAAAAAGCGCACCTATAGTAGGCACGCTTAAAAAAGCAATTCTTCTCTATCAATTGTGGTAAATCTTCTTAAGACCATAAGTAAGACCTCCAAAATCAGAAAAACACTTCTGCAGAATTATAATACCTAAAATCAACTCAAATGACAACCCGTATTTCATGAAAGTTGCTCTCTAGAAGTGAATAATTTATATTTTCTTAAATCAAACACATAAACAATCGAGCTTAATCCCCACGTAATTGGATATAGCCAATGCGTTAAATACAAACTGTGCATGCTCTGTCCAATTGTCATTAAAACAACAACACGAACAGCACACCAACATACTAGCATCACCACCATTGGCATCACCGGACGTCCTAGGCCTCTTAAAACACTTGAAACTACATGTGAAAAGCCTAAAAGTATATAGAAGAAAGCACAAATTCGCGCACGATCCACACCAATTTTGATTACTTCTGGATTTTGATTAAAGAACGAAATAAAAGTTGGCGCAAATAAGAAAATCAAAACACCCATACACTCAATCATAAGTAGTGATGCTGCAAGCCCAAATAAAATTCCCTTTCGAGAACGCTCTTTTTGTCCGGCTCCTTCATTTTGTGAAACAAATGTCGTAAGTGCCATCGAAAAAGAAATTTCAGGAAGGAAAATAAATCCTTCTACCTTTGAATACGCACCAATACCCGCAATAGCTGCTGCCCCAAATGAATTGATGTACGACTGAATCATGACATTCGCAAAATCAATGACACAACCTTGTAGTCCTGTTGGCAAGCCATAGATACAGATTTGTTTAAGATTTTCAAAATCCAAAGTTAAGTGTAGCCATGAAATATGCAAAATACTTTCTTCTCTTGCCAATTGCACAGCACACAAAAACATACTCGCAAATTCAGAAATGATTGTTGCCCAGGCAGCACCGGCAACCCCCATTTTAAACACAGTGATGAATACAACATCTAAAATCACATTCAATATTGAACTTACAATCAAATAATACAGTGGATGTTTGGCATCGCCTCCTGCACGAATGATACCCACAAGCATGTTATACAAGACTAAAGAAAAACCGCCTAAAAAATAAATTTTTAAATATGTGGAAGATAAGCCAAACACTTCTTTAGGCAAACCCATCCATATCAACATTTGATCTGTTAATACATATCCACTCACCGTCATAATAAGCCCTAAGATAATCCCGAATGTAGCTGTTGTATATACCGCTTTTTTCGTTCTATCCTCATCTTGTGCACCTATCGCATTGGCAACAATGACACTTGCTCCTGTCGCAAAACCATTGAAAAAACCAACAAACAAAAAAATTAATGAGCCAACACTTGTAACAGCCGCTAATGCATCCTGTCCTAGAAAATTCCCCACAATCAATGCATCCACAGTATTGTATAGTTGCTGAAAAAGATACCCTATAAATATAGGTATCGCATAGCCAATGATTTGTTTGGCTATACTTCCTTTTGTCATTAACCGAATTGAACTTTATTTTGCCCTAATATCCATTAGGATACATCATACGTTATTTATTTACAATATAAGCCGTCGCAATAGATTGAGCCCAATTATAAATAGATGTTGTATGCATTCCTTTGATATTCTTATTTCTTAAACAATATGTTTTAGTTGAATCTACAGGTAAATAACCACATAATTCACTTTGACGAACTAAAGCATTATGATAATTCTCTTTAGACACTTCATTATCAGATGTATACATACCGGCATCTAGATAAGCATCGAGTTGTTCATCACTCAAACGACCAAAGTTATTTGTAGCACCCGTTCTTAAGATAAAGTTAATACCCGTATCATCTGGTGAATTATAAGAAAATCCAAGATATGTTGCATCCCAGCTATCTGTTTGTGCATCATCTTGCACTGTGTTAATAACCGTATTAAATTCAACCGTATTGGCTTTAAAATCAATTCCAATCGCATTTAAACACTTCTGTAAAACCGGAATCAAAGAATCCAAAGAATCTTTATCCTTATTTGCCAAGAAACGAACTGTTAATTTTTCACCATCTTTATAACGATATCCATCATCTGCCAATGTATATCCAGCTTCCTCTAAGATTTGGTTGGCTTTTTCTACATTATAATCATAATAAGTGACACCATCCACTTTTTCTTCATTACGAATCATTTTTCCATTATTTAAAGAAACAGGATTTCCAAAAGTACCAGGCTTATAAGCCATGCCATCAATTTGATAGTAATTATCAATATATTCTTGGGCATTAAATCCATATCCGATAGCTTTTCTTATGGCAACATCACTGCAAGCTCCTGCATAAGAATTAAAGATAATAAAGCTTTCTCGATCACTTGGATAAGAATCAACAGATAAGCTCTTATTCTTTTGAACAGATTTAATTTTATTTGCCTCAATCACATCTGGAATATAATCCACAGTTCCATTTTCCAATTCTTTGACTTCCGTTGAAGTATCTGTCTTTTTGATCATGATCTTAGAAATTTGATATTGTCCTTTTTTAGCCTTAAACTTTGAATTTGAAACTAAACTAGCTCCACTTGTCTTCTCAAACTTCTTTAGTACATAAGCACCCGTTCCAATTGGCTTACTATTCTTCTTTTCAATACTTTCTGTTTTTCCTTTTTTATAATTTAAATATTCTGAACTACAAATCTTCTGTGTTCCAAGTGTAGAAACCGCATCGATTCTAGGTTTATCCAAATGAAAAACAACTGTATAGTTATCTGGTGTTTCAATTCCAGTAAAGCTAGACGCATCTGCATCGTGATATTCGCTATAACCATTTAAAAAATCAACATTGTTCGCAAAACGACCTGTATAACTTGGATCTGCCATAACGGTAAATGTTGTCTGCACATCTTTTGAAGTAAACTTGGATCCATCACTAAACTTAATGCCTTTCTTTAATTTAAATGTCATTGTCTTGCCATCTTCACTAATTTTTGGTAAGGATTTAGCCAAATCTGCAACTAACTCTCCTTTTTTGTTGTATTTCAATAACCCTTGATACACTAAATCCACCACATAATGATCATTTGTCGTTTGGTAATACATAGGTGAAAATGTGCCATTCATTTCTGAACTCAACCCAACTGTCAACACTTGATCATTACCTGCAGCTTTTGTACTGCACCCACACATCAATAAAGCCAATCCACATACTAATAACTTTTTGTACATATTCTCTTACCTCCTAATTATTTATTTTTTGTACCACCACCAGTCAGCTAACACTTTTCATCACTCTCCTTATAAATAAAAAATCCTGCATCAAATTAAAAATTTGACACAGGACAGAATATCAAAATAATCTGCGGTACCACCTGAATTGGTATAGTTATACCCACCTCTAGAATGCCATCACATTCGATCCATTTAACGCATGGAATACGTCGCAGCTACTCAGAAAATCTTTTCACCTTGCCCTTGAAAGTCCATTTGCTAAGTCGTAATAATCTAGCTTCCACCATGACTAGAATCTCTTTGTATCCGGTTCTTCGTTTGATCTCTTTCGCATCGGTTGCCTATAGAATACACCTAATAAAATTTGTTTTCAACCATTTTTACAAATTATTTACATTTTCTTACATTAAAGATTGTTCTGTTCTACCAATAATATCATCTTGCGTCTTTTTAGAAAGCACATTAAAGAAAGCACTATATCCGGCTACACGAACAATTAAATCCTTATGGTTTTCAGGATGCTTCTGTGCATCAATCAAAGTTTCTTTAGAAACAATGTTATATTGCACGTGATATCCATGCAAGCGATTAAAGAAAGTTTTAATCAGCAATTCTAATTTTTGTCGATTTTCTTCAGTCGACAACATTTGAGGTGTCATTTTTTGATTTAGCAGAACTCCACCTGTAATTTTATTTGTACGAAGCTTAGACACACTTTTAAACACAGCTGTAGGTCCATTTTTATCGCTGTTATGCGCTGGACTGCAACCTTCTGCCAAAGGTTCGAATGCATTTCGTCCATCCGGCGTAGCCATCGTTGACATACCTTGTCCAACATTCGCACTAATTGAAGAAGTTCCTGCATAACGAATTCCGCCAATTGGTCCTCTATTATAGCGTGTATTCGGATATTTTTCTATTTCTTCAATATAAGAATCATAAGCTTCCACAATTAACTGATCGACATAATCATCATCATTTCCATATTTTGGTGCTTCACGAATCAACATTTCCTGAATTTTTTTGTTTTTAGGTGATGAAAAATCATCTAAGATCGCATCCCAAAGCTCTTGTCTTGTGATTTTCTTTTCTTCATACACTAACTTCTTTATAGCTGCCAAACAATCTGCCATGTTCGCAATTCCTACTTGAAGTCCTGAAATAAAATCATAGACTGCTCCACCTTCTTTGATGGTTTTGCCTCTGGCAATACAATCATCTGTCAAAGCCGAACAAAGAATGTCTGGCACATCTCTTTCAGAGGCCTTATCAATTACATTTTCTACAATAACACTATATCGAGTAATTTCCCTTATTGTTTTATCCCACGCTTTTAAAAGTTCTTCATAACTTTCCATTTCCGTAAAATAGCCATATCCTTTTGTAAAACGTTTATTACTTGTAAGATCCACACCGTTATTCATCGTACACAAAAGCATTCTTGGAAAATTGATATAAGACATTCCCGTACAACGATAACCCCATTTACCTGGAACGGCTGTTTCTACATGTATTTTCCCCTTTAATTACTTCCGTTTAGATGTTCGAAAACCGCATGTTTTCGTTTATTTTTCCCCGTTATTCACTTCCCTTTCCGAAATTCACTATGGAAATGATAACTTTTATATCAAGGAACCTCTGATTCCAATTTTTCACAACCTCTTTTGATTTTTTTACCCCAGCAGCAAATTTCCTTTCCTGAAGGCTGTTTTTTCAAAGGGTGTTTTTGAAGATAAAAAGGCTCACCATTACTGGCAAGCCTCTCCATTTTGCTTTGTTGCTCGTTTACCAAATACTCTAACTATTCCTCTGTGTGGAGAATAATTAGAATTTTTCATCAGTGTGCTTTTTGTTTTGGCACGAATTCAATTTTAAGCATCATATCCATGCCTTCCGCTAATCTTTTTAATAAATTGATAGACGGATTCCTTGTCCCGTTCTCCAACTTACTAATATCTGCCTGATGAATACCCGTTTTTTCTGCAAGCTGCTTTTGAGTAAGATTCTGAGATGTTCTGGCATCAACTATTGCTCTTATGATGTCGAACTCCGGCTGCAGATTATCGTATTCTTTTTTTAATTCCGGGTTCTGCATTTGTTCTCTTAAATAATCATTAAATTTTTTCATTTTTCTTTCCTTATGTTCTCTGCTAAGAGCATATGGTATATATGCCATATTGTCAATATTATTTTAACTATATTTTCGGCAGAGTACAACGCCCGAAGTATTTCGGACGTGAATCTGCATATTTGAGCGGGAAATAACATCATAATGCAGATGAATGGCTTCAGAAACACGCATTTCGGCAGCATATTTGGGAAAAAGAAAAACCCGCAGCATCAAACGCCACGAATTTGGTTTACCATCAAAAAAGTCCTATTTATCAAGGTTTTAGTGGTATCGTTATTTCAAATATCAGGGAAACAAAAAATTTCCCCTATACGATATCTCATATAAGAGGGAATTCTCTTCGTTTATTTAGTCTTCATTTTATTGATGATAATTGTATCATTAGTAAACTGAACATCAATCTTATCGCCCACATGATATCCGAGTGCTCCGAGCCACTGACCTTGAAGCTGAATTCTTGGAATTTGCTGTTTACCATTTAAACACTTTGAGGCTGCGTTTCGATTTATACATTGTTTTCTCCCTATGAGTCAATATTTAATATGACTGGTAATTTAGGATATTAGTTGCAAATTTGATATTAAAGTTATAAGGGTATTGTTAGACGCATTATGAAAAACTATATTAAAGATGGAGCGTAACAAACATAACTATTTGATATTTCATTATTAAGGTTGGATAGGAACACTTAGTCAAATTCTTAATTTCAATATTAAAGATGACTCGTAACAAAAAGAATTCCTCCTCATCAATATTAAGGATGGGAAGGAATTCTATTGCTTATTCGCAAAATCAATATTAACTATATATCGCCAATATTTAGGATGGAAATGTAATTTACCAATAGTGATAGATCCCCATTCCATCTTAAATACCGGTTTGGATTTCCATCTTAAATACTGGATTTCTGATTTTCACTTTTTCTCTGCTCTCATCCTTAATACGATATGCTGGTTTCGCTTTGTAATCACCTTCCGTATTGAATATTGAAATTCCATCTCCCATTCCAGTTACTTCCCATTTTAAATATTAAGTTTAGAATTCGTCTTTTATGTTACATCTCATCTTAAATACTGAACAATATTACATAAGTACTATATAATATGTAGAAACACCACAATCATTATTATAATTTACGGTTATAATACTTTTTGAAGCTGAATTCTTGGAATTTGCTGTTTACCATTTAAACCAAGT
>OMEQ01001207.1_pt1 | contig 12887 bp, 15 predicted proteins | sample 1645451 | NCBI WGS metagenome assembly OMEQ01 (sample SAMEA103958142, study PRJEB25191) | human gut metagenome | biome: human-associated habitat [ENVO:00009003]; feature: intestine environment [ENVO:2100002]; material: feces | place: Germany | collected 2013/2015
AAAAAATACTTTTGGATTTGTTGGTATTGTAGCTTGTCTGTTTAATGTAGTATGGTTAGCAGCCATTTGTTTAGGAACTTTAGCTATAGCTTTAGCATATTTTGTATATCGCTATGGTGATCTGGTTAAAATTTTACATGGTTTAGAACGTAAAGATATATTGAAATATACTGGTAGTCAGTATTCGTTCAAAGATCCATTAATTGTAACTATCCCTCGGGTGAATAGTCTATGAATAGACAAGAAGAATTAATACGAATTCTTTTAAAATCAGAAAAACCACTTACTACGACGGAATTAGCTGAAATGTTGGATGTAAGTAGTCGAACAATTCGGTCTGATTTAGCAAAAATTGAAACGGAATTACTGGTTCATCATTTGTGTCTTGAAAAAAAGCCTCATGTAGGCGTTTGGATTCAAGGAGCAAAAGAGGATAAGGTTGCATTATTTTTAAATGAGGCTCAACAAAATAGTACAGTAAATACATATTCTAAAGAATATAGAATAGGTTGTATATTAGTACAAATTTTACTTGGAAATAGCAAAATTTATCCTGATAAATTTGCAGATGAATTATATGTAAGTCGTTCTACTATTGAAAAAGACTTGTCTGCAGTTTCTAAATGGCTGGAAAAACATCAGTTGGAGTTATCTAGAAATGCAAATAATGGATTGTATGTTAAAGGTAGCGAAGAAAATATTCGTAATGCGGTTGGAAGCTTAGCTAATGATTTAAATACTCGAAATTTATCTATTGAATCATTCTTGGAGACATATTTAAATGTAGATTTTAAAAAAATTGAAGATATTGTATCTGAATGGAATGAAAAATATGGAATGAATTTGAATGAAATGAACATAAATAACTTGGCATTTCATGCTTCAATCATGGTAATTCGTATTCTTAAAAACAAAGAATTAGAAATGTCAGATTGTGATGAATTGCAAGAAGAATCTCATTCTTATAAAGAAGAATTTGAACAATTAATATATGAACTATCAGAGTATATTCATTCTGATATTCCAAAAGCAGAATCAAACTATTTGTTGATGCATTTATTTGGTATGTACTTAAATGAACCAGCTTTTATTAAAAATGATTTCTTAAGCGAATTAAGAACATTGGCGGAAAATATTAGTGATGATTTTATTTGTAATCTGGATAAGATAGTTGCTTTAAATTTAAAACAAAATAAAATGTTCAAACAATCATTGGTTTTACATTTGTTGCCAACAGTGTATCGATTAAAATATGGATTTAATCTATATAATCCATTATTAGGAGAAATAAAGACAAATTATGCAGGATCCTTTTCATTAGCTACAATTATCAATTCTTCCTTTGAAAAATTTTTAAATGTAACAGTTAGTGAAGAAGAAATCGCATATGTTGCTTTACATATTTCTGTAGCTGTAGAACAGCCAATGGAAAAACAACAAGTTGCGATAGTTTGTACAATGGGCGTTGGAGTTTCTAGATTCTTATCTGTTAAATTGCAGGAGAATTTTCCAAATGTAACATTTATTCATTGTTCTTCAGAAGATTCACAGGCAATTGAAAATTGTAATTACATTTTATCAACTGTAAAATTAAGCGTTTCTAAACCTTATTTACAAATTAATCCTTTGTTAAGTGAGATAGATATACAAAGAATAAGAACTTTCATTTATGGAAATCCTTCGGTTAATAAGAATAACTTCTCACTTCAAACGGTGATGATTGAACATGGACATACAGATCGATTAACAGTTTTGCAGGAAATGACAAATCGCTTGCAACTATGTGGAGCTGTTACTCCTTATTTCTTAGAGAGTGTATTAAAAAGAGAGACAATGGGATCTACAGAAGTCGGTAATGGAATCATCTTAACACATGGATTCCATGAAGCAGTGAAAAGAACACAAATTGCTTTTTACAAATTAGATAATCCGATTTTCTGGAATACACAAAAAGTAAACTTTATAGTTTTGCTTGCTGTAGCAAAAGTAGATGCAAAAAACGTAATGCAGATGAGTTGGTTGTATAAAATGTTAAATAGCGAATCAATAATTGAACAAGTACATAGATGTAGTTGTGAAAAAGAATTGTATGAATTGTTGATCAATGCGAGTAAAAATAATGAATAAAATGAAAGGTTAATTGTATGAATTTGATAGAAATTTTAGATGTCAATTTAATTGATTTAGAATTGGAAGCATCTAGTAAAGATGAGGTTATTCATCAATTATGTTCATTGCTTTATGAAAATGGAAGAGTAAAGGACTTAGAAAAATTCAAAGAAGCAGTATATGAAAGAGAACAAATTGGTGAAACAGGAATGGGAAATCAAATAGCTATTCCTCATGGTTTAACGGATCAGGTAAACAAAGCAAGTGTCGCGATTGCTAAAGTTAAAAATCCTGTAGAATGGGAAAGCTTAGATGATCAGCCGGTTCGATTGATTTTCTTATTAGCTGCTCCAACAAATGAATTGGAAAAAACACATTTACAAATGCTAGCACAACTTGCAAGTGTATTAGCATATAAAGAGCATGTGGATGCTTTGATGGAATGTGAAACGAAAGAACAATTCTTTGAATTGTTTGAATCATATTTTGATGAATTTACAAAAAGAAAAGAGGAAAATAAATAATGAAAATCGTAGGAATTACTTCATGTACTTGTGGTATTGCACACACATATATGGCAAGAGAAAAATTGCTTGAAACAGGTAAAAAGCTAGGATGGAGCGTAAAAATTGAAACTCAAGGAAGTGGTGGAATTGAGTTTGCTTTAACTGATCAAGATATTCAAGAAGCAGATTGCGTTTTATTAGCTACTGATGTTGCAGTTTCTGGAACAGAACGTTTTAAAGGAAAACCAGTTGTTAAGGTTCCTGTTTCAACAGCAATTAAATCACCAGAACATTTATTAAAGAAAATTGAAGAAAAATTAAGCACAAAAAAGTAAAAAAAAACGATCTTCATTGAAGATAAAAGAAACTTTGGCGAGCACCTTTTAATTGTTCTTCGCATAAAATCGTTCTTTGGTTAATTTAACCAAGTTCATTATATATGAATAGAACATGTCCTTCAATGAAAATATAAATGAATAATAATATAGGAGAGTAAAAAATGTTTAAAGATGTTTTTAAAAATTTTAAAAGCCATTGTATGACAGGTATCTCATATATGATTCCAGTCATCGTAATTGGTGGATTCTGTACGGCAATTGCTCGTTTATGTGGAAATGTTGATGTACAAGGTACATTAGGTTATGCATTTATTTCAGCTGGTAATGCAGCATTTGGATTAATGATGTCCGTATTATGTGCAGGTATTGCTTATTCAATTTGTGGTAAACCAGGTATTGCACCAGGTGTAGTTGCAGGTTATTTATCAACACAAGTAAAAGCTTCATTCTTAGGTGCTTTAATTTGTGGATTCTTGATTGGTATGATGATTCTTTGGATGCAAGAAAAATTCCCAGATTCAAAAGCTTTGAAATCTATGTATCCAATCGTTATTTATCCAGTATTATCAGGAATTGTTGCTACATTGTTGATTATGTTTGTCTTTGGACCACCTTTAGCAGCTTTAACTCAAATTATCGTAGATTTCTTTATGGGAATGAATACTGGATCTAAATTTATTCTTGGATTCTTGATGGGTTGTATGACTGGATTTGACATGGGAGGTCCTGTTAATAAGATTTGTTTCTCAGTAGTAAGTGCATTTGCTGCAAGTGGTGTTTGGGGACCTGCTGCTGGTAAGAACGCAGCTGCCATGGCTCCACCTTTAGGAATGGCAATCTCTGCTTTGATTTTAACTCCAAAGAAATATACTGCAGAAGAAAGAGAAGACGCTAAAGTTGCTATCGCAATGTCATTATGCCAGGTAACAGAAGGTGCTTTACCATTCGCATTTAATGATCCAAAACGAGTTATTCCAGCCGTTACAATTGGATCTGGAGTTGCCCATGGATTGGTTTTAGCTTGGGGAGTAACATGTCCAGTATTACATGGAGGTGTATTCTCAATTCCATTAACAAGTAATCCATTATTATGGGTTGCAGCTTACTTAATTGGTGCTATGGTTACAGCCGTTATCGTATCTGTTTTAAAACCAGCTAGACCAGTAGAAGCTGAATCTGAAGACGAAGAATTGAAAGTTGATTTCGATATTGAAATTGGATAAATCAAACCAATTCGCAGTAAAATAATACAAAAATGAAAAGCTGCGTTTATGCAGCTTTTCTTATACCCAAAATTACCTAAAAAGAGGAGAAAATCATGAAAATTGTTAAGAAAAAACTAGATGATATGTACCGTTGCTATTGTGCAAGTAATATTTATTTTGATGGGCAAAACCATATTCTACTAGCTAGTGAAGATCCAGATGTCGCATGTAATATGTACTATGGAAAAGATTACGAAACAAAAGAAAACGTATGGACGCATCCAGGTGGATGTATGTCGATTGTTCCGATTCCAGGAAAAGAAAAAGAGTTCCTTTGTGTTCAAGAATTCTATTTAAAGGTGACTCCATCTTTGGCAAAAATCGTATGGGGAAAATATGACAATGGAACATGGCAATTCAAAGATGTTGTATCTGTGCCTTATGTTCATCGTTTTGGAATCTTTAACCAGAATGGTATCAACTATTTGATCCTAGCTACAGTGGCTACTTCTAAAAAAGAAAAGAATGATTGGAGTGTTCCAGGAAGAATTTATGTAGCTGAATTACCAGAAGATCCAAGTACAGGAGTAGAGCTAGAAGTATTATGTGATGGATTATATCGTAACCATGGTTTCTGGCAAACAAAAGAAGATGGTAAAGATGTTGGATATTTTGGAAGTGATCAAGGAATCTTACGTGTAAGTGCACCAGAAAAACGTGGTGGACAATGGAAAGTAGAACCAATTCTATCAGGACATATTGGTGAGATTGCCACAATCGATATTGATGGAGATGGTCAGGATGAAATCATGACAATTGAAGAATTCCATGGAAATACAATTCAAATTTATAAGAAAGATGGAAGTAAATATAAGAAAGTATGGCAATACGATAATGAAATTGATTTTGCGCATGCCTTAGTTGGTGCTAAACTTGCAGGACAAAATGCATTTGTATGTGGTGTCAGAAGAAAAGACTGCGAATTATTTGTCGTTACATATGAAGATGGAGAATATAAAGTGACAATGGTCGATAAGGGTGTAGGACCAGCCAATCTATGTGTTGTACATGAAGATAATAGAGACATCATTGTTGGTGCAAACCATACTGCAGCTGAAGCAGCAATCTACTTTGTAACAGAAGATTAATGAAAAAAGCTGTCGTATTGACAGCTTTTATAGTAAAAGGGAGAAATAATATGTTAGAAGAATTGAAACAACGTGTATTAGATGCCAATTTATTATTGCCAAAATATGGCTTGATCACATTCACATGGGGAAATGTATCTGAAATCGATCGAGAAAAAGGAATCGTAGCCATTAAACCAAGTGGTGTTGAATATGACGTAATGACTCGTGATGATATTGTCCTTGTGGATATGGATGGAAAGCTCAGATTTAGATACGCATTTGGAATTCTATCGTAATTTTCCAAATATTGGAGGTGTTGTTCATACACATTCCACTTGGGCAACAAGCTTTGCACAGGCAGGAAAAGATATCATTCCATTAGGAACTACACAGGCAGATTACTTTCATGGAGCTGTTCCTTGTACCCGTTTTATGACAGAAGAGGAAATTCATGGTGATTATGAATTGGAAACAGGAAAAGTGATTGTAGAGGAATTCAAAACGCGCAACATTGATCCAGATAGAGTACCTGGTGTATTGGTACATTCACATGGACCTTTCACATGGGGAACGGATGGATTCAATGCAGTTCATAATGCGGTTGTTTTAGAAGAATGTGCAAAGATGAATGCGATTGCATCTTTATTAAGCAACAATGAAATTGATTCCATGCAGCAGGTTCTATTAGACAAACACTTTAATCGTAAACATGGACCGGGAGCGTATTATGGACAAGCTAAATAGAGAATATAGACTCGGTCTATATGAAAAGAGTATGCCAAGTACGCTTACTTGGGTAGAGAAATTAACAATTGCCAAGAAGAGTGGATTTGATTATTTGGAAATCAGTATTGATGAAAGTGATGCAAAGCTTGCAAGATTGGATCAGCCAACGGATGAAATCAAGGAAGCCATTCAAAAAACGGGTGTTCCTATTTCTTCAATGTGTTTAAGTGGACATCGTAAATATCCACTTGGATCACATGATAAAGAGATTCAAAAGAAATCATTGGAAATCATGAAGAAAGCGATTGATTTTGCGGCAGATTTAGGAATTCGTATTATTCAGTTAGCTGGATATGACGTCTATTATGAAGATGGGGATCTATACACGAATCATGATTTTGAAACAAATCTAAAGAAATGTGTGGAAATGGCAGCTAAAAAAGGAATTGTATTAGGCTTTGAAACAATGGAAACACCTTTTATGGATACAGTAGAAAAAGCGATGCGCTATGTAAATCTAGTAAGCAGCCCATACCTAGGTGTATATCCAGATATTGGAAATTTAAAGAATGCATCCTTATTGTATGGTGTAGACGTGGACGAAGATTTGATGTGTGGAAAAGGACATATCTTTGCGAGTCATTTAAAAGAAACTGTTCCAGGTAAATATCGTGAAATTCCATTTGGGACAGGTCATACAGAGTTTGTGAAAAATATCAAAACATTGAAACGATTAGGTGTACGTATGTTTGTCGGAGAATTTTGGTATGTGAACAATGAAGACTGGCAAGATGTTGTAAAAGATGCTGGGGTATTTTTAAGAGATAAGTTAGATAAGGGATTTGAGTAAATGAATATAAAAGCCATTGTAATGGATATGGATGGAACTTTATTGAATTCGAAGGATAAAATTTCACCGAAAACGAAGGATGCTTTAATAGAATGTCAAAAAAATGGAATTAAGATTGTTCTAGCATCAGGCAGAAATTATGGACGAATTAAACCATATTTGGAAGAGTTGCATCTTGAAGAATTTGGTGGGTTACTTATCGAAATCAACGGTATTGCGATATATGATATGTCAACGAATCAGAGAACAATACTAAGACAAATGCATGAAGATGAAGTGCACCCAGTATTTTCGTATTTGATGAATTTAAATGCAGAAAGCATTGCCGTATATGATGAAGGTTTATTTGATTATATGCCTGATCATATATTAACAATGAAGCAGAAGTTACGTTTATCATTAGATTTACCAGAAGATTATCCGTGGACTGCAGGCGCTTGGTCATGGTTTTGGGACATGAGAAATGGTTATCCTTGCCAAAAATATATTGAAAAAGTAGAAGAAATTGATTGTCCAATTAATAAATTTCAAATTTTACAAGAAACAGATATTTTAAATGAAATAGAGGAAAAATTAATTCATAAATATGGGGATCGTTTTGAAGTTTTTAGAACAACACCTAGACAGATTGAAATGGGTCCTAAAGGCTATACAAAAGGTGATACATTAGTTCGATTGATGAAAAATTTTGGGTGGTCAAAAGATGAAGTGTTTGTGTTTGGTGATGGTGGTAATGATATTAGCATGTTTAAACAAACAAACTACAGTTTTGCGATGGGGCAAGCACTTGAAAGTGTAAAAAATGAAGCAAGGTATATTACTTTATCTAACGATGAAGATGGAATATATGAAGCATTAATGAAATTTAATGTCATTAAAGGAGTATGAGATGGAAAATAAAATACTTGAATTATACGCAAATCGAATTAGAAAACATATTTTAACTGAAGTATATAGTGCAAAATCAGGTCATCCAGGAGGATCTTTGAGTGCTGCTGATATTTTGACAGAACTATACTTTGAACAGATGGATATCAATAAGGATAATGTAAATACAATAGATCGTGATCGCTTTGTATTAAGCAAAGGACATGCAAGTCCCGTATTGTATGCGACATTAGCTGAAAAGGGATTTGTTGATATTGAAGATTTAAAAGGATTTAGACATATTGATTCTAAACTACAAGGACATCCAAATATGAATTATGTATCTGGTGTGGATATGTCTACAGGATCTTTAGGACAAGGTATTTCTTGTGCAGTAGGTATGGCTATCACAAATAAAGTAGATAGAAATAACCACCGTATCTATGCATTACTTGGAGATGGTGAATGTGAAGAAGGTCAAGTTTGGGAAGCAGCTATGGCTGCAAGTCATTACAAGCTAGATAACTTATGTGCAATTCTAGACTATAACCATTTACAGATCGATGGAAATATTGATGATGTGATTTCACCTGAACCATTTAAATCTAAGTTTGAAGCATTTGGCTGGCGAGTGATTGAAGCTAATGGACATGATTTTAATTCGTTGCGTACAGCATTTAATTTTGCCAAACAAACAGTAGATAAACCAACAATCATTATTTCCCATACTATTAAGGGTAAAGGTGTATCTTTTATGGAAAATAATTATGCATGGCATGGAGCAGCACCAAACCAAGAACAATATGAACAGGCAATGAAGGAATTAGGAGGTCTTGAATAATGGCAACAGCAACAAGAGAAGCATATGGAAAGACATTGGCAAAACTAATCGTAGAACATGACGATCTATTTGTGTTAGATGCCGATCTTACAAAATCAACAAAGACAATCGAAGCCAAAAAGGCAAGACCGGAACATCATTTTAATATGGGAATTGCCGAAGGAAATATGATGGCAGTCGCTGCAGGTATGGCCGCAAGTAATAAGGTTGTTTATGCATCAAGTTTTGCGATGTTTGCAGCAGGCCGAGCTTTTGAACAGATTCGTAACAGTATTTGTTATCCAAACTTAAATGTAAAAGTATGTGCAACCCATGCTGGAATCAGTGTCGGAGAAGATGGGGCAAGCCATCAGTGTGTTGAAGACTTAGCTCTAATGCGTTCTATTCCAAATATGAAGGTATTTCAGCCATGTGATGCCAAACAGACTGAAGAAATCATCAAGGCCGTATACTCTATTGAAGGACCATGTTATGTAAGACTAGGAAGACTTGGAGTTGAGGATGTATATGATGAAAATTACAAGTATGAATTTGGCAAGGGAAATGTACTTAAAAAAGGAAGTAAGGTAGCTATCATTGCTTCTGGATTAATGGTGCAGGAAAGTTTAAAAGCATATGATCTATTAGAAAATAAGCCAACAATCATTGATATTCCAACGATCAAACCTATTGATAAGGAATTGATTATTGAAACAGCGAAAACGCATGATGTGATTGTAACTGTAGAAGAACACAATATTTATGGAGGACTTGGAAGTGCAGTGAGTGAAGTTCTTGCACCAGAAGGAATCGCTTGTAGACAGTATATGTTGGGTATGCAGGATACATTTGGTAGAAGTGGAAAACCTAAAGATTTATTAGATTATTATGGCTTAGATGCAAAGCATATTGCAGAAAAGATTAAAGAAATTATTGAATAGAAAAAATACGGGCTGAATTTTGTTGTGTTCAGTCTGTTTTTCTATTAAATATTCATGTTGGTTTGTTATACTTAGATATATGAGAATTAGTTGAAGAAAGGAAGAAAGATAGTATGGACTATGCAATGAAAGTATATCCTATACATTTAGAAAATGGAAAAACAGAATGGTGTGTTGAGTATCCGGATTTAAAAGGATGTGTAGGTGGTGGGGATACAATTGAAGAAGCAATTGCTGATGCAGAAGCTACTAAAGCTGTATATCTAAGATATCTAGAAGAAAATGAAAAAGAACAATGCTCTAACTCATGAGCATTGTTAAAGTTAATACAGAATATAAAAATCATTCTCATAATAATCAAGTGGAATCTCTTTTTCTGTCATGGAATCAATCTGAATACGATCGATGTTTTGAAGACTTTTGATTACTTTATTAATGTTTTTTTCACTTCCTTGTAACTCGGCAGTTACACTACCATCATCATTGTTTTTGGCATAGCCTGTAATACCTAATGGTTTGGCATGACTTTGTACTTCAAAGCGAAAGCCTATATTTTGAACATTTCCTTCAAAATGAAACCCTTTACGAATTGTCCCTGGTGGCAATTCTCTTTTTATTTTCTCTTTCTTTTTAAATAATCTGAACATAATATATATCCTTTACTGTATATATTATAAGTCTAAATTTTAATAAAAAAAGACCGATATTCATAGGGAAAATAGAATATCGATCTTTCTTTTACATATAGTAACAGATAACTACGATTAGGATATTTTAATGTAAGTATATTGTTGGAATAGGAGAAATAAATACATGATAGTAATCTGTTGCTGCCAAATAATTGAATTATCTTTGGACGCGGCCTGAACCGTCTCCACCAGCTAATTGCAACACTTCGTCCATACTCACTATGTTGAAATCACCTTCGATAGAGTGTTTTAAACAACTTGCAGCTACCGAAAATTCGATTATTGACTTTGCATCCTATCCTTCTAGACTTGTTGCAACCAATCCAGCACCAAAGCTATCTCCACCACCGACTCTGTCTACAATCTGCATATTGTATTTATTTGAGAAATAGTAATCTTTTCTATCATACAACATAGCGGACCAGTTGTTGATATTGGCATTGATAGACTCTCTTAATGTGATAGCTACTTCCTTATATCCTTCGCGATTCCAATAGGATATCCATATTTAATAATAGGTCGCTCTTTTTAATATCTTTCAACGTAAATTTATGTCTTTGGGCAATATCTTCAATAAGTGTAATTTCTTGTCCATCGACATTACATATAGTCCCTTTTTCTAGAGGACATGATGCAACAGCTACCAAGTCGTTAAAATGAATCTTATAAATTTTTGCACCATTTCTACCTGTCTATATTTTAAATGTTAGATGTAAGTACTTACACAGAACAACCCTGTTTTTTGAATAAATCAATAGAAACATTTAAAAAGCTTACAAATAAGTATGTTTCATATCTGTTTTTTGATAAAATGTAGAAAAAGAGATAATACCCCTTAAATACAAGTGTGAAAACGATTCCGAAAAAACTTGACTTATGAAATGTGAGGGACTACAACAAGAAATATGATGTAAGTACTTGCAATTCTCAGTGCGTTGGAATAGGGTTATGGAGAGTATCCTTATGATAAAGAAAACTTAACTGAAATTGTTAAGGGTATCTCTTACAACAATGCCGTTCGTTATTTTGGATTTGATTTATAATAGTTAGTGAAGAAGAGAACTTTGATTCAAGGTTCTCTTCTTTTTCGTAATAATGAACATATGGAGTTAATTATGTTGATAAGTGAAGTAATATCATAAGGGTGGTACTATATTTGATAAAGTTAATTACATTTGTGTTGTAAAACTTGAAATGACAAGAACCTTGAACAACTGCAATTTCAAGCTTTAATAATATTGGGGAGCAAAATATGGCTGGAACAGCAGGATGTACTCCCCAATATGAATGTTGCTTAAGACTCTATTGTTTTCCAGCAGCGCTCTTTCATAAATGCTATAATTACTGCGATGTCTTCACCTTCGTAGTATTTTACCAGCAACCGCTTGAATTCAGGTACTTCTTTTTCAGGAATTACTAGAAAACCACCGCCATGTGAAATAAGATAATGGTTTGCAAAAATAACAGAAGCACGTTTATTACCATCCAAAAATATTTGAGCCTTCATGCAGTAAAGGCACAGTTTGATGGAGATATTAATGGGTTCATCATCTTCCCCAGCAATCTCTTGAATTTTATCTTTTACATCCAGTTCATTCGGCAAAGGTGGAACATAAGATGAGCCTCCAATGGTAACTGGGACACCTCGAATACGACCACCTTCGGCGAAAAAGCCTTCATTTACAATTCTTGCAATATGACTGAGTATATAATAATCGGAACGGCTGGCAACTACATCGCGGTCCAAAATAAACTCCCATGCATGCTTCAGATTTAAAATCTTCTGCACGTCGGTAGCGGTCATGCCGGAAACCTTTCCGTTTTCTATGATTTCCTCTGTCTGTGGAAAGGACGTTGCGACACCTTCCAAAACAGCCTGATCATAGATGTTCATTTTCATATTGGCACGTGCGAATGCAATGTTGTTTACGATATTAATAGAAAGTTCGTCTTCAGAATATCCGGCTGCAGCAAGTTGTTTTTCAATGCTTCGGAGTGATTTTCTGATTTCACGAATTTCTCTTGCATTTCGAAGAAGCAAATTATACAGTTCTTCAGTATACGCACCCACGTAAGTTGATGTCTGCTTGCCAGCAACACGTTTTCTTACATAGAGGTATTTTTTATCGCCACGTTCTTTGATTTCAGGTGTTCCATCGTATGGCATCAAATTAAGCCTAGCGTGAAGATCGGCGCGACTTCTGAGCAATTCTTGTATTTCACTATATTGTACAGGCATGATTTCTCCTCCTCATAGGGAACAATTGTTACAATTATAATACAACAATGCTCCCCAAAAGCCAATTATAATTGGGGAGCATTGTTAAGAATGTAAGGGCATAAATGCTCCCCAAAACTATAAATTCAAGACATAGTATGTTCAAATCGCACTATATTCAAATAAAAAGGATTCCTCTGTCATCGTAGACAGAAGCACTGGTATTATTTCCACAGTGGCTCTCTCAATCAGGCCTCATTATGACAGCGTTAGCACTATCGATTTAAATCTGCAAAACGAAACAATAGAAAAAGAGAATGAACAGAAAAGACTTGCTAAAGAAGCTAAAAGACAAGCACGGAAAGAAATGTTGAGACGAAATTGGAGCTTGATTGCGACTGGATCGGCTACATTTGCTGGATTTATTGTTTATACTATTAAAAAAATAAAAAAATAATATACCTTTATCAATAAATATAATTGTATCA